>UMHU01040282.1_pt1 | contig 21194 bp, 20 predicted proteins | sample 1965591 | NCBI WGS metagenome assembly UMHU01 (sample SAMEA4836101, study PRJEB28245) | human gut metagenome | biome: gut microbiome; material: fecal sample | place: Denmark | collected 2008
ATTCGCGTCCTCTTCCCGGACCGGGACGAACGGGGCCGGATCGAGAAGAGGACAATCCGATTCCGAATACACTATGCCCCAAAAACAAAAAACCTTACGTATCATTGATACATAAGGTTTTACTCTCTGCGGCGTTATTTTCTTACGTCTCGAGGGTGGAAGAAGGGGCTCGAACCCTCGACCTTCGGAACCACAATCCGACGCTCTAACCAACTGAGCTACATCCACCGTGTGACCTTTTGCGGTCTTTCGGAGTGCAAATGTAATACTCTTTTTCGGTACGTGCAAAAATTTCGGGCGAAAAATCGCGGGGAAATTGCAGTGGATGACAAAATGTCAGACTGTCCTGCTCGTTTGTCATGCAAAATCTGCCAAAAAGGAGTTGGCACATCTCTTGTTGAAGTGAAGGGTGCGAAAGCGAAACAAAACATTACGATAAACTTAAAAAACGCAGAACTATGAACGTAAAACCGTTATCGGACCGTGTGCTGATTCTCCCGAATCCCGCGGAGGAGAAGACGGCCGGAGGATTGATCATCCCCGACACGGCAAAGGAAAAACCGCTGGCAGGCAAGGTGGTGGCCGTAGGCCCCGGAACCTCGGAGGTGAAGATGGAGGTCAAGGTCGGCGACCAGGTTCTCTACGGCAAGTACGCCGGACAGGAGATTCAGATCGAGGGCGAAAGCTACCTCATCATGAAGCAGAACGACATTCTGGCGATTATCTAATCAACGTTTAATTCGGAAAAATCATGGCAAAGGATATCAAATACAATGTCGAGGCGCGCGAGCTGCTCAAGGAGGGTGTCGATGCGCTGTCGAACGCAGTGAAGGTGACGCTGGGTCCCAAGGGCCGCAACGTGATTATCGACAAGAAGTTCGGTGCGCCGCAGATCACCAAGGACGGTGTGACGGTGGCCAAGGAGGTGGAGCTCGAGGACGCTTTCGCCAACATGGGCGCGCAGATGGTCAAGGAGGTCGCTTCGAAGACCAACGACGACGCCGGCGACGGCACGACGACCGCTACGGTGCTGGCCCAGTCGATTATCGGCGTGGGACTGAAGAACGTGACCGCCGGAGCGAACCCGATGGACCTCAAGCGCGGTATCGACAAGGCCGTTTCGGCGGTCGTGGAGTCGCTGCGCAAGCAGAGCCAGGAGGTCGGTTCGGACATCTCGAAGATCGAGCAGGTGGCTACCATTTCGGCCAACAACGACGGCAATATCGGCAAGCTGATCGCCGAGGCGATGGCCAAGGTCAATAACGAAGGGGTGATCACCGTCGAGGAGGCCAAGGGAACCGAGACGCACGTGGAGGTGGTCGAGGGCATGCAGTTCGACCGCGGCTATATCTCGGCCTACTTCATCACCGATCCCGAGAAGATGGAGGCGCAGCTCGAGAAGCCGTACATCCTGCTGACGGACAAGAAGATCTCGACGATGAAGGAGCTGATGGGCGTGCTCGAGCCGGTGGCTCAGAGCGGACGTTCGCTGCTGATTATCGCCGAGGACGTCGATGGCGAGGCTCTCTCGGCGCTGGTTGTCAATAAGCTGCGCGGCACGCTGAAGATCGCCGCCTGCAAGGCTCCGGGCTTCGGCGACCGCCGCAAGGAGATGCTGGAGGATATCGCCGTTCTGACGGGCGCCACGGTCATTTCGACCGACAAGGGCATGAAGATCGAGGACACCGATCTTTCGCTGCTGGGTTCGGCCGACAAGGTGACGCTCAACAAGGAGAACACCACCATCGTGGACGGCGCGGGTGCTAAGGACGCCATCGCGGCACGTGTGGCGCAGATCCGCGCTTCGATCGAGAAGGCTACGTCGGATTACGACAAGGAGAAGTTGCAGGAGCGTCTGGCCAAGTTGTCGGGCGGTGTGGCCGTGCTCTATGTCGGCGCCGCTACGGAGGTCGAGATGAAGGAGAAGAAGGATCGTGTGGACGATGCGCTGGCCGCAACGCGTGCAGCCGTCGAAGAGGGTATCGTTCCGGGCGGCGGCGTGGCCTATATCCGCGCCACGTCGGCTCTCGAAGGCATGAAGGGCGAGAACGAGGACCAGACGACGGGTATCCAGATCGTGAAGCGTGCGATCGAGGAGCCGCTGCGCCAGATCGTTGCCAATGCCGGCGGCGAAGGTTCGGTGGTCGTCAATAAGGTGCGCGAGGGCAAGGACGCCTTCGGTTACAACGCCCGCGACGACAAGTACGAGGACATGCTCAAGGCGGGCATCATCGACCCGACGAAGGTATCGCGCGTCGCACTGGAGAACGCCGCTTCGATCGCTTCGATGTTCCTCACGACGGAGTGCGTGCTGGCCGAGAAGAAGTCCGAGCAGCCGGCCGTTCCGGCGATGCCGGGCGGCGGCATGGGCGGCATGATGTAATGACGCACGGGTGACGCACCTCTGTTCGCAGAGTTCCCCGGAAGTTTCGGCTTCCGGGGATTTTTTGTGCCGGTCCGGTTCGTCGGCCGCTTGCCGGCCTCCGTACCATCGGTCCGGCTTGTCGCGCAGGTCGCTGCGGAGACGGGGCCCTGCGATCTGTCGCATTTCAACCGAATGTTCCGGGAGGTGACGGCCCGTCGCCGGGAGATGCCGCGGTGCTGAGCTACTCCGGCATCCACTCCGCGATGCCCGTCAGCGGATGGGCGGCGCGCCATGCCTCGAACTCGCTGCGGGTGCGCACGCCGTCGCGCAGGACGGCCATGCAGTAGGCGATGCCCGGAACATGCTCCGTCGCGGGCGTCTCGAATTTGAGCCGGAGGATAGCGAGGCGCGTCTCGTCGGTCAGGGCCGCGGAGATGCGGTCGGCCACCCGTTCGAAATACCCCTCCCAAGGCGATCCGACGGACATGTGGATCATGTCGATCTGCCAGAGGTCGCCCTCCGTGTCGGCGTATTGTGCATGCCACTCGATACACCGGTCCTCGGCGTCGAGCAGATTGGCGTATTCGATGCGTCGGATACGCGGGTTGCGGGCGATGCGTGCCATGGCGGCGAAGCTCCCCTCCGGACTGAGGACCGGGGAGTAGATGTGGAGGTCGATGTCGCGGTGGGTCATCAGCAGACCCGTGCGGAGCGATCCCACGAGGTGCGGGGTAGCTCCGGCCGATCGCCAGGCGGCTTCGGCTTGCAGTTCGGCGAGGACGGCGCGGGCCCGCCGCTGGTTTTCGGCGGCGAGCGCCAGGAGCGATTCGGAATCCATGTCTTTCGGAAGGTCGTTACGATGCCGGGATTTTCGTCCCGGCCGTTGGGGGCGCGGAAGGCTCAGAAGAGCGATCCGGGAGCCGGGGTGTCGGAACAGCCGGGAGCTGCGGGGCGCGGCTCTCCGTTGCGGCCCAGCAGAATGCGGGCCTGCGCGATGGCTGCGTCGGTGATCTCCGATCCGGAGAGCATCTTGGCGATCTCGGTGATGCGTTCGTCGTCCGAGAGGCGGGTGATCGAGGTGCGGCCGTCGCGTTTATAGACGACGAAGTGCGCCGCGCCTTTCGAGGCTACCTGCGGCAGGTGGGTGATGTCCACGACCTGCATCGAGGCGGCCAGCGAAGCGATGATTTCGCCCATGGCATCGGCGATGCGGCCCGACACGCCCGTGTCGATCTCGTCGAAGATGATCGTGGGCAGTTGCATCCGTTCGGCGAGCAGCGCCTTGAGCGCCAGCATGACGCGCGACAGCTCGCCGCCCGAGGCGATCCGCTCGACGCTCTGCGGCGCCCGGCCGTGGTTAGCCGAGAAGAGGAAACGCACGCTGTCGCCGCCCGTGCGGGTCAGCTCCCCGAGGTCGTCTATCGCCGCCTCGAAAACCGTGTCGGGCATTCCCAGCCGGGCGAGCGTTCCGCGGATGTGTCCGGCGAAGGCCGGGGCGGCCTTCTCGCGGGCCTTGCGGAGCCGGTCGGCCAGCTTGCGGGCCTTTTCCGCCGCCTTTTGCAGGGCGGCTTCCGCTTCGGCGATCCGTTCGTCGCCGTAGACGATGGCCGCCAGACGGGCCGTGCAGCGGTCGCGCAGGCCGATCAGCTCCGCCTCGTCCGCCGCATGGTGTTTCTGTTGCAGGGCGAGCAGCGTGTCGAGCCGTGCGGAGAGCTTCGCCAGCCGTTCGGGGTCCGCGTCGATCCGCTCGCTGTCGGCTGCGGCCGATGCGCCGATGTCCTTCAGCTCTTCGAGCGTCGAACGCAGCCGGGCGGCATACTCCGCGGCGGCGGGGTAGTGTTCGCCGATATGGGCCAGGGAGGTCTCCGAGTTTTTTAGCTGCACCAACACGCCCGTCTCGTCGGCGTCGAGGGCGTTGCGCAGCGTCGTGAAGGCCTCGCCGATACGGTCGGCGTTCTCCAGCATGGCCAGCTCCTCCTCGATTTCGGCCTGCTCTCCGGCGCGGAGGTTCGCGGCCGTCAGCTCCTCGGTCTGGAAACGGAGCCACTCCTCGTCGCGCCGCCCCTGTTCGGCGGCTTCGCGCAGGGCGGCCGTCTCGCGGCGCAGCTCCTGCAGGCGGGCGTACTGCGTCGCGTATTCGCGCAGCAGCTCTCCGTTGCCGGCCACGGTGTCGAGCGCCGAGGTGCGGAACTCCTCCGACGAGAGGATGAGGTTCTGGTGCTGCGAGTGGATGTCCAGCAGACGGGTCCCGACCTCGCGCAGTTGCGCGAGCGATACGGGTACGTCATTGACGAACGCCCGGCTCTTGCCCGCCGGGGTGATGATGCGTGTCAGGGTGGTTTCCGCGGCGTATTCGAGGTCGTTCTCAGCGAAGAACTCCTCCAGCTCCGGCCCTGCGAGGGCGAATGTCCCTTCGACCGTGCAACTGCGTGCGGCGTCCTTCATGGCCGAGCCGTCGTTCTTGGCGCCCAGCAGCAGCCCGAGGGCGCCGAGCAGAATCGACTTTCCGGCGCCGGTCTCGCCCGTGATGATGTTCAGGTGCGGGTCCAGTTCCAGTTCGAGCTTGTCGATAAGCGCGTAGTTTTCGACCGACAGACGACGTAGCATGGCGGGGGTTATTTCAGGATCGTTTCGATTTTATCGACGATGCGCGCCGCGACTTCGCGTTTGGAGAGCAGCGGCAGCTCCTCGCGGCCCGCGCGGTCGATCAGCGTCACCTTGTTCGTGTCGCCGCGGAAGCCCGCGCCGGGGTCTCGCAGCGAGTTGAGCACGATGAAGTCGAAGTTCTTTTTCGTGAGTTTGGCCTCGGCGTGGGCCTGTTCGTCGTGGGTTTCGAGCGCGAAGCCCACCAGCAGGCGTCCTCCCTTGCGCGCTCCCAGCTCGGCGGCGATGTCGCGCGTGCGGCGCAGGGTGAGCGTCATCTCGCCGTCGCCTTTCCGGAGTTTGGTCTCCGACGCGCGTTCGGGCGTGTAGTCGGCCACGGCGGCGCACATCACGGCGCCGTCCGCCTCCTCGAAGGCGCGGGTCGCGGCGTCGTACATTTCCGCCGCTGAAAGCACGTCCACGCGTTCGACGCCCGGAGGCGTCGGCAGCGACGTGCGTCCCGTGACGAGGGTGACTTCCGCACCCCGGGCGGCCAGCTCGCCGGCGAGGGCGTATCCCATTTTGCCCGACGAGTGGTTCGAGATGAACCGCACGGGGTCGATGGCTTCGATCGTGGCCCCGGCCGTGACGATCATGCGTTTACCCGCGAGGCTCTTTTTTTTTTCTCCGGACGGGCCGCCGAGCAGGTCGCCGACGAATGCGGCGATTTCGGCCGGTTCGGCCATGCGGCCCTTGCCGCGAAGACCGCTGGCCAACTCGCCTTCGCCCGGCTCCGCGATCCGCACACCGCGCTCCGCGAGCGTCCGCAGGTTCCGCTGCGTCGCCTCGTGGGCGTACATGTCGAGGTCCATGGCCGGGGCCACGACGACCGGACAGCGTGCCGAAAGATAGGTCGTGAGCAGCAGGTTGTCCGCGATGCCCGCTGCCATTTTGGCCAGCGTGTTGGCCGTGGCCGGGGCGATCAGGTAGCAGTCGGCCCATTCGCCCAGCGAGACGTGGGAGTTCCATGCGCCGTTCTCCGGGTCGAAGAACTCCACCAGAATCGGATTTTTCGAGAGCGTGGCCATCGTCAGCGGCGTGATGAACTGCTTGGCCAGCGGCGTCATCACGACGCGCACCTCGGCGCCCGCCGTCTTCAATAAACGACACAGCACAGCCGCCTTGTAAGCCGCTATGCTGCCCGTGATGCCCAGCAATATGCGGCGTCCCTCCAGCGGGAGCCGCGCCGTCGAGTCGGATGCCATCGCGCTGCGGGTCAGATTTCCTTCATCTCGCCGTCCTTGCCCTCCTTGAAGAGCAGCTCGTGGTCGAGGAACTCCTCGGTGGCGATGATGACCGGTTTGGGAAGACGCTCGTAGTAGCGCGAAATCTCGATCTGTTCGCGGTTCTCGAAGGTCTCCTCCATCGTGTCCGTGGGCGACGAGAAGTCGGCGAGCTTGCGGTTGAGCTCGGCTTTCAGCTCGGTGGAGATCTGGTTGGCGCGGCGCGCGATGATGTTCACGCTTTCGTAGATGTTGCCGGTCTCCTTGTCCAGATCCACCAGCTTGCGCGTGATGGTGTTGTTGGGGATGTTCTTCTTGATTTCCATCTCTATTCGTTGTTGTCCTTGTTGTTGCGGTCCAGGTAGTCGCGGGCGTGCTGCGCCATGCGTTCCAGCTCCTTGTTGTATTTCGACTCGGGGAACTCCTCGCGGAACGAGAGGTAGGAGTCCAGCATGTCCAGATAGCGGTCCGTCTGCTTGTCGTGCACCGAGTTGCTGGCGAAACGGTAGCTCGCATCGACGATCAGGTACATGATCTCCTCGCGGTGTCCGCTCTCGGGATACTGTTTCAGCGCGTTCTTGAGCGCGACGATCGCCGACTTGTAACGGCCGATCTTATAATAGGTGTAGGCGTTGATGTAGGCCTTCTCGTGCAGGCGTCCCGTCAGCTCCTCGTTGATTTTGCGGAAGTCCTCGATTCTGTCGCTTTCGGGGTAGCGCGACATGAACTCGTTGATGGCCATGATGGCCTGTCCGGTCATCGTCTGGTCGCGCGTCGGGCCGGGCGAGAGGTAGTAGAAGCAGAGGGCGTACATGCCTTCGGCGTTCTCGATGAAGGCACTGCGGCCGAACTTGCGGCGGAAGTCGTCGAGCAGAGTCGAGGCCGTGTCGAAATCGCGGTTCTTGAATTTGCAGTAGGCGTTGTAGAACGAGATGCTGTCTTCGCGCGACGTGCCGGTGTAGTAGGGCTGCGCGCTTTCGAAAAGGGTCGAGGCGCGCTGCCATTTGCCGATCTTGTAGTATTCCAGCGCCTTGCTGTAAATCAGTTCGGGTTGTCCGCTCTTGATCAGGGCGTTGATTCCGGAACACCCGGCGAGAAGGGCTGCCAGGGCCGCTCCGCACACGGCGTATGAGAAAGTCTGCTTCATTTAAGAATCTTTTACGGCGCTTTATCGCGCAAAGTTACGCATAAATTAACGATTTGCAAAAAAAAATATTGCCCCTCCGGAGGCGGCGTTCCGGTGTCCGGCATCCGGGACTGTTCCCGTTTTCTGCGGGTGCATCCGTTTCCGCCGGGACTCCGTCTGCCGCGGGACGTTTCCGGATACGGCGGGCCGGGGCGGACGGTCTGTGTCGCAGCGGGCGGCTTCGCGGTCCGGCGGATCGGACCGTCGCGGGCCCGGATGGGGAGGAATCCCGTTTCGCTGCCGGACGGCGTGCGGGGACTGCTGCCGGAAAAAAGATTTGGAAATATGGATTTTACTTCCTATCTTTGCTTATACGAATGCAACGGGGTTCTGACCTTTCCGGGTCAGGATTCTTTATTTTTTATGTTTTTTTAGTATGGCAAAAGAGATTATTTATCTGACAGCGGAGGGTTACAAGAAACTCAAGGACGAACTCGACCACATGCGTTCCGTCGAGCGTCCGGCGATTTCGGCGGCTATCGCCGAGGCGCGTGACAAGGGTGACCTTTCGGAGAACGCGGAGTACGACGCCGCCCGTGAGGCGCAGGGTCTGCTGGAGATGCGTATCGCCAAGCTGGAGGATACGATCGCCAATGCGCGCGTCATCGACGAATCGAAGATAGACAGGAGCAAGGTGCAGATTCTGAGCAAAGTGACGCTGCTGAACCACAATACCAAAAAGCAGATGGTCTATACGATCGTCGCCGAACACGAGGCCAACCTGCGCGAAGGCAAGCTGGCCATCGGCACGCCGATCGCGAAGGCGCTGCTGGGCCACAAGAAGGGCGATCGCGTGGATGTGGAGGTTCCGGCCGGCACGATCCATTTCGAGATTCTCGACATCAATATCTGACGCTGCGCGCCGCGGGCCGGGCCGTTTCCGCAGCGGACCGCCGGCGGACGATACATACGGGGCCGGGGACGGCTTTTTCCGAACCGGGATCGCATGGCGGTCCCGGTCTTTTCGTCTCTTTTCCGTTCTCCGGGGGCCTCCGGAAGCGATGAAAAAGCCGTCACTCCGCGCGGAGTGACGGCTTTTCGTTGTTTTTCTCGAGAGCCGGAGCCTCTTCGGGCCGCCCCTCTCCTCTTTCGCGCGCCGGCCCGATGGCCTTGGGGAACGGACGGGGCGTGCCGCGGATCAGAGCGCCTTGATCTCGTGCAGGACGTTGTTGGTCTTGCGTACGGCGTCGGCCGAAGCGGCGAACTTCTCGGCCTCCTCCTTCGTCAGCTCGATCTTCACGATCTTCTCGATGCCCTTGCGGCCGATGATCGCGGGAACGCCGATGCAGATGTCCTCCTGACCGTACTCGCCCTCGAGGTAGCACGAGCAGGGGATGAGTTTCTTCTGGTCGTTGAGGATGGCCTCGACCATCATCGCGGCCGCTGCGCCGGGGGCGTACCAGGCCGACGTGCCGATGAGTTTGGTGAGCGTCGCGCCGCCGACCATCGTGTTCTGCACGGCCTCCTGCAACTTCTTTTTCGAAGCGAACTGCGAAACGGGCACGCCGTTCACGGTGGCCTTCGACACGAGCGGGATCATCGTCGTATCGCCGTGCCCGCCGATCACCATGCCGTCCACATTGTTGATGTTGGCGCCGGTGGCCTTCGCCAGGTAGCATTTGAAGCGCGACGAGTCGAGTGCGCCGCCCATGCCGATGATGCGGCTCTTCGGCAGTCCCGAAGCCTTGAGCGCGAGGTAGGTCAGCGTATCCATCGGGTTGGCCACCACGATGATGATGGCGCGGGGCGAATACTTGATGACGTTCTCCACGACGCCCTTCATGATCGAGGCGTTCGTGCCGATCAGCTCCTCGCGCGTCATGCCCGGCTTGCGGGGAATGCCCGAAGTGATGACCACCACGTCCGAATTCGCGCTTTTCTTGTAGTCGTTGGTGGCGCCCGTGAGCTTCGTGTCGAAGTCCATCAGCGTCGAGGTCTGGTACATGTCGAGCATCTTGCCCTCCGAGAGACCCTCCTTGATGTCGATGAGAACCACTTCGCTCGCCACTTCGCGGCAAGCCATCACATTCGCACAGGTCGCGCCTACGGCGCCTGCACCTACGACGGTAACTTTTGACATAGCGTTTATGCTTTTTAACGTTGTTTGGGTTTCGTTTTTCGCCGGATCCCGGCCGGAACGGCGCTTCTGCGGGGCGTCAGCCGATCAACTGTTCGTAGGCGGCCGCGTCGAGCAGGGCGTCGTATTCCGCCGGATCGGTCATCCGGACCTTGACGAGCCAGCCTTCGCCGTAGGCGTCCTTGTTCACGACGGCCGGATCGGCGTCCACGGCCTCGTTGAACTCCAGGATTTCGCCGCCCACCGGGAGGAATGCGTCGCTCACGGTCTTCACGGCCTCGATCGAGCCGAACACCTCGCCGGCGGCGAGCGTCTCGCCCACGGTCGGCACGTCCACGAAGACGATGTCGCCCAACTGGCTCTGCGCGAAGTCGGTAATGCCGATTACGGCTACGTCTCCCTCGATGCGACACCACTCGTGGTCGTTCGAGTATTTCAGATTTGCAGGTACGTTCATGGTACTTTCCGTTTTTTTGATTTCCGTAATGCAAATATAACTGTTATTTCCGTAACAGCAAGAGATTCCGCCCCTTTTTTACACTTCCCGGCCGGATATTCCGGGCTTCGGTTTTCCGGAGATTTTTCTGCGGCTCTCCGCTCCGTTCCGAACGGTCTCGGATGCGAAGACGGTCTTCCGGGTTTGGACCGTGAGGTCGGTCGGCGGTTGCGGTCGGAAGAGAAGTGTGGGCGCGGTCGTATCCGTATGCGGATTCCGGAGTGCCGGCGATCTGTCGCGGGCCTGATGTGTGCCGGGAAGCCGAACCCGGCGAACGCTCCGCCCCGGCGAGGGATACGGGCGGCGGAAAAAACCGAATCAGCGCACCGGGCGGTCGATGACGAACTCCACCTCGCGGAAGAGGTAGGCGCGGAGCGTGCCGTCGGCGTGGCGCAGGAGCAATTCCCCCGACGGGCGGACTCCTTCGATCGCGGCGGTGAAGAGGCTGCCGTCCGGCAGGCGGTACGGATGCGGCGTCTCCAGCCGGTACATGCGGGTGCGGTAGTCGCGTTGCAGCGTGTCGGCATCGCCCCGTTCGAGCAGTGCGTACCGGGCCGCGCAGTGCGTGCGGAACCGTTCGAGCACCTCCTCCCGGTCGAACGTGCGGCCGGCGGCCAGCGCCATCGACACGGGGTTGGGCAGCGCGGGGTCGAACACGCGCTGATTGACGTTGATCCCGATGCCCGCGACCGAGCGACCGAGCGTGGGGCCCGTGTAGCTGTGTTCGATGAGGATGCCGACCAGCTTGCGGTCGCCGACGTAGATGTCGTTCGTCCACTTGATGCGGGTGTCGATGCCGAAGTCGGCGAAGGTGTCCGTGAGGGCCAGCGCCACGGCCTCGGAGAGCAGGAACTGTTCGCCGACGGGCAGGAAACGGGGTTCGAGCACCAGCGAGAAGGTGAGGTTCTCGCCCTCGGCGCTCGTCCACGAATGGCCCCGCTGGCCGCGTCCGGCGGTCTGGCGTTCAGCCCAGACGATGTCGCCGTGGCGGTATTCGGGGCGCCGGGCGTCGTCGTTGGTCGAGGTGGTCTCCGTGATGCGGCGGATCATGCTGCCTGCGGTCATACCGGAACCCCGAAGTCGCGCAGGGCGTCGTTGAGCGAGGTCTTCTTGTCGGTGGACTCCTTGCGGCGGCCGATGATGAGGGCGCACGAGACGCTGTATTCGCCCGCCGGGAACTGCTTGCGGTAGCTGCCCGGCACGACTACCGAACGGGCCGGCACGTACCCTTTGTAGGTGACGGGTTCGGGCCCCGTGACGTCGATGATGTGCGTCGAACCGGTGATGACGGTGTTCGAGCCGAGCACCGCTTCGCGGCAGATGTGCGCCCCTTCGACCACGATCGAGCGCGAGCCGATGAAGCAGTTGTCCTCGACGATCACGGGAGCGGCCTGCACCGGTTCGAGCACGCCGCCGATGCCCGCGCCGCCCGAGAGATGGACGTGGCGTCCGATCTGGGCGCACGATCCCACGGTGGCCCACGTATCGACCATCGTGCCCGTATCGACGTAGGCGCCGATATTGACATAGGAAGGCATGAGGATCGCTCCCGGGGCGATGTAGGCTCCGTAGCGCGCCACGGCATGCGGCACGGCGCGCACGCCCAGCTCCTCGTAGCCGTGCTTGAGTTCCATCTTGTCGTACCACTCCAGCTCCCCGGCCTCCATGCGGCGCATGGGCTGCATCGGGAAGTAGAGGATCACGGCCTTCTTGACCCATTCGTTCACCCGCCATTCGCTCTTCTCGGGATCGACCGGCTCGGCCGTTCGCAGGAGGCCCTTGTCCACGAGCCCGATCACGTCGCGCACGGCCTGCTGCGTCGCTGCGTCGCGGAGCAGTTCGCGCTCCTCCCACGCCTTCTCTACGGTTGTTCTGAGTTCTTCGTACATGGTTTTCCGTTTTCTTGCGGTTCCGGCGGCCGGAACGGTCGGGCCTTCCCGGGGCCGGAGGATTGCGGGACCGGGCATCCGTACGGCGTCTCCGCGCGGTGTGCCGGTTCCCGGACAAAGGTACGAATAACTTTCGGATCGGCCGCACGGACCGGAAAAATAAATGCCCCCCCCTCCCGGAGCGCCTGCGGCGGGACTACTTTTTCTTCTTCCCGGACTGCAAGTCGGGAAGGCGGACGGCGATGATGCCCAGCAGGGGCAGCAGGGAGCTGATCCGGAAGACGAACCCGATGCTCGTCCGGTCGGCCAGCCAGCCGAAGAAGGCCGAGCCGATGCCGCCCAGCCCGAACATCAGTCCGAAAAAGACGCCCGAGATCATTCCGACCTTGTCCGGCTTGAGCTCGGTGGCATAGACCAGGATGGCGGAGAAGGCCGAGGCGATGATCAGGCCGCTGGCCACGGCCGTCGCCACGGTCCAGCCCAGACCGAGGTAGGGGAGCGCGAGGGTGAAGGGCGCCGCGCCGAGGATGGAGAAGAGGATGACGTACTTCCGTCCGTAGCGGTCGCCGAGGAATCCGCCGAGCAGCGTCCCCGTGGCGAAGGCCGCGAGGAAGGCGAAGAGGCAGAACTGCGACTGCCGGACGGAGATGCCGAACTTTTCGATCAGGAAGAAGGTGAAGTAGCTGGTCATGCACGCCGTGAAGAAGTACTTCGAGAAGAGCATCGTCACGAGGATCGCCAGCGCCCGGCGTGTCTGCCGGGCGGAGAGTCCGCAGCCCGTTTTCCGCAGGGTTTGGTTTGCCGGAGATGCCGCGTGCGGTCGAGCATCAGGCTGTACCAGGTGCCCACGCGGACCAGGATGAGCGAGGCGGCGAGGGCCGCCGCCGCGAACCATCCCACCGCGTGCTGTCCGTAGGGGAGGATGACCAGCGCCGCCAGCAGCGGCCCGACGGCGCTTCCGCCGTTGCCTCCCACCTGGAAGATGGACTGCGCCAGGCTCTTCCGCCCGCCCGAGGCCATCTGTGCCACGCGCGAGGCTTCGGGATGGAAGACCGACGAGCCGCCGCCGATCAGGGCCACCGTCAGCAGGATCGCCGCGTATCGCGTGGAGAAGGCCAGACCCAGCAGTCCGGCCAGCGAGAGACACATGCCCATCGAGAGCGAATAGGGCTGCGGGTGGCGGTCGGCGTACGCCCCCACGAAGGGCTGGAAGATCGAGGAGGTGAGCTGGAACACCAGCGTGATGAGCCCTATCTGGGCGAAGGTGAATCCGTAGCTCTCCTTGAGAACCGGGTACATGGCCGGAATGACCGACTGGATCATGTCGTTGAGCAGGTGGCAGAAGCCGATCGTGAACAGAATCGGGTAGGCCGTCGCCTCCCCGATGCGGGGATGTCCCTGGAGCCTTCGCAGAATGCCTTTCATCGGAGTCGTTCGCTTGTCTGTCGTTTGGCCGCCGCGCGTCCGGCGGTCGTCCCGCCGGGGCCGGCGCCCGCCCCGCGGTGCGGATCCGGGAGTGCAAAAATACCGTTTTTCCGGACAACGGGCAAACCGGATCCGGAAATTTCCGGGTGCGGAACGTGCCGTTGCGGTTCCGAATCTCCGGATTTTTTCTAACTTTGTCGCAGACATCATTCAAAACTCCGATTTATGAAGCGCGTATCGAGCGGAACCGTCGCGCTGCTGGGTGCGGCGGCGCTATTTGCAAGTTGTGACAATATGAAGCGGATCAAACTCCTGCCCTATCCCGAGACCGAGCGCGGCGGGGTCGTGGACGACTACTTCGGCACGAAGGTCGCCGATCCCTACCGCTGGCTCGAGGACGACCTCTCGGAGGCCACGGCCGCCTGGGTCGAGGCCGAAAACGCCGTGACGGACGACTACCTGTCGCAGATTCCCTTCCGCGACGCCATCCGTGAGCGGCTCACCGAGTTGTGGAACTACCCCAGGGAGGGGGCGCCGTCGAAGCACGGCGACTGGTGGTACTACTATTATAACGACGGGTTGCAGAACCAGTCGGTGCTCTACCGCACGCGGGAGCTGGGCGGGGCGGGCGAGGTGTTCCTCGATCCCAACCGCCTGTCGGAGGACGGCACGGTGGCCGTGGCCGCCGCCTCGTTCTCGAAGGACGGCCGCTATTTCGCCTATGCCGCCGCGGCGTCGGGATCGGATTGGGTGGAGATCCGCGTGATGGACACCGCCGACGGGACGCTCACGGAGGACCGGATCGAGTGGGTGAAGAACTCGGGGGCGCAGTGGTCGCCCGACTCGGAGGGATTCTATTACAGCGCCTACGACGCACCGGAGAAGGGCGTCTATTCGTCGCAGAACCAGTACCAGAAGATCTATTACCACCGCATCGGCACGCCGCAGTCGGCCGACCGGCTCATCTACGAGGACCGCGAGCATCCGCTGCGGTACTTCGGGGCCTGGCCTTCGGAGGACGGCGAATGGCTGTTCATCTACGCGTCGGACGGCACGTCGGGCTCGGAAATCCTCTACCGGAAGACTTCGGAGACGAAGTTCCGCACGCTGCTGCCGGGCTTCGACGCCGACTACGGGCCGGTGACCGTCGAGGACGGCTGGCTTTACTACGTGACCAACCGCGACGCCTCGAACTACGCGCTGCGGCGCATCGACCTGAACGATCCGTCGAAGACGCAGACCGTGATTCCCGAAAGCCCGGAACACCTGCTCGAGGGCGTGGGCACGGCCGGCGGCTACCTCTTCGCGCAGTATCTGGAGGATGCGCAGAACAAGGTGGCGCAGTATGACCTCGACGGGAAGAAGGTGCGCGACGTCGAACTGCCCGCCATCGGCACGGTCGGCGGATTCGGCGGCGAGAAGGAGGACACGGAGCTGTACTACGTGCTGACGAACTACACGTCGCCCGCCACGATCTACCGGTACGACCTCACGACGGGCGAATCGACGCTCTACAAGGCCCCGGAGGTGCGTTTCGATCCCTCGCTCTTCGTCACCGAGCAGATCTTCTACACCTCGAAGGACGGCACGCGGGTCCCGATGTTCGTCACGCACCGCAAGGACATGAAGCTCGACGGCGAGAACCCCTGCCTGCTCTACGGCTACGGCGGTTTCCAGATCAACATGACGCCCGGCTTCAACCCCTCTGCGCTGATGTTCGTCGAGCAGGGCGGCATCTACTGCGTGGCCAACCTGCGCGGCGGCTCGGAGTACGGCGAGGCCTGGCACAAGGCGGGAATGCTCGCCGACAAGCAGAACGTCTTCGACGATTTCATCGCGGCGGCCGAATACCTCATCGCCCGGAAGTACACCTCGAAGGAGCGGCTGGCGATCAACGGCGGCTCGAACGGCGGCCTGCTCGTGGGTGCCTGCGAGGTGCAGCGTCCGGACCTGTTCGCCGTCTGCCTGCCGCAGGTGGGCGTGATGGACATGCTGCGCTACCACAAGTTCACGATAGGCTGGGGCTGGGCCGTGGAGTACGGCACGTCGGAGGACGAGGAGCAGTTCGGCTATATCTACCGCTACTCGCCGCTGCATAACATCCGCGAGGGGGTCGAGTATCCCGCGACGCTCGTGATGACGGCCGATCACGACGACCGCGTTGTGCCGGCGCATTCGTTCAAGTTTGCCGCCACGATGCAGCACTGCCAGGCGGGCGACAAACCCGTGCTCATCCGCATCGAGTCGAAGGCGGGGCACGGAGCCGGAAAACCCACCTCGAAGCGGATCGACGAGGCGACGGACATGTACGCCTTCCTGTTCCAGAATATCGGTGTCCCGTACAGGCCCGTGACGGAGCGGAAGTAAGCGGCGGAAACGCGGTCCGGGCGAAAAATCCGGACAAACAGGGAAAATGCGGCCTCCGGACTGTCGGAGAAGCCGCATTTTTCGTATCTTTGCCTCCGGATTCCGTTACGTAAAACCCTGACCCCACCGAACTCCGCATGTCCCGTATCTCCGCCGCCGCGTTCTCCGACACGAAACCCCACTACGATCTGCTCGACGGATTGCGCGGGGTCGCGGCCCTCACGGTGGTCTGTTTCCACCTGTTCGAAGCCTATGCCACGAGCCACCTGGACCAGCGCATCAACCACGGCTACCTGGCCGTCGATTTCTTCTTCATCCTCTCGGGCTTCGTCGTGGGGTACGCCTACGACGACCGCTGGACGAAGATGACCGTCAGGGAGTTCCTCACGAGGCGGCTCGTCCGCCTGCAACCGATGGTCGTCATCGGGGCGCTGATCGGTGCCGTCATGTTCTACACGCAGGGCTGTCCGGTCTGGGACGTTTCGGCGGTCCCGGTGGCGATGCTGCTCGTGGCGACGCTGATGAATGCCTTCATGATCCCTGCGACGCCCGGTGCGGAGATCCGCGGCGTGGGCGAGATGTATCCGCTCAACGGCCCCGCGTGGTCGCTCTTCTTCGAATATATAGGCAATGTGCTCTACGCGCTGTTCATCCGCCGGCTGTCCACCCGCGCGCTTGCCGTGCTGGTCGCCGCGGCGGGCTGCGGGCTTGCCGCCTTCTCCGTCTGGGGGCCGCTGGGGGACATCTGCGTCGGGTTCTCGCTGACCGGGGAGAACATCGTCGGCGGTTCGCTGCGGCTGCTGTTCGCCTTTCCGGCGGGCCTGCTGCTCTCCCGCGTGTTCCGTCCGGTCCGGGTCCGCGGGGCGTTCTGGATCGGCTCGCTGGCCGTCGTCGTCCTCGCGTCCGTGCCGCGGATCGGAGGGAGCGAACACCTGTGGATGAACGGCGTGTACGACGCATTGTGCGCCGTCGTCCTCTTCCCGCTGATCGTCTGGATCGGGGCTTCGGGAAAGACCACGGACCGCGTGACTTCGCGCATCTGCAAATTCCTGGGGGACATTTCCTATCCGCTCTACATGGTGCACTATCCCTTCATCTACCTCTACTACGCCTGGGTCAAGAACGAGAACCTGACCTTCGGACAATCGCTGCCCGGGGCCGCGGCGCTCGTCGCGGGTTCCGTCGCGCTGGCCTGGCTCTGCCTGAGGTTTTACGACGAACCCGTGCGGCGCTTCCTCTCGAAGCGGCTGCTGCGGCGATGACGGCCGGAGCGGTCACCTCCGTCCCGTGTACTCCATGGCATAGAGGTCGAATCCTTCGGCCCAGTAGTCCCTGCGCACCTCCCGCAGGACGAATCCCCGTTTTTCGTAGAACCGGTGGGCCTGTCGCGACGTCCGGACGGTGATGCGGCGTATGCCGCCGAGGGATTCGAGCTTTTCGATCCGGTATTCGAGCAGCCGGGTCCCCAGCGACCGGCCCTGCCAGGCGGGATGGACGATGTCCCAGCTGATCTTTGCGGTGGTTCCGCCGTCGGCGAAGTTGATTCCGCCGCACCCTGCGATCGTGCCGTTTGCGAGCAGGACGTAGTAGAGCTCCCTCCGGTGTTCGAGGTATTCGTCCAGATCGGCCTCTTCGGCCGGGGCGAAACTGGCGGGGGTGTTGAGCCGGATGAGGCGCAGTACGTCCGCTTTGTCTGCGGGCGTGTATTCCCGGATGACGACCGGGTCGGGCCGTCCGGCGGTGTGCGGATGAGTCGGGGTTCGGGTGTCCATACGGCAAAGATACGGATAATCGGGGACGATCCGCCGTCGCGGGACGGATTTCCTGCGGAGAGGACCTTCCGGCCGCGTACCCGCCGCATGCCGCGCTCCGTCCGTCGGTTCCCGGGGCGGATTTCCGGACGGAACGTTCGGCGGGGCCGGTTCCGAGAGCAGACCCGGGCCGCCGCGGCGGCAAAAGGGGCCGCGGGGCGAAAAAATGCGGCGGCATGCTCCCGGTCCGCATTATTTTTCGTATTTTTGCACCGATTCGGAATGCCCGCCGGACCGTGTGCGGCGGAGCCGTGTGCCGGGCGTTTTGCCCTCCGTGCGCGGCCGGGCGTTCCGGACACCGGATTTTCGAACGACAAAGCCCTTTTACCGATCATGAAAGTATATAAATTCGGCGGCGCTTCGGTCCGCAATGCCGACGGCGTGCGGAACCTGCGCAAGATCATCGACGACGAACAGAACCTCTTCATCATCGTTTCGGCGATGGGAAAGACGACCAATGCGCTGGAACGCGTGTTCGGTGCCGTGCAGCGGCACGATCCGCAGGCGGCCGGGGACGAGATCGCCTCGCTGCGCGAGTACCATGCCGCGATCATCGACGAATTGTGGCACGGTCCCAAACGGCTGGAGGCGGTCGAGCGGCTCTTCGGCGAGCTGGAGCGCGTGGCGGCCGGCGAGGGCTACGATCCCCGCGATGCGGAGTTGTGGTACGATACGATCGTGGCCTTCGGCGAGCTGGTCTCGACGACGATCATCTCCGAATACCTCAATTACGCCGGGGTGGCGAACCGCTGGATCGACATGCGCCGCTGCCTGCGCACCGAGCAGCGGCACAAGGACGCCGGCGTCGATCTGGCGGCGTCCGAAGCGTTGCTGAAAGGGGCGCTGGAGGGGTGTGCGGAGCGGATTTTCGTCGGGCAGGGCTTCATCGGCGGCGCGCCCGACGGTACGACGACGACGCTCGGCCGCGAAGGCTCGGACTACTCGGCCGCCGTGGTGGCCAATCTGCTCGACGCCGAGTCGATGTCGGTGTGGAAGGATGTGGACGGCGTGCTGAACGCCGACCCGAAGATCTTCCCCGATGCCGTGCAGATCGCCGAACTGAACTACCTCGATACGATCGAACTGGCTTACAGCGGCGCGCAGATCATACACCCGAAGACGATCAAGCCGCTGCAGAACAAGAACATTCCGCTCTATGTGCGGCCTTTCGGCGACAAGCGCAAGCCGGGTACGGTCATCCGCGGCATGTCGGCGCCGGTGGACGTGCCGATCCTGATTCTCAAGAAGGACCAGGTGCTGTTGACGATCCGTTCGCGCGACTTCTCGTTCGTGCTCGAGGAGAAGTTCGCCACGATCTTCTCGCTGCTCGAGCGTTTTCGCGTGAAGACCAACCTGATCCACAATTCGGCGGTCAATCTGAGCCTCTGCGTCGATAATTCGTGGCATATCGACGAGGCGGTCGGGGCGTTGCGCGAGGCGGGTTTCGACGTGATGAAGGCCGAGCGGATGGAGCTGCTGACCGTGCGCGGCTACACTCCCGAATTGTGGCGGCGTTACGCCGTCGGGCCGCAGGTTTTCGTCCGGCAGGCTACGCAGGCCACGGTGCGCATCGTGCGGAAACGCGAATAGGCGAATTATGAAACGCGGGACGTTGCGCGGTCTGTTGCTTGCTTCGCTGATCCGGGCCTTTTCCCTTGCCGGCTGTTCGGACGGCGGTTGGACAGACGACGGGCGGACGGTGTACGCCTTCGCCGAGCGGGACACGATCGCCCTTTCCGAGCTTTTCGGGTCGCGCGGGGTGCGGCGCGTGCGGCTGCAGGCGCCGGACAGCGTGCCGGCTGCCGCGGAGGGGTCGATCCTGCGCCTGGCCGGCGGCCGTCCGGTCGTGTGCGAACCGTTCGGAGCGGGACAGGGCGTCTGGCTCTTCGGCGAAGACGGCCGCTACATCGGCCCCGTGGGACGGGTCGGGCGCGGTCCGGGAGAGTATGTCGTTCCGATGAATGCGCTCGTAAGTCCCGGAGCGGATACCTTGTATGTCCTCGACGGTGTCACGCGCCGGATACTGACCTATTCGCTTCCCGAACGGACTTTCTGCGGAGACAGACCCTGGCCGTTCGACGCGCTGTTCACCCATATCGACCGTGCCGGAAACTTCGTGTGGTACGTCTCCGCGGCGGGCCGGAATGCGGAGCGGTTCGAAACGCTCGTTGTGACGCGTCCCGACGGGACGCTGCTCGGACAGGCGACGCCCGTGGAGCAACTGGACCGTTACAGCGGGGCGTGGCAGGTGCTGACCCTTTTCCATGATGCGCCCGGCGGGGTGATGGCCCACCACCAGTTCCAGCCCGAATTTTTCTCCGCTCCCGGAGGCGAACCCCGGATCGGCGAGCTGCGGTTCGAGAACCACGCCTTCGCTCCCGCCTCCTATGCGTGGGACCGGGCGGATTTCCGGGAGGCGTGGCGGAAATCCCCCTTCGTGCAGTATTACGACCTGCTCGAGACCGCCGACCGGATGTACGTGCGCTTCGGTGCCGGAGAGAAACGCTATTTCGGCGTTTACGACAAGTCGCGGGGCAGGGGCGTTTACTGCGAGGCGTCGCGCATCGGCGACGATCTGGGACTGGGCGGCGTTCCGTGGATGAGCGGCGTGGAGGGCGACCGTTTCTTCGGCCGGGCGACCGATCCCGAAACGATGGCCTCGGAGGTGGTCTGGCTGTAAGCGGCGGTCTGCAACGACGCTGCCGCACGGGCGCTCTTCCTCAGGGAGGAGCGCCCGCCTCATTCCGGGAGGAGGAGACGATGCCGGCGATCCCGGCGTGTCCGGGTCCGGCGGGGCGTCACTGCCCCTGCCGCAGGTTGTGGAGAATGGCGACGACCGACTGGTCGCGGATTTCGCCCCGGCGGCGCATTTCGAAGATCGTGCGGACGATATAGCGTTCGATGTCGCGCTGGAGGCGGCGGTAGAGCGGGCATTTGGTGTAGTTCTCGTTGTCGAGCAGCACGTCGCGGATCGACCGCAACGAGTTGGTGTAGTTCGCCATTTCGTTCTTGAGCGCCACGCCCCGTTTCTCGGAGGCGGTGATGCGGGCGATGGACATCTGCCGCAGTTTTTCGCACACGGTGTTCAGCAGCACGAGCACCACGTTGTCCATGAGCGTGTGCCCGTGCATGAAAAGGTAGGCGTTCTCGGGCTTCAGCCCGCGGCTGCGGAGCTGCTCCTCGAACTCCCGCATCGGTTCGATCATCCGCGCGTTGCGCTGTTGCAGCAGGCGTTCGCGCTTCTCGACGTTGCGGCGGAGCCAGGCGAGCGTCCGTGCGCCGTTCTCCTCGAGGTCGAGGTAGCCTATGCGCACCGACTGCTTGAAATCCACGAGCGGGAAGACGTTTTCCGAGGCCAACTGCGCCGAGAAGGCGTACCAGAGGAACAGCGGGTAGATCGTGCACGAGTACTCGTGCATGAAGCGCACGAAGTCGAAGATGTGCGTGTCGTTCTTGGTGGCCTTCACGCAGACGTTGTGCAGCGACGGAGCGTAGCAGAGGTAGTTCTCGGTGGCATAGGCGTAGGTGTGGAACATGTAGCGGGCGCCGTTCACCTCCTTCGACTGTTCGGTGCGTCCGGCGAAGAGGTAGTCGAAGTCCGAATCGACGCACAGCAGCAGCTCCTCCGACGAACGGGGAACCATCCCCAGCAGCACCTTCTTGCCTTTCGGCAGGTCGCCGCGGTCGGGGACCGAGATTTCGAAACGCAGGT
>UMHU01081572.1_pt1 | contig 21154 bp, 19 predicted proteins | sample 1965591 | NCBI WGS metagenome assembly UMHU01 (sample SAMEA4836101, study PRJEB28245) | human gut metagenome | biome: gut microbiome; material: fecal sample | place: Denmark | collected 2008
GAGCTTGCAAACTAAAGTGCGAAAAAATCTTGACACGACCTAACGGATTGGATTTTATAATGGTTCAAAAAGGCGTTAATGCCTATATAAATATAAAATGTCACTTTTTTAACGATATATGCAAAAAAGCTCCGCCACCGTTGGTAAAACGGTGGCGGAGCCTTTGAGGGAACAGCTTCAATGAACAGAACTACGGCTCTGCTGGCAAGGCTAAAATTATTAGTATCAAGTGATGTGCAAAACAAATCGGGAATAGTCGCCTGCAAGTTAGATAAAGCAAGGGGAGATGAGGATCTATTTTAACGAAACAGGAGGCTATGATACAAGCAAAAAATCTAAATACACTGACATACATTTATGTATATTATGGCCTAAAGCTATAGCAATATCCAAAATTCTCAATATCTTTATCGTAATCGTCAATCATTGTGCTTTTAATCAAAGAAGCAGACCAGGTTTCAAAAACATTGGGGCTCTCGTAGTCTACCCACCTAAATTCACCTTCCAAGTATCCTCCGTGAAATTCGCCATTATTGGAGTAGCCAGAAAAGACGTGAACATAATCATTATATTTTGTAGAATCGTATATGTAGCCATCTCTACTTCCAGAGTAGGCGCAAAGCCCATTTCTGGCAATCTCTAATCCCTCTTCAATGACTTCTATGCCTCCTACAATTATAATTGCAATATTATAGGCAAGCAATACAATTGGCATTAGTTTCATTTCTACTCCAATAAAAATACTCAAAACCGTAACTGCTACGCCAGCTGAATAAGTGCGAGTATTCAACTCCATCTCTCTATACTCATTTCTATCTTCATAAATTCTATAATTTACATTCTTACCCAATGCAGAACTATATACGGAACCACTGCCTATATTTTTATTGGTATAGGAGGGCTGATCAGATTCTAATATTTCCTCATAGTCCAGAGTTTTATGGCCCCCAGATCTATTGTAGGAAATAAAAGTATCACCGTTTTCATTTGCAGTTATAGCGACATCATTAAATCTTTGCAACGCATCATAGGTTCCGGTTTCTGCACAATCGTCAATGGCTTCGGCGAGTTCTTCAGACATTCTAATATATGATCCGTTTCGGAAATTCTCCATTTTATAATTTTCATTCTGTGACAAGAAAACTACGACATCTTCTTCCGGATCATAAATCGTCCTCGAGGCCAACCCACTATTCGAATACTCAAGAATTACCTCCTTTCCATCTTCTGTAAAATATGAAATAAACAGATTGGCGTCCAGTTGAGTAATTTCTTTAATTTCCTCACAATCCGGGATATAGTCAATCAGTGTATCAGAGTCATATACTGTGACCAGAGTTCCGTCTGTCGAAATGGGTTCACAATAAGTCAAGATATTCTCTATATAAGATCCCTCCGAAAGCTCGGTATTGGCTATTGCCAATTGGAATTGCTCAAACTGTTCAATTTCAGATTTCTCAAGGGAAGTAGTAATTGTATTATCGACATAATAGTATCCGCTACTATCTTGTGGGCCTGTCGCCATCCCCGTTATCGGGAATAGTGTAATTAGCAGAACAATAGACACAATGCAAGAAATTACTCTTTTTAATTTAACATGCCTTTTCATATTTATTCCCCTTTCTTTAGACAAATCAGTACCTCTCCAATTTTTTCTTTCTCTCTTCGACATCTTAATTATTTGTCCATTGGTACCACTCGCTCTCATCTTTATTGCTTTTGTAATCCCTAAAACCATTGCTAAAATACATCAACTACATATAGGAATTGCATACTTTGATTTTCTCATGATCAATAATAGTTATTCACCTATTTCTGTGTACATAGGAAACGAAATCGTCTGTTTCATAATAATATGTTCCGTCTTCCAGGATGGTGGGCATTAGGTATTCTTCTGTGGTCTCTGCATGACGTGCCTCCACCTCTGCATTTTGGACAGTGAACCCAACACAGAACAACGCCGCGATAGACACCAACACAAATACGACCAGTGCCTTCATTCCGATACCTCCTTTTCACTTTTGTGGAACTGCGCATCATTTACCCGTGGGAATCACCTAACCCTTCTCCTCAAAATTATGCTTCTACCTATATATGTCGCGTCACCTGATTTTTGTTTCTGCAACATTTTGAGAAAACAAAATAAAATATTTGCAGAAGGATTAACGTCTTCCAATCTCTAACTTTAAATGGAGAAGGACGGCTGACCAGAGTCCTGGTCAACCGTCCTTCTTTTTATAAGTCTTAATATTCCAAAATAAATCTAAACTTGCCACTGTGAATACCCACTACCGTTTGATCCTATTCAGGCACCGCAGGCGGAAATTGATAAAAACTGGTTCCAGCACCCGGAGTATATGAGAACTCTTTCAAAAGGTCTAGATCATCGTCGAAAATTTTTCGAGCATAGTCCGGGTCAAAGTCCAGAATTGCGTTTTTCAGGGCAGGTATATTGATTTTCGGCTCCCATGTCTTCTTTGACCTGTAATCCAGCAGTTCATAGAGGGGGATGCAGCTGGCTTCACATCTGTAAAACCGGAACCCGCAGGTGTTGTCAATCCCACTTTTGCGGTCACGCTCTGTAAGCTGAGCCAATTCCAGCGTCTCATCGCGCAAATCATCGCCCATGGGGTAGGCTATTGCCAGTACCCACCCGGCGTCTCTTGTTTCGAGCCAATAAAGCCCGTTCCACAGCGTTTCCCATCTGATAGGCTCACCCAATGGGGTCTCGTCCGGGATTGGAAACTCCCCAAAATATTCTGGACAGACCTCCATCCCTCACGCCTCCTCTTCAATCAGGGTCTCACCCTCCGGCAGGGGCAGCCCATGATCTGTAAGATATCTGCTGATCTCATAGTTTACGACGTGTCTGCCTCTGTCAAAATAATCATAAATATTTTTGAGAGGCCGCCATGGAAACGGTAATGGTAGATTATGAACGGAATATGAAACACAAATAAAAACAGATTAACAAGGAGCAAGATTTAAACCGGAGCGGAAGATTTCAAAATTCACGACTTATTATCGGGCTGTTCTTTGATGTAATAGGCTACATAGGGAAATATAAACTCCTGAATTCGCTCTTTTAGATCAAAGGAGGCATTTTGGATACACCATTCAAAGATTAGCCCTCTTGCCACGATAAACAAGTTGTTGGAAAACTGTTGAATATCTACATCGGAATCAATCCAGCCTTCTTCCTGAAAACGGAGTAGCTGTTCGTCCATGGAATGAAACAGCTTGTTGTGATTGGCGTTTTTTCCAGACTGGCTAGTCAGGAGATCCATTTGCATTCGGGTGTGTAGGTCGGTACCCATCTGCATGTTGCGTTCCGCGTAGCAATAGAATACTTGAGTTACAAAGTCCCGGGGTGATTTCTGAGGTGGAATAGCTGCAATGGCTTTTTCCATATGATCGGCAGCTTCACTGATAATCTGATCGTAGATATCCTCTTTAGCGGTAAAGTAATAGTAAAATGTACCCACAGCAATACCAGCTTTTTTGCAGATTTCACCTACGGTAACTGCCTCAACGCCCTTTTGGGTAAATAACTTAATAGCAACGGATGCGATGCGTTTTTTTGTTTGTGCTGATTTTACAGCTTGTTTCATGTCATTCTTCACCCTTTCGGTATGTAGGTTCAGGATAAAGGCAAGAGCATATGTGTCCCGGCGAAAGTTCAGTTTGCTGATAGTTAAACTTGAGACAGTCATCCTTGCGGTTTACACAACGGGGATAGTAAGTACAGCCGGTTTCGGATTCCGCCGTGGTCTGGGCGCACCGCAGAGGACTGCATGGCACGCTGGGATCTGCAGCCGGAATGGCATCAATCAGATGGACGGTGTAAGGATGCCTGGGACGGGAGCAGATTTCTTCGTAGCTGCCGCTTTCCACAACCCTGCCCCGGTACATCACAAGGATGCGGTCGCTGATATGCTGTACCACGGACATATCATGGGCAATAAAAATATAGGAGATGCCAAGCTTTTGCTGGAGCTGCTTGAGTAGGTTCAAGATGGAAGCCTGCACAGAGACATCCAAAGCGGAGACTGGCTCATCACAAATCAGGATCTTGGGAGCGGTGGCCAGCGCCCGGGCGATGCCCACCCGCTGACATTGCCCGCCGCTAAGCTGGTAGGGGAAGCGGGGCATACAGTCCTCATTGAGCCCTACCATGTGTAGTAGTTCCACGGCACGCTGCTCACAGTTTTTTTCCCCTTTGGTCAAATGGTGCATGATCAGGGGCTCCATGAGAGACTGGCCGATGGTCATGCGGGGATTCAGGGAACCCACGCTGTTTTGAAAGACCATCTGGATGTCGGGCCTGATCGCATTCAGCGCTCTGACAGAGAGCTTGGTCAAATCCTTAATTTCATCTGGGCCCGAGTACAGCACCGAACCCCGGGTTGGTGTATAGAGCTGGAGAATACACCGGGCCAGCGTGGTTTTGCCGCAGCCGCTTTCTCCCACAATCCCCAGAGTCTCTCCAGCCATCAGGTTAAAATTGATGTCTTGGAGAATGATATGGCTTTTTTCCTTAGAAAAAAGTCCCTGGTGCCGCTGACGTACCGAGTAATCAAGGTCCCTGACCTGAAGAATGACCTGTCCGGTCTGGGTATCTGCTCCATCCGGATAAGGAAGCTCGCTTTTGTGCTTCTCCAGCTTTGTCAGATGGCAGCTCACCGTATGACCTTCAGCAACGCAATGCTCCTGAGGAGGTTGGGTGCGGCATATGTCTAGAGGGCAGCCGCACCGCTCGAAAAAGGGGCACAAGGTCATGGGTTTGGTCAGATCAGGGGGAGAGCCGGCAATGGAATAAAGCGGTTTTCGATGTTCGTCGCTGAGCTTTGGAACGGAGAATAACAGACCCTGGGTATATGGGTGGGCGGGGTGAAAAAACAGCGCGGCCACCTTGGCCTGCTCCACAATGTGACCAGCGTACATCACGTAAATACGGCTGGTGTATTGGGCTACAATTCCCAGGTTGTGGGTAACAAAAATAACAGCAATATTTTCTTGCTTTGCCAAATCTTTTAAAAGCTCCAGAATGGCTTTTTGGGTGGTGACATCCAAAGCGGTGGTGGCCTCGTCCGCGATGAGTACCTCTGGCTTGCAGGCAATGGCCATGGCAATCATAATGCGCTGGCACATGCCTCCGCTGAACTCATGGGGATAGCGGTCCACCTTTTCCTCTGGCTGCTCGATCAGCACCCGGCGCAGAAGGTTAATGGCCTCCTGCCTGGCCTGCTGCTGAGAGAGCTGCTTATGGCAACGCAGCGCCTCGCCAATCTGCTGTCCGACGGTAAGCACTGGATTCAGGGAGTTCATGGGGTTTTGAAAGATCATGGAAATCTGATTGCCACGAATTTTTTGCATCTCTTTTCCGTTTCGGGCATAGGTCAGGAGGTTTTGTCCGTGGAAGAGGACCTCTCCGCTTAATACCTTGCCTTGAGCGGGCTGTAATTGCAGTGCGGTGAGCAGACTGATGGATTTTCCACAGCCGCTCTCTCCCACAATTCCAACGATCTCGCCGGGATAGGCCTCATAGTGGACATTGTAAAGCACACGCCGGGATTTACCACCGTTTTCAAAGGCTACGCTGAGATCGCGTACCTGTAAAATCGGTTCCACTACATTGCGCCCCCTTTCACACCTGTACTTTTCCGCAGGGCCTCACCCACCTGATTGCAGGAAAACACCACGACCAGGATCATTAGGCCTGGCAGGATGGACAGTGTGGGCGCCTGGAGCAGATACCGAAAGCCCTCGTCCACCATGTTGCCCCAGGCCGCCTGGGGAAGCTCCACACCCAAATTCAAAAAACTCAGTCCGGCTTCCGCCAAAATGGTACTGCCTAAGTTTGAAGTAGTGGTGATGATCAGGGGGGAGATACAGTTGGGCAGGATGTGACGAAATATGATGTGTGCGCGTTTGGCACCCATGACCTGCTCCGCCCATACATATTCACGGCTGCGGATGGACTTCACCTGGGCCCGTACCATTAGAGTATAACCCGGAATGGCGGCGATGCCTAGGGCTGTGATCAGGGTCACCATACCCTGCCCCAGGGCTACGCCGATTCCCATGGCCAGAAGCAGGTTGGGGATGCTCAAAAGGGCCTCCATAAAGCGCATAATGATGCTGTCCAGCCAGCCGCCCAAATATCCTGAGCAAAGCCCCAACAGGATTCCAACCGCTCCGCCCCAGCAGATGGATAGGGAGGTCACCAGCAAGGAGGTGCGCGCCCCGAACATCAACCGGCTGAGTACGTCCCGCCCCAGGGCGTCCGTCCCCAGAAGATGGGACAGATTGAAGCCCTGCAGGCGGATGGACAGATCCAGCTCATTGGGGTCATAGGGGGCGATCAAAGGGGCCAGCAGGGCTATGGCCACAAACAATCCAAGAACTCCCAGCTCAAACCAAGAGGACCGAAGAATATCGTTCCAAAAGAAACTACTTTTCTTATGTTTCATAATATATTCTACCTGCCAATCCGGGGATCTACCATGCTGTATGCCAGATCGGCAAGCAGCATGACCACCAAAACCACAAAAGAAACCACAATAATGCTTCCCTGAATCAGGGGAATATCCCGATTGAACACGCCGCTGATCATCAGCTGCCCCATACCGGGGATGTTGAATATCTCCTCCGCGATTACCGATCCGCCCAGGATTTTTGCAATATTCATGCTGATGACGGTGAGTACCGGGATCATGGCATTTTTCAGCATGTGCTGCTTGACCACTTGCTGAGGGCTCAGCCCCTTGGCGTACGCGGTGCGGATATAGTCCTGCTGGGCGGTATCCAAAAGTCCTGCCCGAGTCTGACGGATGATGGCGGCGGTGGGCTGGAAGGCAATGGTTATGCAGGGGAGAATGAGTTGTCGCAGACCTTGCTGCCAGTCTTGCGACAGGGCGGTATATCCTTGAACGGGTAGCAGTTGCAGCTGTTGGGCGAAGATAAAGATGAGAAGAATGGCGATCCAGAAGTTGGGAATGGAGATGCCGAAGGTGGCCAGACGGTTGATGCTCGTCTCCACCCAGGTGTCTTGCTTGAGTACGCTGAGTACCCCCAAAGTGATGCCCAGCACGGCGCTGATGATCAGAGAAATTCCTCCCAAAAAAAGAGTGACTGAAGCTCGGCGCAGCAGGATATCCAGCACACCTGTGTGATAGTAAGTTGAGGTGCCGAAGTTACCCCTGAGCAGATCGGACAGCCACAATATATACTGAATGGGCCAGGGCTTGTCCAGATGAAGCTCCTGTTCCAGCGCCAGCCTTTGTTCCGGGCTGGCATCGGTGCCCAGCATCAGGGACACGGCATCTCCGGGCATGATTTTAATCAGAAGAAAGGAGAGAATAGATACGCATAACAGAACCGCCGCCATCTGCAGTGCTTTTTTTAAAATATATTTCATACGCCATCACCCTGCCTCTTCTGAAAAATAAGCGCTCTCCGGGGTCCATTGGATATAGCGGCCCAGGGAACAGAAATGATCTCCATAAACCGTGTCTTTTTTTACCGCGATGGAGGAGGCCACCCACCCTGTCCCGATGGCGTAGTCGTCAATGAGAATTTTTTCGGCCTGCTGGATATATGGAATGGCGTCGGCCTCGGTGGCCTGGGCCCTGGCCAGATCCAACGCGTAGAAAAACTCATTAGGCAGAGAAAGCGCCGGCATTCTGGTGGCGTGGGTCTCTCTGGACAAAAGACCCTTCATGCTGGAGAACTCGTTGGGAGCATAGCCAAACTTGACAACGCCGATGCCGTCCTCCCAGCCGGTCAGAATAATTTCCTCATAGTATTGGGCGGCATCCATCAGCATAACCGTCACGTGGATGCCCACCCGATCCAGATATGCCTGTACAGCCGCACCCAGTTCGGCATTCAGATCATTGTTCTCCATGTAAATGGTGGTGGAAAATCCGTCCTGGTACCCTGCCTGGGCTAGAAGCTCTTTGGCTTTTTGGGGGTTATAGGGATATCCCTCGATTTCGGGGTTATAAAACTGGCTGTTCACACTGGAGAGCTGATTGGTGTAGCTGCCTGTTTTCCCAATCAGGTACTGGGTAATGGCCTCCATATCAATGGCGTACAGGGCGGCCTGCCTGACCTTCAGGTTGGAAAAGGGGGACTGGGGATTGGCGCTGGAAAACCACAGCATATAGCCGTAAGCTGCCTGCTTGCCCACTGTTTTGACACACCCGGTCTGTTGGGAGAGGGAAGTCAGCAGGGAATCGGTCACCTGGGCAATGGCGTGGAGCTCACCCTGCTCAAAGGCGGCTGCCATCACGGCGGAGTCCTTTACAATGTGGTACTCTACACCATCCAGGTAAGGGAGTCCCTCAATCCAGTAGTGATCATTCCTGGTATATACGATCTTGGAGTCTACCTCCCAGCTCTCAAAAATAAAGGGGCCTGTTCCCACCGGGTGTACCGCAGCCCAGTACTCTCCGTGCTCCTCTACAGCAATGGGGGACACCATCATGCCGACATTGCCGCTGAGGGTATGAAGGAACTGGAAATCCCGCTCAAAAAGGTGGATTTCGATGGTATATTCATCCACCACCTGGAGGTGGGCAATGTTATCCGTCACAGAGGCATTTCGCCCCTCGTCAATGCAGCATTGCAGGTTCCAGCGCACCGCTTCCGCGTTAAAGGGCGTTCCATCATGAAACATTACGCCCTCCTGGAGGTGGAATGTATACGTTAGTCCGTCCTGGCTGGTTTCGTAGTCGCGCACCAGCCAGGGAATGAGTCCTCCATCCTCGTTCAGACGGAACAGCTGCTCCACGGCGGGGGCGGCAATCATAATGGCCAGGGAATTGCTTGCCGTAGCAGGATAGCCCAGCACAGTGGCGCTCTCTCCGTCGGGGGTAGTAAAAATCAGCGTGCCGCCGTACTGACCCTGCTGATCTGTCTCCTCAGCGGCATCCGGAATTTCCTGGTCAGCATAGTTCACATTTGCCTGCAGAAAAAATAAGATTGCCGCCACAACGGTGACAGCAATAGCTTTATACAGGATCTTCTTGCCTATGTTGTACATGTTTGGCGTTCCACCTTTCCCGTGCATAGTTTCTTTTTCCACGCATAAAGCGGAAACTTATACTTGCGCTTATTATAAACACAAGAATATGCAAAGTCAATTGTGCCAAAAATAATTTTTTATTTTTTTGACCTCAAAAAATAAAATCCAAAACATAAATGTTAATTTCTATAACATTTTCGGCATTTAAAAGTTAGAAAATGATTCGATTTTTAACACACTGGTCTATAAAAGCGAAGAATTCATTCTAAAAAGCGAATGTTATTCGCTTTTTATCCAGCAAAAGCGAGAATGTGATTGAGCCCCCTTGACAGTGAAAAAAGCTGGTGCTATGATCATAACGCAAAACCGAACAATACTCGGTTTATGGGCGCGCTGTATTTACAACACGAAAGAGAGGGCGAATCATGAACAAGAGCAACACATCGTTTTTGACATCCCTAAAGGGGCTGTGTAACCGGACATTCTTATTGATGCTGCTGATTGAAGCATTGAACAACTTTGCCACGACCACCGTTAAAACTCCCATTAACGTGTTTGGCGCCGCCCTGGGTGCCAGCGCGGTCATCATTGGTTTGTCATCTTCCCTTTATAACTTTACTGCTACCGCCACCAGACCCTTCTCCGGCTTTGCTATGAGCCGTGTAAATCACAAGCGCTGGCTGCAGATTTGTATGGTCTTGCGTATGGCCAGCTTTGCGCTGTTCATCGTCACCAATAACGTAGTGGTCTATGTCATCGCCAAGTGCTTCCAGGGCCTGGCCTATGCCGCTGCTGCCACCGTGATTCCCGCGGTCATCGGCTCCGCCAACAGCAAGGCCGCCCTTGGTACCGCCTACGGTTTTTATCTGGCCGCGCCTCGAATCATCACCAGCTTTGCTCCTTCTGTTTCCATGTACATTTATGATAACTACGGCTCCACGCCGACCTTCCTCACCGGCATTGGCCTGACCGGTGTCTGCCTGATTCTGACCTTCTTCCTGAACCTGCCGGAGGATCAGGCCCGGGCTGCCGCTCCTGCTCCCAAGAAGGAAAAAGTTCCCTTCTCGCTGCGCTCCATTGACCGCTTTATCTGCTTCAGTGCATTCCCTGTGTGCCTGATCAACCTCTTTGGTGGCTTGGTATACTTCGCCAACGCTGAGTTCCTGGTGCTGTTCGGCGAGGAGAAGGGCATTGCCAATGTGGCCATCTTCTTCACCATCACCAACCTGATTTCCATCTGGGCCCGTCTGGTGGGCGGCGCCATCACTGACCGGTTCGGAACGATCACCATTGCCGTCTATCTGGCTTTGATGGCCATGGCCCCCATTCTGATCGGAAGCGCCACATCCCTGACCCCCATTATTGTGGCTGCGGTGGTCTATCAGATCGGTCAGGGCTGCCTCTTCCCCGCTATCCTGTCTCTTGCCGTTAAGATGGCTCCGGATGAGGAGCGGGCGCTGGCCACCTCCACCTTCTATTTCCTGCTGGACTTCTCCGGCGTCATCGGTTCTGCGGTTGCCGGCTTCCTGGTACAGTATCTGGGCTATGAGATGATGTATTTCTGCTTCGCCGGCTTCCCTGTGCTGGGTATCATCATCTACTTCCTGTATCGTCCCACCATCAAGCGCACGCTGGCCCAGTTCGGCGCGGCGTAATCAGCCCGGAACTTATATTTTGACACATTGCAACAAGGAGGGAAACCGATTATTTCGGTGTTATAATGAAAGTTTTACGCGATATCATGTCCCCCGCGCGGGATGGGGTTTTGCTGGCTGTGGATGTGTACATGCCCGATGAAGGGGGGCCCTTCCCCACCATCGCGGTCAGAACCCCCTATGAAAAGAGCCGCTGGGAACAGCAGCACAGATATGGAAAGGAATATCAGAACCCTGAACGCTTTGTGGCCGCGGGATACGCTGTTGCGGTTCAGGATTGCCGCGGCACTGGCAATTCCCAGGGCAAGTATTTCCCATGGCGGGATGACGCCGCCGATGGCTATGACTTTATCGAATGGATTGCGGGTCAGGAGTGGTCTACCGGAAAGATCGGGGCCATGGGTTCCTCCAATCTGGGGTCGGTTCAGTTCCAGTACGCCTCAGAGTGCCCCCCTCATCTGACCACCATCTGCCCCTGCGGTACCTCCAACCACGTTCCCTTCTTCCGCCACGGCATCATGAATTTAGCCGGCGCCTCTATCTGGTACCTGCAGCAGGCTGACCGTGCGGTAAAGCGCCCGGATCTTGCTCCCGAGACCCGGGAGATCCTCCAGAAGCGGATTGACGACATCAAGGCCGATATGGATAAGCAGTACCGCTGGCTGCCCTTGAAGGACGTGCCTCTGGCCCATATGGAGGAGACAGGCATTCAGCCCTTCTATAACGAGTGGCTGTCGCACGCCGGAGAACCCTGGTACTGGACGGATATGAAGCTGCCCGCGCCCATCAGAAATATTAAGGTTCCCGTGCTGCTGCTTACCTTCTGGTATGACCACCTGGCCAAGGATATTCTGGATGCTTACCATGAGCTGAAGAATCACGGTACCCGTATTGTTCAGGATAACCTCCATCTCTATATCGGCCCGTGGCGCAAGTACCCCGGAATCGAGAGCGGCGAGACCGATGAGTGGGACAATGGGCGCACCCAGACGGACATCCTGATCGAGTGGTTTGATTACTGGCTGAAAGGGATCATGACCCCCATTATGGAAAAGCCCCCTGTTTTCTATCACACCATGGGGGAGGTCAAGTACTACTATGGTGAGACCTGGCCTCTTCCCCAGACCAAGTTTACCCCCTATTACTTTGCCAGCGAAAAGGGTGCCAACAGCGCCGACGGTGACGGCCGCCTGCAGATGGAGATTCCCACTGACGGAAAAGCCTTTGACGAATACGATTACGATCCCGCAGATCCGGTTCCCTGCCGCTCCGGCATCGTGATTTCTCCGGGCGATTCTTTGCGTCAGAGCCAGGAAGTGGTGGAGTGCCGCAACGATGTTCTGGTGTACAGCACCGATGTGTTGGAAAAGAACGTTACTGTGGTTGGCCCCATCGAGGTAAACCTCTGGGCCGCCTCCAGCGCAATGGATACCGATTTTACCGCCAAGTTGGTGGATGTAAGAGAAGATGGCTCTACCTATAATATTACCGAAGGCATCATTCGCTGCCGCTTCCGCGAGGGTCTGGATCGGGCAAAGCCGCTGATTCCCGGTGCCATATACTGCTATCAAATCAACATGGGCGGCACTGGTATGGTATTCCAAAAGGGTCATAAGATCCGCGTGGAAATTGCCAGCAGCAACTTCCCCAAACACGACCGCAACATGAACACTGGGCACGCTATTGGCGAGGACGCTGAGGGCATTGTGGCGCACCAGACCATTTACCACGATGCCGACCACCCATCCTATATTATGTTGCCGATTCAGCCGGTAAGCGATTAACGGCAGTACATCTCTAAAAAACCTCCCTAAACTCCTTAACGGATCTTGGTACATGATTTCTTCCCCGTTACCAAGACCTATTAAGGAGTTTTATATCGTTTGGCGCATTAACGGGTGGAGTGTAACTGGGGAAAAAAGCTCCAGACCCCAGAAGTGGCCCGATATGGGTAGAAAACAAACAGTATATCTCCTGCAGTATACAGGACGGAGATTTTCCTGGTTTGGGACAAAGGCATGCAGTAGGGCGGAAGTAATTTTGCTCACCTTTGGGTGATTTGGCTTGCCGCAAGTAGCTGCGAAAAAGTCTTTTTTCGGGCAACGTCCACATTGTTTGCCCTTGTGCGTTGGCTGTTAAAGGCAGGGAAAGGGAAAGCGGGCCTAGGCCTTGTTTGAAAAATAAAAGTTGCACAATAGGACGCAATATGTAAAACTAAGGGCATGAAACGTTATGAACTAAAAAAAGAACAATGGGACCGGATCAAACAGATGCTACCACCAGAAGAAACAGGAAAGCGAGGACGTCCGCACAAGGACAACCGGACGATGTTGAATGGAATGCTCTGGATCGTCCGAAGCGGCGCCCAGTGGCGGGAACTGCCAGAAGCCTACGGCCCTTGGCAGTCAGTATATGCCCGATTTGCCAAATGGCGGGATGACGGCACACTGGAAAGAGTGTTTCACACGCTTTCCGGGGATGAAGACATGGAAAATCTAAGCATGGACTCTACCTGTATAAAGGTACATGAAAGTGCCAATGGTGGGGGAAAAAACGGCAGATAAGGCAGTTGGCCGCACCAGAGGCGGGCTGAATACAAAGATTCATGCTGTCGCGGATGATCTGGGAAATCCTGTAAAGTTCCTCCTTTCAGCCGGAAATGACAACGATTGTGTCCATGCGGTGGAACTGCTGGAAAACGTTGAACTTCGTGGGAGCAACGTGCTGGCAGACCGTGCTTATGGTGCTCGATCCATTTGGGAATACATCTCAAAGCATGGGATGCATTATGTGATCCCGCCCCAAAGCAATGTATCCAATCCCTGGCCGTTAGACTGGTATCTGTATAAGGAGCGGCATCTGGTCGAGTGTTTCTTTCAGAAAATCAAGTGGTTTTGCAGAATTGCTACCAGATGCGACAAGCTGGACGCCTCTTTCTTGGCATTTGTTTGCCTTGCTGCCATTGCTATTTTATCGCTTTAGAACAAAACTCCCTATTTTTCAAACAAGGCCTAGGCCAAGAACAGTAAAATTCAAACATTGAGGACAGCTATGGAATCAGTCCACAGGGATTTGACTTAGCCCCTGACTTGTGAACAGTTTCCTCATTTGATTCAAATCATAACCACCGACCGGTGGTTTTCGCTTATAACATGGAAAGAGCGTTGCAGAATGATCTCGTTCTACAGTGGCTCCTTTTATTTTTATCTGAGGTCGTTCCCCTCTGATCCATCATCTGTCATTCAGCATCAAAAGCACTCCCCGACAACGACAGCAAATTATGAACGGGGATCTGCTCTCCGCTCCCCAGGATTAAGCCAATGCAACAATAAATTATTTTCTTCTTCAAAAGTATGGGGGCGCATGATTCAGTCATGCGCCCCCATGTCAGTGACTTTTTATTTCTTCTCTAGGCCCATTAGGTTACGATCAGCTTGCTGTTGTTGTCTCGTCCCTTGTAGCTGATATCCGCCTTTTCCGTACTGCCGACAGATACATCAATGAATTCATCATTGACCGCCACCGCATACTGGTTAAAGGAAGAATTTACATTTTTGAAAAAATGTTCTCCTTTATTGTTGTCTAGGGGCCCACTAGATCAAACATTTGAAAGGAGAAATTTTATGTCTCATACGTGTATTCGATATATGGATGACAACACCGGTCGAGATGTATATATCGTCAAGACCAAGGCATCGAACATTGAGCTTGTGAATCTCACCAGCTCTTCTTACCCCAAGGGCAAGACCACCAAAAACTCTGGATACTATGGAATGAACGCAAGTTGGTATGAAGAAATCAAGGAAGGCAGCGATATTTATTCCTGTATTCTCAATATTGCATATCAGGATGGAAAGCCTCTGGGTGCCCTGTCGCAGTATAAATACGGTCAGAAAAATCGGGTTGGCGATTGTCTGATTTACTATAAGAATGGGTCTGTATATTATGCGGAGGGGGTTAAGGACTCCAGTGACAGCCGTGTGCCGAAGACATCTGGGTCTTGGGCTCAGGGCGGCATGGGCCTTTTCCTGGGTAATTCTAACTGGCTCTCTCTTTTTAGAAATCAACCGATGACCACCGAGGATTATTCCAAGGGGACCGCTCCCAGATCTGGCATGGTAGTAAATACGAACACTAAAGACGTATATCTGTTTGCGGTTCCAGTTGCTTCTACAGATTTGATCTCTTTCCGCCAAATCATTATGGACTATTTCGGTTTGAAGGACGGCGCATCTAACTCTTATATAAGAGCCATTCTTCTGGATGGTGGCGCTTCTACTGAACTGTATGGCACTGATTTTTATGCTCATACAACGATTCAGCATAAGATTCCTCAGATGATTTCTGTGGGGCAGGCTTAATACAGCACATGGGGCGGGGCAAATTTAGCCCCGCCCTACAAATATTTTCATCCAAATTTCGAAAAATATTGCAATAAAAAATAGATTTCGAAGGATCGGAACGATGGTATTCAGAGACACATCTTCAAGGGGAAAAGTGCTGCATATCCCCTGGAATCTTAGGTGCCCCGACCGAGTGACCCAGAGATTGCTGTCTAAAGGTACGGCTTCTCGGTCATCGGCACATGTCACTTTTATCGTTTCGCCCTCGACCTCACATATCCACCGGTCCCCATCCGAAGTCAAGAACCCCTGATAACAAAATTGTGTGACATCTTGTGCCAAGACATCCGGCAATATCGCATTTTGGTATGTCTGTTCCTGCGCGGCCTTAAAAGCATCGAGTACAAGGACCTCCCCACGGGTGGTCAGAAGCAGATATTTCAGTCCTCCCACATAGGAAACGTCCTGAATCTGTGATGCGATGCAGTCGGGGCGATAGAGTGCTCCATCGCTGGGGGCGACCGAAGCCTCGTTTCCCCAAACATAGAGATCATAATTATTATCGATGGCAAATGTCGTATCAAACCAGGAAAATGTTGCACGTACATTTTTCATCAATTTCTGTGGATACGAAGCGCTGTCCTCGATCCTACAATTTCCTACCCCCATCTGGCCTCCGCTATTATCTCCCCATACCCAGAGTGTTCCGTCGGTTTTTACGACCGAAATATGAGAGGAGCCGACAGCGGCGTTTTCAACGCCATCCATAATTCTGACTGGACGATCAAAGGGAACACGTCTCTCTTGTAAAAGGAGACTGAAATATCCGCCCCATCCCCACAAGGTATGAGAATCGTCAAGGGCCAGGGAACAGTGCCTTCGATTGGAATATACCTCGCTTACATGGGATAAAAGTGTTTTACGCGCCCAATAGGGGTAGACAGGCAAGGCTCCATTCCCCACCAGACCATTCGTATTCCAGCCCCAGGTGATGAGGTCGCCGTTTGGCGCAATCAAACAATAGGAGTCGTAAAAAGTAGTGATCGCCTGGTTTGCGGCAAAAGAATCAAATTTCGCGGGGAAAAAATTGAGAATCACGAATGTGATGCAGAGCGCCAGGTAGAAGCATCGCCGGATGAGGAAATATTTTTTTCTTTTGCAGAGCATGAATACAGACACCCTCTCTCTATGTGTTTTTATTATATAAAACGCAGAATTAAATCCAAATGCAACAGTACAATATTGATTAATTCATATATTCCCTTTCACTATCAGAAATGGTACCTCGGAAGTTTGAAGCACCACCGATTATGACTGCTATAATGTTTCGATATAAGCACGGGCCCAGAACCTAAGTTCTGGACCCGTGCTTTATCCTGCATTTTTAGACCCACCCATTTTTCAGGCACTTCACCCCCTTATTCGATCTCCTTGATATGGGTGGCCAGGTACTCCATTTGATTGGACAGTGCTTGGTAGCGGGCCGCCAGCGCCTCATCGCTCTCACTGAACTCTACCCCGCTGGGGGCACGGACAAAGACCGCGAAGTCCTCTGTCTGGAGTGCCCGCCGACTCGCCCCGGCCATCACTGGCCGGTCGTCCTCCGACCACACACCGGGATAGCAGTCGATGTAAAACAGGGCCCCGTGGCCCTCCTTCTCCAGCGTCTCCCGGTGATAGATCGTGATGCAGTTCCCTCCATTTTGGTGCGGCAGATCGTACTCCTCCTCCAGCTGGATCAGGCCAGCCCATTCCACCGGGAACTCGATGGTAAACCCAAGCCGCTGGTTCACGTACAAAAGAGCACTTGACTCCACCGGGAGTGCGATCCCTGTCACCTCGCTGCTGTTCTCCTCCGGCTCCTCTTCGATGATATGGGCGATGCTGATGTCGCTGCTATCCTCGTTGTTCACAGGGGGCAACTCCGTCTGGCCGCATGATACGCAAAATGTCAGCGGCAACATGACAGCAGCCAGTATCAGGTATTCCCTCCATGTCCCAGCCGATATTCCGCCCTTCTGCTTCATTCTTTTCACAACCGCCCACCCCTTTAACGGAAAATGATCGAGCCTTTCTATTATTATAGACGGTCAGTTTTCCCAAGTGCAACATATCCACGATATTTTTCTGTTTTTTTGACCGCGGATCGTGCTGCAGCGCTCTCAAAGACTTCCTTTGCCCCAGAGTAGGGACCGGCGTACGATTCGCAGCAGCAAAGCGGGCCTGGATGCCAGTATGTGCATCCAGGCCCATCTCTTTTGTGTTTAGAAGCTTTCAATCGTGGAATACGAGGTGCCGTCTTCAACAAGCTCTCCATCCGAACCATAGATATCTGCGGAAATTTTTAGCCAGTAGTCATAGCCGCGGGAAACGAACTGCCCTTTATCAAAAGAAACTCTTCTTCCGCTGTCACTCCAATCCATAATGGTCGTCCAGGAAGTCCCCTGCTTCTGTTGGAGTTCCAATATCACCTCTGCGTCATATTCTGACCGCACCGTACAATCCCCTTGGCAAGAAGCGTAACCGCCGCTGCTGATTGTCAAGTCCGCTGTTAATGACCTTATGGCCGCATATCTAGCTGATATCACGGTAGACATTGACAGAAGCACACCTAGTGCTAACAATACAGCACGGAATCTCTTTGCATTTTTTGCATCTTCACCATTTGACACTCCTTCTTATTTTTGAGCTATGTTTACAAGAATAAGGTTTGAAATAAAGTATAACTTTAAATTTATGTTTCCCAATGCACCCCCTCAGCCAAGGCAATTATCTCCTCTGTTGTAGGGGCACCATCCGCTGAACCAGTTGCTGTGATCTGGATAATGAATTGATTTTCCTCATCGATCCAAAACAAGATTTGGCTGTAAAAAAGATTGGGATTTTTTATATATAGTGTCGCTGGAAATCCCTGAATTTCCAAACTAATCACGGATGAATCCTCGGAATCAATTCGTTGGGAAAAGCCCCTAGAATATCTAATTACATCCACATCAATGGCATGTCCTGCTCCATCATACAGTGAAAGTCCACGTGTTCCATTTGTTCTGGACCAACCATCATCGCCAACTTCATAGCCTTCCGGAATCCACTCAAAGCCTACTCCATAGTAATAGGTCCAATCTTCGTTCTGTTCCGCCTCTTCGGGGGTCGGATCTCGTGGAGCGACTTCGTCTTCCCCTTTGAACGTGAGTTCGGTGTACCGGTCATAAGTATTGATCACGGCGTTGAGCACACCCAGCCGAAACTGTTCCGATGCCGCCATTGCGGTCGTCAGCAGCACCACCATCAGTATAACGGCAACAGAGACCCGACGCACGACCTTCCATGTCACCTTTCCAAGTTTTTTCGCCCTTTTTCGATTAAATTCCCGGCGAATGGTTGCCTCACAGCGCCGCCGTGCGGACTCCGGCACCTCTGCTGCCGGATCTGCCTTCAACCGCTCATTCAGCTCCAGGGCCTGCTTGCCCTCCTCCTCGGCCACTGAATCCATCAACAGGGCAAACAGAGCATCTTCATACTGCTCCGTCAGCCGCTCGTGGTTAGTCATCCTCTTCGCTCCTCTTCATGATGTCCAACAATTTTCTTCTCGCTCGGGTCAATTTCATCCGAATGCTGTCAGGCTTGCATTTAAAGTCCGCCGCCAATTCCTTGTCACTCTGAGCCAGGATGTATTTCCCCTCCAAAAGGGCACGCTCCTGAGCTTCCATGTGCTCCAGTCCCTCTCTCAGTTGCCGAGCCATCTCCTGCCTGATCATCTCCTCCTCTCTGATGGGGATCATATACCGGTGCAGGGCATCTTCCCCCAATGCATCCAGGCTCAGGATTTTATCTTTCCCCTTTGTTTTCTCCCGGAGGATCGAGATCGCTGTGTTTCTTACCGTAGTTGCAACATACCCGGCCTGAGCAGCCTGGGCAAGCCCAGCTAGTCTCTCCTGCTTTTCAATCAGCTTTTTCAGGCTTTCCTGTACCACGTCCTCCTGCTCTGTCCGGTCGTCGATATACCGCCTTGCCGTGGCAAACATCAGACGTTCATACTCATAGTAAAGCCCGGTAATAAATTCCTGTTTTTCCTGGTAGCCGCTCCCATTTCTTTCTTCTCTCTCTATTTCCATTTAGAATAACTCCTGTTTTGTATCTCAAAATCCTTATCGGCCACAACATTTTGGCGCCGCATGTCTTTTCCCGTCCCTTGGCGGATTTAAGAAAAAGTGGAATTTTTGCTCAGCACATGTGCCTCATCTCGTCATTTTGAATCGTTACTGTTTCCCTTCCTATATTAATAGACGGTTTTTTTAAAATTTGCAACAGTCTAGATTCAATTTTTTGGAAATTCTATTCCAAAAATTTTTGTAATTTAAGAAAAATATAATTAAAAATGGCTTCTGAAAAAATTTCAGAAGCTTTTCTCCCTATATTCGTTAATTTTTTAAGAAACGCGCTTTTTATTTTCGACCAAATGGCCGCAAAGTATGTTGCAATTTTGAATTCTAAATTGTCTTATATAGTTAGAAAGGGGAATTACATAGCAATCAGCCTTGACAACAAAAAGTATCCCAAATCACAAAAAGGAAAACATGAGGTAAAACCCCTTTTATATTGAGAGAGGTGACATCATGATGAAAAAAAACCTATTCTTTCTCCTTCTTGCGCTCTTGTTGATAATGAGTGGATGCGGGACCAACAGCCAAGCCCCTAACAGCTCCGCCAGCACCTCTGCTCCGACTGAAAGCTCAGGTTCCGCGGGGAGCACGCAGCCGGACCAGGAGGGATTCCTGACAAATCAGAACGAACCTCTGACTCATGCGTCTGCACTGGGTCTGTATGAGAGCTTAGATGTATCAGAGGACCAGAGGGTCGAGATACTGGACATGAACGAGGACTACATATTTCTCAGTGTAAATTATGACGCTTTTGAAATTGAGCTCACCCGCGAGGTCGGATTTACATACATGAGCGAGAAATTAGTTCTCCTGGAATATCCGAATATGAATCTTGTTTCAGAAATCCTACTCCCATCTGCGGTCTACTGTACAAGCGGGGCTCTTTTTGATGATGGCTATTCATACTCCACTATCACAATATCTGATTCCATCGAATCTGATTATTCTATCTATTATCATTCAAATCAATCGGAAGCTCCTGACGCGCTGATTGATCATGGGAAATGCTATGCAGTTGATTTTAACATTCCTTCTCTGCTTACGATGGACTCGGGCAAAATCGTGTACAGTTATACCAATTTGGAGAACGGCACACTGGGAATCAACACAATTTTGCCTGGAGGAAAATTGAGATCCAACTTCGAATACGCTTTTACAGATGATGGCCTTGGATTCCTGGGAAATTTGAAAACCAACGGCAGCCAGTTTATGATATTTCTTGAGCTGGATGGGGTCAGAGGTCTTCTGCTCGGTGATACGCAGTCCGATTGCAGCTTCCTTCCCAGTGCTGAAGGCGAACAAATTTTTGACTATTGCCTGCTAGAATCCACCTTTTTGTGTTCTCTGAGACGTACAGATATCAACTCTATCGAGTATTTAGAAGAACGGGATTTTACTGGCAATACCATAAAATCTATGAAATATCCATCGGTTTACCGAATGGTTTCCGATGGACAGGACTGTGCCCTGGGAATCAACGGGAAGTATCAAATCATTGCGATTCGTGTTGAGAATCAAACAGCAACGATTTACCGAGACACAGAAACGGCTCTGCCCGTGCTGTTCTACGATATCAGCGACGGAATCTTCGGTGCCCATTTCTACAACGCTGTCTCTGGTTCGAGATCCATGAGCACACTTACCTTCTTTTGAGCTGATGCTCTATATTTATGAACGTACCTTTTAAAACGACAATAACCTTGGGAGCGGCAATGGATCAGGGTTTCCTTACCGGTCCCCACTTCTGTAAGAATACGGCTTGCCGCGCAAGGCCAGATCTCTTATCCGTTCTTTTCAGGCTCATATTCCTTCTGTATGCCTTTATTTTGTGGTATCAATAAGACAACTGACATATACTTGAGCCAACTGTCTTGTTGGCTCAAAAATTAGGAAAGTCATAATCACCCGGCTAAGCTGGGGGCTTGAGTTGGCCCTATAAGGGCCTATTACCGGCATGCGTCT
>UMHU01001688.1_pt1 | contig 21140 bp, 18 predicted proteins | sample 1965591 | NCBI WGS metagenome assembly UMHU01 (sample SAMEA4836101, study PRJEB28245) | human gut metagenome | biome: gut microbiome; material: fecal sample | place: Denmark | collected 2008
GTGGGCATCATCACCCAGCTGCGCCTGCCCCGGGCCGTGATGGTGGTACTGCTGGGAGCGGCGCTCTCGGCGGCAGGCTACCTGCTGCAGACCTTTTTTGCCAACCCCATTGCAGGTCCCTTTGTTATGGGCATTTCCAGCGGGGCCAAGCTGGCCGTGGCACTGATCATGGTAGCTTTTCTGAACCAGGGCCTGCTCACCAGCTCCCTTACCCTGATCACAGCCGCCTTTGCGGGGGCCATGGCCTCCATGGCCTTTGTGCTGGCGGTCTCCCGGCGGGTGCAGCGGATGAGCATCCTTGTTATCTGCGGCGTAATGATCGGCTACATCTGTTCGGCCGTCACGGAGTTTGTGGTGGCCTTCGCTCAGGACAGCAATATCGTCAACCTCCACAACTGGTCTCAGGGCAGCTTTTCCGGCATGACCTGGGGCAATGTGCGGGCGGCGGCGCTGGTGGTGCTGCCCGCTCTGGCGGCAGCGTTCTGCCTTTCCAAGCCCATGGCCGCCTACCAGATGGGGGAGGCCTACGCCCGGAGCGTGGGCATCAATGTCAAAGCCTTTTCCCGGTTGCTGGTGCTGCTTTCCAGCCTGCTGGCCGCCTGTGTCACGGCCTTTGCGGGGCCCATCTCCTTTGTGGGCATCGCGGTGCCCCATCTGGTCAAGCAGCTGTTCGGCAGCGCAAGGCCGCTGGTGGTGCTGCCCGGGTGCTGCCTGGGCGGGGCGGCCTTCTGCCTGCTGTGCGACCTCATCGCCCGCAGTATGTTTGCCCCCACCGAGCTTTCGATCAGTGCCGTAACGGCAGTATTTGGCGCACCGGTGGTCATCTGGCTGCTGGTGCGCCGGGGTCAGGAGGGTGTGCGATGAAATACCTCTGTGAAACGAAAGAGCTGGCCATCGGCTATGGCAGTGCGCCCCTTGCTTCCGGCATCACGCTGGGGGCGGTGCCGGGGCAGATCCTGGCCCTTATCGGGCCAAACGGCGCGGGAAAATCCACCCTGCTCAAAACGCTGGCGGGCCAGCTGGCCCCCCTGGGCGGGGCTGTCCTGCTGGATGGCCGCAGCCTGACCGATTACACCGGCACAGCCCGGGCCCGGAAGCTGGCCCTGATGCTGCCCCACACCCGCCGCACCGAGCTGACTTCCTGCTTTGAGTTTGCCGCCGCCGGGCGCATCCCCTATACCGGGCGGCTGGGCATCCTGTCCGATACCGACCGGCAGGCCGTGCGGGACGCGCTGGAACTGGTGGGAGCTTCCCCTCTGGCGGGCCGGGATTTCAACTGCATCAGCGACGGCCAGCGCCAGCGCGTTCTGCTGGCCCGCGCCATCTGCCAGCAGCCCGGAGTTCTGCTGCTGGACGAGCCGACCTCTTTTCTGGATGTCAAGGGAAAGATCGAGCTGCTGACCATCCTGCAGAAGCTGGCCCATGAGCAGGGGCTGGCCGTGATCGTCAGCCTGCACGAGCTGGACATGGCGCAGAAGATCGCGGATGCGGTGGTCTGCGTGTTCCCGCACAGCGTTTCGGGGGTGCTGACCCCAAAGGAGGCCTTTGCCCCGAAGAACATCCGGGCGCTGTACAGCCTGACCAAAGAGCAGTACGAGGCCGTGTTCGGCCCGGAAAAGCCTGCCGGGCCAAAGTTTGAACATTACGTCCGCAGTGGGCAGAAGCTGCTCCGCTGCGGGTACACCACCGGCACCTGCGCGGCGCTGGGTGCGGCGGGGGCCGCGCGGCTCCTGCTCACCGGCCATGCCCCGGAGAGCGTTGCCCTGCGCACGCCGAAGGGCATCGTGGTGGAGGTGGCCCCGCTGTACTGCCGCCCCGCCGGAGCCGGTGCCGAATGCGCCATTGAGAAAGACGGCGGGGATGATGTGGATGTGACCACCGGCCTGCCCGTGATCGCCGCCGTAGAATTGCTGCCCGATACCACCGAGATCCGCATCTCCGGCGGCAAGGGCGTGGGCCGGGTGACCAAGGCCGGGCTGGACCAGCCGGTGGGGGAAGCTGCCATCAACCATGTGCCCCGGCAGATGATCGCTGAGGCCCTGCAAAGAGAAGCCGAGAGCGCCTGCTACACCGGCGGCTTTGCCGTGACCATCTCCATCGAGGGCGGGGAAGAGGTGGCAAAGCGCACCTTCAACCCCCACATCGGGGTCGAGGGCGGGCTTTCGGTGCTGGGAACCAGCGGCATTGTGGAGCCTATGAGCCAGCAGGCGATCCTGGACACCATCCAGCTGGAAATGAATCAGGCCGCTCTCCGGGCGGGCAGCCCCAGGCGGCTCATCCTTGCCCCCGGCAATTACGGGCTGGACTATCTGCACGAAAGATACCCGGAGTTTCACGCTGTTCCGGTGGTGAAAACCTCGAACTTTATTGGAGACACGCTGGATATGGCTGCTGCGGCCCGCTTTGAAGAGGTGCTTCTGGTGGGCCATGTGGGCAAGCTGGTCAAGGTGGCGGGCGGTATTATGAACACCCATTCCCACACTGCTGACTGCCGCACCGAGCTGTTCTGCACCCATGCGGCGCTCTGTGGCGCTTCCCGGGAAGTCTGCGCCGCCCTGATGAACGCTGCCACCACCGATGCCTGTCTGGAACTCCTGGACAGCGCCGGCCTGCGGGCTCCGGTGCTGGAAAGCCTGCTGCGGGCGGTCCAGCTCCACCTTGACCGGCGGGCCTGCGGGGCGTTCCGGGTGGGGGCGGTGCTGTTTTCCAACCAGCACGGCCCGCTGGGAGCCACCGACACTGCCGCACAACTGCTGAACGAATGGAAGGAGCATTGAGATGGTACATTTTGTGGGCGCAGGCCCCGGCGCACCTGACCTTATCACCCGGCGGGGCGCGGCCCTGCTGCAGGAAGCCGACTGCATCATTTATGCGGGCAGTCTGGTCAACCCGGCCCTGCTGGGGCTGGCGAAGCCGGAGTGCGCCGTTTACAACAGCGCCGAGATGACGTTGGAACAGGTGCTGGACGTGATGCGCCGGGTGGAAGCCGCAGGCGGGACCACCGTGCGGCTCCACACCGGCGACCCCTGCCTGTATGGGGCCATCCGGGAGCAGATGGACGCACTGGATGCGGATGGCATCCCCTACGATGATACCCCCGGCGTGTCCAGCTTTTGCGGGGCGGCGGCGGCGCTGAACGCCGAGTACACCCTGCCCACCATCAGCCAGACCGTGATCATCACCCGGATGGAAGGGCGCACCCCGGTGCCGGAAAAGGAGAAGCTGGCCAGCCTTGCCGCCCATGGGGCGACCATGGTGGTCTTCCTCTCCATCGGCCTCATCGACAAGGTGCAGCAGGCCCTGCTGGCGGGCGGAGCCTACACGCCGGAGACCCCTGCCGCCGTGGTCTACAAGGCCAGCTGGCCGGAACAAAAAGTGGTGCGCTGCACCGTGGGCACGCTGGCCGGGAGCACCCGCGCCAACGGCATCACCAAGACAGCGCTCATCGTGGTGGGGGAGTTTCTGGGCACCCGGTATGAGCGGAGCAAGCTCTACGACCCAACCTTTACGACGGAGTTCCGCAAGGGGGCAGACCAGTGACCCGCGCCTATCTCGCCTTTACGGAAAAAGGGCTGGCGCTGGCCCAAAAGCTGGCCGGTGCCCTGCCCGGCACTGTGGCCCGCTGCGGCCATGGTGGGCCTAGCCTTGCCGATTGGGCTGCGGAGCAGTTCGCCCATGCGGATGCCCTGATCTTTGTGGGGGCTGTGGGCATTGCGGTGCGGGCCATTGCGCCCCACTGCCGGAACAAGGCGGTGGACCCTGCCGTGGTGGTGCTGGACGAGTGTGGTCATTTTGCGGTGCCGATCCTTTCGGGCCATCTGGGCGGGGCCAACGATCTGGCTCGGGCGCTGGCGGCGGTCTGCGGTGCGGTGCCGGTCATTACCACGGCCACCGATGCCAACGGTGTGTTTGCCGTGGATGCGTGGGCCAGGCACCAGAACTGCGCTGTGCTGGAGCCGGGGCGCATCAAGCGCGTCAGCAGCAGGCTGCTGGCAGGCGGGCCGGTGCGGTACCGCTCGGAATTCCCCATTGCCGGGCAGGCCCCTGCCGGGGTGGTCCCGGCGGGGGAGGCAGAGCGCGCCGACTTTGCCCTGACCCTTTTCCCGGCGGGCGATGCGCTGCACCTGATCCCGAAGATCGGTGTGCTGGGCATCGGGTGCAGGCGGGGGACCAGCGCCGCACAGCTGGAAGCGGCCTTTGCACAGTTCTGCGCGGCCCACGGCCTTGCGGCAGCGTGCATCACGGCGGCAGCCAGCATCGACCTGAAAGCCCATGAGCCGGGCCTGCTGGAATTTTGCAGAATCCACGGCTGGCCGGTGCAGTTCTATTCTGCCGCACAGCTGCAGAACGCCCCCGGGCAGTTCACACCTTCGGCCTTTGTCCGGAGCGTGACCGGTGTGGACAATGTCTGCGAGCGGGCGGCGGTGCTGGCGGCAGGCGGCACGATCATTCTTCCCAAACAGGCGGGCAACGGCGTGACCTTTGCGCTGGCGCTTCGTCCCTTTGCCCCGGATTGGAGGTGGCAGGATGCCTAATGTTGTTTTTGTTGTCGGGCTTGGGCCCGGGGATCCCCGGTTTCTGACCGCACAGGCGCAGAGCGCCTTAACGCAAGCCGAGGTGCTGTGCGGCTATACGGTCTATCTGGATCTTGTGCGCCCCTACTTCCCGGACAAGCTCTATTATTCCACCGGCATGACCAAGGAAATCGACCGCTGCCGCTGGGCGCTGGAAACGGCCCGGAGCGGCAGGGCGGTGGCGCTGGTCTGCTCGGGAGATGCCGGGGTCTACGGCATGGCAAGCCCTCTGCTGGAGCTGGCCGAGCACTTCCCGGACGTGACGGTGGAGGTGGTGCCCGGCCTGACCGCCGCCCTGAGCGGCGGTGCGGTGCTGGGTGCCCCGCTGGCCCACGATTTCTGTGTGCTCTCCCTCTCTGATCGGCTCACGCCGTGGGAGGTCATTGAGCGGCGGCTGGCGGCAGCAGCCATGGGGGATTTCTGCATCGCACTGTACAACCCCTCTTCCAAGGGGCGGCCGGACTATCTGGCGCGGGCGGTGCGCATCCTGCTGGCAAACGGCAAAGCACCCGGAACGGTCTGCGGCATCGTGCGGAACATTGGCCGGGAGGGGCAGGAAAGCCGCGTTCTGACGCTGGCTGCGCTGGAAACCACCCCGGTGGATATGTTCACCACCGTGTTTGTCGGCAATGCCCAGACCCGCCAGCTGAGCGGGCGGATGGTCACGCCGCGGGGGTACCGCGCATGAGGGCCGTGGTATTCAGCGGCACCACCGAGGGCCGTGTGTTTTCAAAGCAGCTGGCCGCACTGGGAGCCGAGGTACTGGTCAGCGTGGCCACCCCGCTGGGGGCCGAGGAACAGGGCGAAAGGTCCGGCATCACCGTCCACTGCGGGCGGCTGACCCCAGAGGAGATGACCGCCCTGCTGCAGGGGGCTGACCTCTGCGTGGACGCGACCCATCCGTATGCGGTGGAGGCCACCCGGAACATCCGGGCAGCCTGTAAAACAGCGGGCACGGAGTACCGCCGCCTGCTCCGGCCCGAAAGCCCACTGCCTGCCGGGAGCATGGTGTTTGCCTCTGCGGCCCACGCGGCGGGATTTCTGGCCCGGACGCAGGGGAATGTCCTGCTTGCCACCGGGGCCAAGGAACTTTCTGCCTTTGCTGTGCTGGAACCGGCACGGCTTTTTCCCCGTGTCCTGCCCACCCGGGAGGGCATTGCCGCCTGCGAGGGGGCAGATATCCCCCATAAGAACATCATCGCCATGCAGGGGCCGTTCTCCTATGCGCTGAACCGGGCACTGATGGAGCAGTTTGCCATCCGCTTCCTCGTTACCAAAGATGGCGGCGCGGCGGGCGGCTTTGAAGAAAAAGCCCGGGCAGCGCAGGACACCGGGGCACAGCTCATCGTCATCCGCCGCCCGGCCGAGCAGGGCGAAACGGCGGAACAGATCCTGACACATTGTAAGGAGATGCTGCAATGATCACACTCATCGGGATGGGGTCGGGCACGCCGGAAAGCCTGACCGCGCAGGGCCTTGCCGCCCTGCAGAACGCCGGACTGATCCTGGGGGCAAAGCGCCTGCTGGAACAGCTGCCGCAGGGCTGCACGGAACACCGGAAGGCCCTGTATCAGCCTGAGGATGTCCTTGCCGCGCTGGCGGCTGACCCGGAGGTGGATGCTGCCCTTGTGTACAGCGGCGACACCGGGTTTTACTCCGGTGCGGCCCAGCTGCTGCCGATGCTGCGGGCCTTTGGTATCTCCTGCCGGGTGCTGCCGGGGCTTTCCAGCGTTCAGCTGCTGGCCGCTGCAGTGGGCCGCTCCTGGCAGGAGTGGAAGCTGGTCTCGGCCCACGGCTGTGCCTGCGACCCGGTGGCCGAGTGCCTGACGGCCGGGGGAAAGCCTGTGTTTTTCCTGACCGGCGGGGCAGAAACGCCTGCCTCCCTCTGCGGCCGGCTGGCTGCTGCAGGGCTGGGCGATGCCCATGTGCTGGTGGGCGAAGAGCTGGGCCGGGCAGAGGAAAAGATCCTGTTCGGCACGGCGCAGGAGTTTGCGCAAAAGCAGTTTGCAAGCCTGAGCGTTCTGCTTGTGGAGCATCTTCCTCAGCCGCCCCGGCGGGTGCCCGGCTTCCCGGATGAAGCCTTCCACAGGGGAGAGGTGCCCATGACCAAGCAGGAGGTGCGGGCGGCGGCGCTGGCCAAGCTGGCCGTGCAGCCCGGCGATACCCTGTGGGATGTGGGGGCGGGCACCGGCAGCGTGAGCGTAGAACTGGCACTGGCTGCACCCCGGGGGCATGTGTATGCCGTGGAGTGTGACCCGGAGGCCTGCGGGCTCATCCGGCAGAACCGGGAAACGTTCCACGCCTGCAATCTGACACTGGTGGAGGGCCGCGCCCCCGCTGCGCTGGCTGACCTGCCCGCCCCGGATGCCGTGTTCATCGGCGGGACCAAGGGGGGCATGGAGGCTGTGGTGGACACGGTGCTTGCCCGGAATCCGAACGCCCGCATCTGCATCTCTGCCATTGCGCTGGAAACGCTGAGCGCCGCCGTGGCCGCACTGACTGCCCACGGCCTTGCTGCGGAGGTAACGCAGATCGCGGTCAGCCGCACCCGGCCTGCGGGCAGGCTCCACCTGCTGATGGCCAATAACCCCATCTTCCTTATCACAGGAGAACGCAAATGATCCAATTTCTTGTGGCCGCGCCCTGTTCCGGCAGCGGCAAAACCACACTGACCTGCGCTCTGCTGGCGGCGCTCAAGCGGCGGGGGCAGGACCCCTGCTCCTTCAAGAGCGGGCCGGACTATATCGACCCCATGTTTCACCGGGCCGTGCTGGGGGTGGAGAGCCATAACCTCGACCTGTTTTTCTCTGCGCCGGAGACGGTGCGCGCGCTCTATGCGCAGGCCGCCGCCGGGCATGGGGCGGCTGTGTGCGAGGGTGCCATGGGCTTTTACGATGGACTGGGCGGCGTGAGTGATACCGCCAGTGCCTGGCATCTGGCCGATACGCTGGGCCTGCCGGTGCTGCTGGTGGTTCAGCCCAGAGGGGCCAGCCTGACACTGGCGGCCCAGATCAACGGGCTGAAGCAGTTCCGCACCCCCAGCCATCTGGCGGGCATCCTGCTCAATGACTGCGCCCCCCATCTGTATGCTCTGCTGGCTCCCATGCTGGAACGGGAGACCGGCCTGCCGGTGCTGGGCTATCTGCCCCACCTGCCGGATGCCGCCCTTGAGAGCCGCCACTTAGGGCTGAAAACTGCCGGGGAGATCGCGGACTTACAGCAGAAGATCAACCGAATGGCCGATGCGCTGGTGATGGATTGGGAGAAGCTTTTTGCCCTGACCGAGTGCGCAGCGCCTTTGGTGCACACCGATCGGCTCCCCCCTGCGGGAGAGCTGCCGCCCCAGGGGGCAGAGGAACAGCGCCCCCGCGTTCCCATTGCCGTTGCAAGGGATGCGGCGTTTTGCTTCACCTACGCCGAAACGCTGGAAGCACTGGAGCGGGCGGGGGCGGAGCTCTGCTGGTTCAGCCCTCTGCAGGACCCCGCCCTGCCGGAGCAGATCGGCGGGCTCTATCTGCCCGGCGGCTACCCGGAGCTGTATGCCGGGCAGTTGAGCGCGAACCGCTCCATGCTGGCCTCTGTGCGCCGGGCTGTGGAGCGCGGTCTGCCCACGGTGGCCGAGTGCGGGGGCTTTCTCTATCTGGGCCAGAGCCTGGAGGATGCCAACGGGGAACGCTGGCCCATGGCAGGCGTTCTGCCGGGGCAGGGCTTCCGGGTGGGGCGGCTGGTGCGGTTTGGATACGCGGCATTGACTGCCCACGCCGACAGTATGCTGTTCCGCGCCGGGGAGCGTCTGCCGGTGCACGAGTTCCACCACTGGGATTCCACAGACAACGGCACCGGCTTTACCGCCGCAAAGCCCAACGGGAAGCAATGGGACTGCGGCTTTGCAAACGAGCATTTCTATGCGGGCTTCCCGCATTTGTATTGGGCGGGCACGGCCCTGCCCCGGCGGTTCGTGGATGCCGCCGCACACTATCATCAAGAGGAACAGGATCAATGACAGAGCTTGAACTGAAGCAGCTTCTTTCCAGGATCACCCGGCCGGACGAGACCGCACGCACCGCCGCCCATGCCCACTGGGCCAGCCTTGCAAAGCCGCTGGGCGGGCTGGGCAGGCTGGAGACCATGCTGGAGGATGCCGCCGCCCTGACCGGTACGGCAGAGCTGGCGTTTTCCCGCCGGGCCGTGCTGGTGCTCTGCGCCGACAACGGCGTGGTGGCGCAGGGCGTGAGCCAGACGGACCAGAGCGTGACCCGGGCCGTGGCCGAGAACCTTGCCGCCCGGCGCACCAGTGTCTGTCAGATGGCAAAAACGGCCCGCTGTGAGGTAGTGCCTGTGGACCTTGGCATGGCCGGGGAGCCGGTGCCCGGGGTGCAGAACTGCCGCATTGCCGCCGGGACGGCGGATTTCACCACCGGCCCTGCCATGACCCGCCAGCAGGCGGTGGATGCCATTGCGGCGGGCATCGGACTTGTCCGGGCGCAGAAGGCGGCGGGGGTGCAGCTGCTGGCCACAGGGGAGATGGGCATTGGCAACACCACCACCTCCAGCGCTGTGGCTGCGGTTCTGCTGGGTCAGCCCGTGGAGCGGATGACAGGCCGGGGCGCGGGCCTTTCCGACACGGGGCTTGCCCGCAAGCTGGATGCCATCCGGCGGGGCATTGCGCGGAATCAGCCCGATGCCGCTGACCCTCTGGATGTGCTTTCCAAGCTGGGCGGGTTCGACATCGCCGGGCTGTGCGGTGTTTTTCTGGGCGGCGCGCTGGAAGGCCTGCCCGTGCTGATGGATGGCTTCATCAGCGGGGTGGCGGCTCTGTGCGCGGTGCGGCTCTGCCCCGCCGCGGAAAAGGCCGTGTTTGCCAGCCACTGCTCCACTGAACCGGCAGCAAGGCTGGTGCTGGAGGCGCTGGGCAAAGTGCCCCTGCTCACCGCCGGGCTCCATCTCGGCGAGGGCACCGGAGCGGTGGCAAGCATCCCGCTGTGGGATATGGCACTGGCCGTTTACCGCGATTGTTATTCCTTCACGGAGGGCGGCATTACGCCGTACACCCCCCAATGCTGACGCTGGTATTGGGCGGTGCCGCCAGCGGTAAAAGCGGATATGCCGAGAGCCTGGTGCTGAAAACCGCGCTCCCGCGCTATTACATCGCCACCATGCAGGTGTGGGATGCCGAGTGTGCCGCCCGGGTGGAAAAGCACCGGAGGATGCGGGCGGCAAAGCAGTTTGAGACCGTGGAGTGCCCCCTGCATCTGGAGAACATCCGTCTGCCTGCCCGGGGAACTGCGCTGTTGGAGGATCTGGGCAACCTGACCGCCAACGAGCTCTACGACCCCGCCGGGGCAGGAGAAAATGCGGCTTCGGCCATTTTGGAAGGACTGGACCAATTGGCCGGACAATGCGCGCACCTCATCGTGGTCTCCAACGAGGTGTTCAGCGGCGGTGCCGACTACGCAGGCGACACCGGGCGCTACCTGAAAGCGCTGGCGCAGGTGAACAATGCCCTTGCCGCCCGGGCTGACCATGTGGTGCGGGTGGTGTGCGGCATCCCGGTCTATTATAAAGGAGTGGAAAAATGATTGGATTGCAGACCATTGCAGTGGCCTTTGCCATGTTTTCGGCCCTGCCGGTGCCGCAGTTCGCGTGGAACCAGAAAAACATGCGGTATGCCATGTGCGCCTTCCCGCTCATCGGGGTGGTCATTGGCGGGCTGTGGTGCCTGTGCGGCGCTCTGCCCCTGCCGATGCCCGCAAAGGCGGCGGGGTTCTGCCTGATCCCGGTCTGGGTCACGGGCGGCATCCACCTGGATGGCTATGCCGACACCTGCGATGCCCTTTCCAGCTATGGCGACCGGGAAAAGAAGCTGGAGATCCTCAAAGACCCCCACTGCGGTGCCTTTGCGGTGATCCGGCTGTGCAGTTATTTTGCGGCCTACCTTGCCCTTTGCGCCTGCGTGGACTTTACGCCCCGGGTGGGCCTGTGCTGGACACTGGCCCTTGTGCTGGAACGGGCCCTCTCGGGCCTGGCCGTGGCATCGTTCCCGATGGCAAAGAACACCGGCCTTGCCCACACCTTTGCCACGGCGGCGGATCGAACTACTGTCCACCGGGTGCTGATGGTGCTGACCGCTCTGCTCAGCGCCGCCCTGCTGGCACTGGGCGGCTGGGCGCTGGTGCTGGCGGCGTTGCTGGTGTTTGCACGCTATCATGTTGTTTCGGACAAGCAGTTTGGCGGCATCACCGGCGATCTGGCCGGGTGGTTTTTGCAGAAAGCCGAGCTGTGGATGCTGGCGGCGCTGTGTGCCTGCCAGTGGGGAGGACTGTTATGATCTTTATCACCGGGCCGCTGTACAGCGGCAAGCGCACCTTTGCCCAGCGCCTGCCCGGCACCCGCATTGCGGAGGTGCAGGCCCTGGCCGCAGAGGCTGAGGATCTGGAAAAGCTTGCGGAGGAGCTCTCCGCTTATGATATCGTGATGGCCACCGAGGTGGGCGGCGGCGTGGTGCCCATGGACGCAGGGGAGCGGGCCGCCCGGGAAGCCGCCGGGCGGCTGGCCTGCCTGCTGGCGGCCCGGGCCGGGTGCGTGGTGCAGATGTTCTGCGGCATCCCCACAGTATTGAAAGGAGAACTGCCCCCATGCTGATCTATCTTCTGCGCCACGGCCTGACGGCCTACAACGCCGAAAAGCGCTATCAGGGCCAGCGGGATATCCCCCTGTGCCCAGCGGGCCGCGCCCAGCTGCGGCAGGCGGACCTCCGGCCGGAAACGGTCTATATCACCCCGCTCTGCCGCACCCGGCAGACCGCTGAGGTGCTCTTCCCGGGTGCAAGGCTCGTGGAGGTGAAAGACCTGCAGGAGATGTGCTTCGGCAGCTTTGAGGGCCGCAATTTCATTGAGATGGAGCACGACCCGGATTATCTGGCCTGGGTGAACGCCAACTGCGAAAGCCCCTGCCCGGACGGCGAGACCAAGGCTGTTTTTTCGGAGCGGGTGTGCAGGGCCTTTGCCGCACTGGTGGACAAGGCCCTTGCCGATGGGGAAGAGACACTGGTCATTCTGGCCCACGGCGGCACCCAGATGGCTGCCATGGAGCGCTACGCCCTGCCCCATGCGGATTATTACCACTGGTGCGCCCCCAACGCGGGCGGCTACGTTCTGGATGCAGGAGATTGGGCGGAGCAGCGGGTGCTGCACCTGCTGAAAACTGTGCAGTACACTAAGGAGGATGCCCGATGATCGAATACGCAGTACTCGGCGGTTTTGTGCTGGACTGCCTCTTTGGCGACCCGGCCTGGCTGCCCCACCCGGTGGTGTACATGGGCAAGGCCATCTCGGCACTGGAAAAGCGTCTGCGGGCCTGCCTGCCCAAAACGCCTCAGGGGGAACTGCTGGGCGGTGCCATTGTGGCCTTCTGCCTGCCGGTGGGCACCTTTCTGCTGACGAGCCTTGTCTGCCTGGGGGCTGCCCGCATCAGCCCGTGGCTGGGGCTGGCCGTCCAGATGTTCTGGTGCGGGCAGGCACTGGCCGCAAAGGGGCTGGCGCAGGAGAGCACCAATGTTTACCGGGAACTGGTCAAGCCCGACCTGCCTGCCGCCCGCAGGGCGGTCAGCCGCATCGTGGGGCGGGACACCCAGGATCTGACGCTGGAGGGGGTGACCAGAGCCGCTGTGGAGACGGTGGCCGAAAACGCCAGCGACGGCGTGATCGCGCCCCTGCTCTATATGCTCATCGGCGGGGCACCGCTGGCCCTGACCTACAAGGCCATCAACACGATGGACAGTATGCTGGGCTACAAAAACGAAAAATACCTCTACTTTGGCCGCATCCCTGCCAAGCTGGACGATGCGGCAAATTACCTTCCCAGCCGCCTTGCCGCCCTGCTGTGGGTGGCTGCCGCGGCCTTTACCCGCAATGACGCAAAAGGGGCGTGGAAGATCTGGCGGCGGGACCGCCGCAACCACGCCAGCCCCAACAGCGCCCAGACCGAGAGCGCCTGCGCCGGTGCGCTGGGGGTGCAGCTGGCCGGGCCCGCCTATTACTTTGGCGAATACTACGCCAAGCCCACCATCGGTGATCCGCTGCGCCCCATTGAACCGGAGGATATCCTGCGTGCCAACCAGATGATGTACGTGGCAAGCGCTTTTGCACTGGCGTGGGGCGTGGCAATACGGGCTTTTTTGTAACCACCTCACCCTCTCAGTCATGCCTTGCATGACAGCTCCCCCAAAGGGGGAGCCAAGAGCTGGGATCCAGAACCATCCAGGAAAAGGAGAACGAACATGCAACTAGTACATGGCGGCGATTGGGCCGGTTACCGGGCCGAGTTCGGGCGGGACCCGCTGGATTTTTCGGCCAACGTCAGCCCGCTGGGCCTGCCGGAAGGGGTGGCCCGGGCCATCACGGCGGCATTGCCCACGGCCGACCGCTACCCCGACCCTCTGTGCCGGGAGCTGCGGGCAAAGCTGGCGCTCCATGAGGGCGTGCCGGCGGAGCAGATCCTCTGCGGCAATGGGGCGGCAGACCTCATCTTCCGGCTGGTCTGGGCAAAAAAGCCCCGCCGGGCGCTGGTCACCGCACCCACCTTTGCGGAGTATGCCACTGCCTTGAAAAGCATCGGCTGCACGGTGGAACGCTTCTTTTTGCGGGAGCAGGAGGACTTTGCAGTCACGGATGCGTTCTGTGCGGCCATCCGTCCGGGGGTGGACATGGTATTCCTCTGCCAGCCCAACAACCCCACCGGCCAGCTGACGGCCCTGCCGCTGGTGGAGCAGATCCTCCGCCGCTGCGCGGCGTGCGGCACTCTGCTGGTGGTGGACGAATGCTTCCTCGATTTCTTGCCCGACCATGCCCTGCACACGGCAAAAGGCCTGCTGGGGGAGGGAGATCTGGTCATCCTGAAAGCCTTCACCAAGCTTTACGGCATGGCGGGCGTGCGGCTGGGCTATGCCCTGAGTGCCGACACAGCGCTGCTGGAACAGATGCAGGCCTGCGGCCAGCCCTGGGGCGTGTCCAGTCTGGCGCAGACGGCGGGGCTTGCCGCGCTGGAGGAGACGGCGTATGTGGAAAAGGTCCGGGCCCTCATTGCCGAACAGCGGCCCCGCCTGACGACCGGGCTGCGGGCGCTGGGCCTGCGGGTGCTGGACGGCAGGGCAAATTACCTGCTGTTTCAGGCCCCGGAGACGCTGGGAGAAGCCCTGCGGCAAAGGGGTGCTGTGCTGCGCAGCTGTGCGAACTACCCCGGGCTGGGCCCCGGCTGGTACCGCACCGCCGTGCGCACCGGGCCTGAAAACGAACAGCTTTTGAAACTTCTTGCGGAGGTGCTGGAATGAGCAAGGCAAAGTGCATCATGGTGCAGGGAACCATGAGCGGTGCAGGCAAAAGCCTGCTGTGCGCCGCCCTCTGCCGCATTTTTGCGCAGGACGGTTACCGCGTGGCTCCCTTCAAGAGCCAGAACATGGCGCTGAACAGCTTTGTCACCCGGGATGGGCTGGAAATGGGCCGGGCACAGGTGGTGCAGGCGCAGGCCGCAGGCATCGAGCCGGATGTGCGGATGAACCCCATCCTGCTCAAGCCCAGCAGTGACGTGGGCAGTCAGGTCATCGTGAACGGCGAGGTGCGGGGCCAGATGTCCGCCGCCGCCTATTTCAAAATGAAAAGAGCGCTCATCCCGGAGATCCTCTCGGCCTACAACAGTCTGGCCGAAACCGTGGACATCATCGTCATTGAGGGGGCCGGAAGCCCGGCGGAGATCAACCTGAAGGCAGATGATATCGTCAACATGGGCCTTGCCCGGCTGGTGGATGCCCCTGTTCTGCTGGCGGGAGACATCGACCGGGGCGGTGTGTTTGCCCAGCTGTACGGCACGGTGGCGCTGTTGGAGCCAGAGGAGCGCGCCCGCATCAAGGGGCTGCTCATCAATAAATTCCGCGGCGATGTGGAGATCCTGCGCCCCGGCCTTGCTATGCTGGAAGAAAAAACGCAGCTGCCGGTGCTGGGGGTCGTGCCCTACCTGAAGGTGGACATTGAGGACGAGGATTCCCTTTCCACCCGGCTGGATGCGGGCAAAACGGTCCACCCGCTGGATGCGGCCATCCTCCGTCTGCCGCACATCTCCAACTTTACCGATTTCATGCCGCTGGAGCAGCATCCGCTGCTGGGCGTGCGGTATGTGCAGAATACCCGCCAGCTGGGCACACCGGATCTCGTCATCCTGCCCGGCACCAAGAACACAGTGGATGACCTGCTCTGGCTGCGGCAGTCCGGGCTGGAAGCAGCCCTGTTGAAGCTGGCGGCCAACGGCACGCCGGTGCTGGGGGTTTGCGGCGGGTATCAGATGCTGGGCGAGACGCTGGCCGACCACGAAGGCACGGAGAGCGGTACGGCGCAGACCGTGCGGGGGCTGGGGTTGCTGCCCACCCGCACGGTCTTTACCGGCCAGAAGCACCGCACCCAGGACACTGCCGCCGTGACCGCCGCCCCCTTTGCGGGCGCGGCCCTGACCGGATATCAGATCCACACCGGCCGCACCGAGGTACAGGGTGTGCCCTTCTGCACACTGGCAGACGGCACACCCGAGGGCTGTGTGCAGGACAATGTGTTTGGCACCTACCTGCACGGCCTGTTTGATACCGGGGAGCTTACCGAGAAGCTGGTGGCCTTGCTCTGCCGGCGCAAGGGCATTGCGCCGGACAGCGCGGCCCTCATCCCGATGGAGCAGTACCGCCAGCAGCAGTTTGACCTGCTGGCCGATGGCGTGCGCGGCGCGCTGGATCTGGATGCCGTTTACGCGGCCATGGGGTTAGAGAACCCGCGGAGGAATGCACAATGATCCCACAACATCATCTGCCCGCCGACATTGAGCGGACAAGCCTTTCCATCATCACGGCAGAGCTGGAAGCGCAGGGCCTGACCCCGCCGCCCGAGACTGCCGCTGTGGTCAAGCGGGTCATCCACACCACCGCCGACTTTGACTATGCGAAAAATCTGCGCTTTACGCCGGGGGCTGTGGCGGCAGGTGTAGCCGCCCTGCGGGCCGGAACTCCTATCATCACCGATACCAACATGGCGCTTTCGGGCATTTCCAAGCCTGCCCTTGCCCGGCTGGGCGGCAGTGCTCTCTGCTATATGGCGGACCCCGAGGTGGCGCGGACCGCAGCCGAGACCGGAACCACCCGGGCAGTGGCCTCCATGCACCGCGCGGCGCAGGAGCACCCCGGGGCCATCCTTGCGGTGGGCAATGCTCCCACCGCTCTGCTGACCATTGCGGAAGAGATCGAGGCCGGGCTGCGGCCTGCCCTGGTCATTGCCGTGCCGGTGGGCTTTGTGAATGTGGTGGAAAGCAAGGAAGCGCTGTTTGCCGCCTGTGCAGCCCACGGCGTGCCTGCCATCGCGGCCATGGGCCGCAAGGGCGGAAGCACCGTGGCCGCCGCAGTCTGCAACGCTCTGGTCTACTCTGCCGCCGAGATGCTGGACCCTGCGGCGAGAGGGTGGAAATAGGGTGGAACCGGTAAAAACGCCCCTTTTTACGCTTTTGCTTGACTTTTTGGTAGAAACAAGGTATCGTTTATCTGTATAACGATTGATATATGAGTTGAAGCTTTGCGTGAAAAAGGAAACATTATGGCACAGACGATTTTAGAAGAAAAGAAAAAATCACGGCTGATGACAGAGGGCAGCATCTGGAAGAGCATCCTGCTCTTCTCGGTGCCGCTGATCCTGGGCAACATGCTGCAGCAGCTGTACAACACCGCCGATTCCATCATCGTGGGCAACTTTGTGGGCAGCAACGCGCTGGCAGCCGTCGGCTCCAGCGGCTCGCCCATCTTCCTGCTCATCGGGTTCAGCCAGGGCATTGCCGTGGGTGCCGGTGTCGTGGTGTCCCAGTTTCTGGGAGCCAAGGACAGGGAGGGCGCGCACACTGCGGTGCACACCTCGCTGGCCCTTTCGGCCATTCTGGGTGCGATCCTGACCGTGTGCGGCATTGCCGTCAGCCGGGCCCTGCTCACCGCCATGAACACCCCCGCAGAGGTGCTGGAGGATGCGGTGCTCTATATGCGGCTCTATTTTGGCGGCGTGCTGTTCAGCGTGGTGTATAACATGGCGGCCGGTATCCTGAACGCCGCCGGCAACTCCAAGCGGAGCCTGCTCTACCTGGGCGCTGCCTTCATCACCAACATCGTCCTCGACCTTGTTCTGATTGCCGGATGCAAGATGGGCGTGGCCGGTGCGGCCATTGCCACCGATATCAGCCAGCTGGTGTCCTGTGTGCTTTCCCTGCGTTTTCTGATGCGGGTGGAGGACGATTACCGCGTGACGGCAAAGGAAGTGCGCGTGCACAAAAAGATGGCGGTCCGCATCATCAAGGTGGGCCTGCCCACCGGTATCCAGAACATGGTCATCTCCCTTTCCAATGTGCTGGTGCAGGTCAGCGTCAACGGCTATGGTGCCGCTGCCATGGCAGGCTTTGCCGCCTATATGAAGGTGGATGGCTTCAACATTCTGCCTGTGCTGAGCTTCAGCATGGCGGCCACCACCTTTGTGGGCCAGAACTTTGGTGCGGGCAAGATCGACCGTGTCAAAAAGGGCACCTTTGTCACCCTGGGCATGTGCATCGTTTACACCATCCTGACCGGCATCCTGCTGCTCGTCTTCCAGGATTCCATCATGCACCTGTTCACCGGCGATGAAACGGTCATTGCCTACGGCAAGATCTGTATGCTCTATTTCTGCCCCTTCTACTGGATGCTGGGCATCCTGCAGGGCCTTGCCGGTACGGTGCGCGGCACCGGCAAGAGCGTGCCGCCCATGGTGGTGCTGCTGATCTCCCTGTGCCTGTTCCGCATCGTCTGGATCCAGTTTGTCCTGCCCCTGTTTGCAGGCATTGAGGGTGTGCTGCTGGTCTACCCGGTGTCCTGGGCTGTGGGTGCAGTGCTGATGGTGCTCTACGCCTGGAAGGGCAAATGGATGCAGCTGCCGGAAGCAATTTCGTAAATCAAGCGCACCCGATCCCCCGGTAAAAGTGCATTTTATACAAAAAATAACGCATGAATGCGTAAAAATATCCGGGAGGGGGGGTAAAAAATCTGCGAAAATCAGTTGATTTCTGCCGAAAAATGCCGTATACTGAATTATAGTTTCAAATCGAACGACAAACTTCGGCAAAAGGGGCTGATAAGATGGAGTGCACACAGGCAGAGGCTTTTGAACAGTATATTCGGGACCTGCGCGTTGTGCGCTCGATCTCCCGGCCCAGCTTTCCGGAGGGCAAAGCTCCCGCTGCCGTGCTGGAAGAGATCCAGACCAACGCGCTGAGATGCAACGCCCTGATGCGGCAAAATGAGGCACTGCTGGCGCAGTTTGTCTACGACCGTGACCCTGCCTCCCTGACCGAAGAGGATATCCAGGGACTGAGTGCCTTTGCAGGCAGGCTGTTCAACTACGCGAACAGCGAGGATGTGGGCGTGGCGTTCAAGGTGCATCAGCTGCTGCTGGCAGCGGCCCGCAGCCGGGAAAACGTGCCCATGATCGTCAGGGAGCTGTACTACACGGGCATCACTCTGCATTATATGAACATCCGGGATGAGGCAACTGGCATCAACCTGTTGGGAGATGCGATCGAGGTCTATTTCACGGAAGCCGCTGAATACATGTCACGGTATGAACAGCTGGACAAGAATACACGGCAGTATCTCATCCGCTGTGTGGGCAACACCCGGCTGGGGATGTCCCGCGGCACCCATGCGGAAAGCTGCCGGTATCTGGAGCGGTTCCGCCGCGCAATGGACATCATCCAGTCTGCGCATTACCATGCACTGGACCCGGAGTTCCCCTGGGAAAGCTACATCTATTCCATGCACATGGACCGCATGACCCTGCTGACCCATCTGCGGCAGGAGGAGGATCCCGAGGTGGCGCGGCAGGTGCTGGAATCGGCGGAATACATCTGGGGGCACAAGAAGAAGTACAAGGGTCAGGATGCGCGCCTGCAGAACTGGCGGGTACCCTATTTTTACGCCGCTGCCCGCTACCATGCCGGGGTGGGCAGCCTGGAAGACGTGGTCAAGATCCTTCTGGAATCGGCGGGAAGCGTGGCGCAGGATGATTATTCTGCCGAGGCCATCAACCGGAAGCTGGTTCTGGCGGCCTATCTCTCGGTCTATGCAGAACGTCTGGACGAGGCGGGAGCACAGAGGTATCGTGCAACCGTGGAGCAGGTATGCCGTTCTGCGGATCAGTATCTGGAACAGATGCCGGCCAGCCAGTATCCCCGTGTGGTAAACTCTGCCGCCTGGGAGTTGAGCAAGATCAACACCAGCTCAGATGAAACGGCGAACCGCCGGATGCTGGGCAGTATCCTGGCCGGGCACAAGCCGACCTATGTCCACTCGCTGATGGTGGCAGAGCTGACCCGTGCCCTGCTGCATCGGCAGATCGAGACAAGGCCCGAAACACTGGTTGGCCTGCTGGGCTGCAGGAGCGCGGCCGAGGTGCAGGCCCGGCGGGAAGAGCTCTGCCAGACGGCCTATGAGTGCGGCCTGTACCACGACCTTGGCAAGTGTGCCGTTCTGATGTACATCGACAACAACGCCCGCCGCCTGCTGGATGAGGAGTTTTTCTGCATCCAGAGCCACCCAAGGACCGGCGCTGACATTCTGAATAGAATGGGCTGCGGAAGAACGCTGGCCCTGGCGGCACTCTATCACCACTGCTATTACAATGGCAAGGGCGGCTATCCCAATGATGTACCCTCCTGCCCGCCGGAGATCAAGGGAATCGTGGATGCGCTGAGCGTGGCAGACTCGCTGGATGCCGCCACCGATAATATCGGTCGGTGCTACAACCTTGCCAAGCCCTTCCGCACGCTGCTGGAAGAGCTGCGGGCCCAGAGCGGCACCCGCTATGCGCCCAATGTGGTCGCCCTGTTCGAGGATGAGCGTTTCTGCCAGCAGCTGGCAGAGAACACGGATGCCGAGCGCAAAAGGGTGTATCTGCAGGTGTATCACGCTGGAAGTGAAGAAAAATAAACGACCCTCTCTATCATTGCTTCGCAGTGCCACCTCCCCAAAAAGGGAGCGGGCATACGTCAGCGTGATAGAGAGGGTCGTTCTTCTTGTTTAAGTCAGGATGAAGCTTTCCCAGTCCACCCTGCCGGTGCAGTTCAGCCGGGGTACTTAGCCACTTCCAGCAGTTCCTCCGCCCGGCGGACCTGTTCCGCCGTGGGGGGAACAGCATCGGGCAGGGGATAGGAGATGCCCAGCTTCTGCCACTTGAACAGCCCCAGCGTGTGGTAGGGGAGCACCTCCACCCGCTGCACCGTTTTCAGGCTGAGGATGAAATCTGCGGTCCTGCGCAGGCCCTCCTCGTCATCGGTGAGGCCGGGCACCAGCACATGCCGGATCCAGAGCGGAACGCCCAGATCGGAGATATGCCGTGCCATGGCTAAGATGTTGGCATTGTCCCTGCCGGTAAGCTGACGGTGCTTCTCCGGGTCGATCTCCTTGAGATCCAGGATCACCAGACTGGTGGAAGCCATCAGGGTATCGAAGGCGGCCAGGTAGGCGGGGTCATCGGGCTGGAACGGCTGACCGGCCGTGTCCAGCGCGGTGTGTACCCCCTTGGCGCGCGCCAGCTGGAAGAATTTTATCAAGAAGTCCATCTGCCGCAGCGGCTCGCCGCCGCTGACGGTGATGCCGCCCTTCTTGCCCCAGTAATTGCGGTAGCGCCAGACGTGCTGGAACAGCTTCTCCGGAGACCATTCCGTGCCGCCCTCAGCGCTCCACGTTTCGGGGTTGTGGCAGTATTTGCAGCGCAGGGCACAGCCCTGCAGAAAGACAACGAACCGGACACCCGGCCCGTCCACCGAGCCGAAGCTTTCCAGCGAGTGGACGAGACCGACTGGGTCACAGTGCGGCATGGCAGGTACGGGAGATCACGTCCATCTGCTGCTCGCGGGTCAGGTCGATGAACTTGACCGCATAGCCGGAGACGCGGATGGTGAAGTTAGCGTATTCTTCCTTTTCGGGGTGCTCCATGGCATCCAGCAGCTTCTCCTTGCCGAACACGTTCACGTTCAGGTGGTGTGCACCCTGATCGAAGTAGCCGTCCAGCACCTGCACCAGGTTCTCCTTGCGCTCCTCCTCGCTGTGGCCCAGAGCCTCGGGGTTGATGGTCTGAGTGTTGGAGATGCCGTCCAGAGCCCAGTGGTAGGGCAGCTTGGCAACAGAGTTCAGGGAAGCCAGCAGGCCGTTCTGCTCCGCACCGTAGCTGGGGTTTGCACCGGGTGCAAAGGGGGTAAAGGCGGCACGGCCATCGGGCAGAGCACCGGTGTACTTGCCGTACACCACGTTGGAGGTGATGGTCAGGATGGAGGTGGTAGCCTCGGAGTTGCGGTAGGTGTGGCGCTTCTTGATCATCTCCAGGAAGGTGCGCAGCAGCCAAACGCCGATCTCATCGGCACGGTCGTCATCGTTGCCGTATTTGGGGAAGTCGCCCTCCACCTCATAGCCGGTGGCCAGGCCGGTCTCATCGCGCACGACCTTGACCTTGGCGTACTTGATGGCGCTCAGGG
>UMHU01028230.1_pt1 | contig 20760 bp, 20 predicted proteins | sample 1965591 | NCBI WGS metagenome assembly UMHU01 (sample SAMEA4836101, study PRJEB28245) | human gut metagenome | biome: gut microbiome; material: fecal sample | place: Denmark | collected 2008
CGGTTGCTGGGACCCCAGTCCTCGGGGTCGGCGAGATCGACCAGGCGGTCGTAACAGGGCTCGGGGCAAAACGCAAAGTCGTAGACATTGCTGCACAGGGTGCTGGGGAGTTCCATGCGGTGTCCAATCCATTCAATTACCAGCATGCGGATGCTTAAATTCTATACGCGCGATGCAATACCGGAGAGCACAACACAGTGGCACTAGGAGTCGTACTCCAGGGCGATCGGATGCCAGACGAGGTCTTCGATGGCGCAGCTTAGGGTGTTTGCGAGCGCCAATGCCGAAGAGACCGAGGCGCGGCGCAAATCCAGCTGATTCTGTTCGTAGAGCTGTATAGCGCGAAGTTTAACCCCCGATTGGGCGGCGAGCTGTTTTTGCGTTAGGCCGGCCGCCTTTCGTGCCGCTTTGAGGCCCTTTTTGTCTGCCTGGGCTTTGTTCCATTTATCGATGACAATCTGGGCGAATGTATCTTCCGATGCCTCGTGAAGCGGGGAATACGAACCGATAATCCAATCAAGCGGGGCGACTTCAAGAAGGTCGCTAAAACACAAGCTGCACATCCATTGCGCATAGGCCAAAACCCAGCCCGCCCAATACTGAGGCGAACGTTCGAACGGATAGGTCTCCCTGCATTCGACGGGACTCAGTCCCGCATGGGCGATAATATCGCGCGCAAGCTCGTCGCCCGCCATGCCGCAGACGACGCGAGGCATACCACGCTCAAACTGTTTCATCTCAAAAGCGTTCGACAGGATCGCCGTCAACTCGGCTGGACTCAGCCCTTGATCGCAGAGGGCGAAATCGACTGCCTCGCCCAGCGTTCTCATGGCATCCTCGAGATACATCTCACTGTAGGCGTGGGTCATTTTCTGTCATCCCCTCTCGAACGATATCGACGATACGAATTCCCTCAAACGGGTTTTCGGTAAGCAATTCCCGATACTGCGCCCTTGCCAACTCATCTCGGTCCTTGGCCAATGGGCCATATAGAGCTTGTGGTGCACGTTCAAATCCAGCAAAACGAATGCTCTTAAACGCGCGCTCGCTTTTGATCACAATCTGTTCTCCAAGGTTGCCGAGCCTCATCGTTCGACCGAGCTGATCAATGGTGATCGTATTGTTTACAAACGCCCTGGCATAGCTGAAGTACGAGTCATCCGCACGCCACCCTCTAATCACATCGTAAGCGTTAGCATCAGGTAAAAAATGATCGCGAAGGTATTCGCATGCCCCCACAGCGACGGCGGTGTCCTTTCGGAATGAACGATGCTCTACAAGCAACGCTATCCAATGCAGAACTGAATATTGCGGCGATAGCAGGTCGAGTACCTTGAGATCGGCCATGTCGAGTTCATATCGATTTGCAAAGCCGTCGGCATCATGCGAGCACGCCCATTCCCTTGCAAGGTCGAGGCTCTCTGTGCAATAGAATCCCTGTCCATAGTCGTTATGGACTTTCCCCAGGCCAAGCTGAGGAGTCTCAATAATTATCTGAGAACCATGCCACAGTTCCACGCGAGTCTCCCAACAGGTATCGCCCTAGCGATAGTTTAGCACACTATCGCTAGGGTGATACCTGTATTCAAAGAGTGAGAGAGTGTATGGAACGGAGTTTGAGCTCAATACTGGCTTCTAAGACTTGCCGAGTCCGGAAGTATGCGGCAAAAACATTTCAGGGGCTTTTAGAGCTGCATCGATAAGATCGGTGCCGTTGTCGAAGCGACCGGACTCCCCCGTCGCTAAAAACGCATCACCTTCGCGAATGGCCTGGAGGGTCTCCGGGTTGGGCTCATTGGAAGGAAAGGGTTGAGGGTTGGTATTCGCAAGCTCCTCGTCCTGTTTACAGCGCTTCATAGACGCGAACCTCATCCTGCTCGATGCTTTTGCGGAAGGGCGGGCGCATGCGCTCTGGTGGGTTGGTGACGATATCAACTTTTCGCCCAAGTTCATTCTCGAGCTCATGGGAGAGTTCGTATAGCGCGCCGAAAGTCATGGTGTTGCCGCAGGCTAGGCGCAAGTCAATATCGCTATCGGGCGTTTGCTCGCCTCGGGCAAACGAGCCAAATAAATATGCTCCGCTGACGTCGTATTGAGCCAGTACGCGGGAGGCCGCGATGGATATGTCGGAAGGCGAAATCATGGGCCATTTGCCGTTCAACAGCAGAACTTCAGCGAGCCAGCTCCGAAACCGCCGATCCGGCTTTCTGGCGTTCGGCGAGTTCGAAGATAAGTGGGGCGTTTGATCTAACAAATTCTGTCAAGAAATTGAGGTCATCAGCAGTAAATCCTTCGACGTTGAACCATTTGACCGCAGGCAAGAAGCATTCCGCATGGTCAAAGCCAAAGTCGACCGGGCGCTCGACGGCTACGCGAACGGTTCCGTCTTCTCTTGTCGCTGAGTAGGCAAACTGGGTGCCATCATCAAGCTGAACATAGCTCCAAAACATGACTACCCCCTTAGTGTTGATATCCGAGTATAAAGAGCAGACTAGATGTAACGCGGCGTGAATTGAATTATTCCCATAAGACACGAACTCTGACAGCTGGCCCTGTCTGTTGCCCTATTAAAGAAAGTGAGGGTATTGGCGTAAACCAATACCCTCACTCAGGAGCAATTGATCGTACCTTAGGTCGAGTCTCCCACGACCTGAGACACCCTACTTACCGAAATGCAAGAACCACTGCCACGACAATGCAGGCAATGCCCAATACGAGAGGCAACGAAGCCTTCTTTTCCCTGTCTTTAACAAGGAAGGTCTCGATTGCGGATGCAAGAATCAGAAAACCGCCAATAATCAGCAGGTCGAGTGCAACAAAGTTGACAGTTGTTATATTGGAGGACAGACCTCCGGCGTTGACGTTTACGAGCGTAAAGATCGCGGCAAAGATGGCAAAGAGGGCCAGAACGTTGCCATAGATACGAGACTCAATGTGGGCGACTTCATCCTTTTTGTCCTCGACCTTTTAAAGCTCTCCGGCGTAGACATCGGAATAGTCGGCAAGCCCGTTAAAGTTGAGCTCATCAGAGAAAGCGCCGTGGTAAGGATGGGCCACCATGCCATCAACGTGCTGAAATGCAACCTGCGCTATACCCTTAGACTTATCGAGCGTAATAGTGTTACCGCTTACGTTTGTAACACGGTAGAACAGCCGTGTTCCATGCCCGGGGAAATATAGCGGCGCATCCAAAGAAAGCCCCTGGCGAATGCGCGAATTGCGTAGAAGCACGCTCGCGGTCAAATCGTTTGGCAATGCAACACATTCAACGCAAGAGACGAATGTCGAATCTCCGGGGCCAAGCTCTACCTCGGATTGCTTGCTTTCGTTGATGTAGAATCCCTCGGTGCGCAAGTCATACGTAACCTGTCCGATGTTCGAAGCATCGGCATTGAGAAGCACCTTGCTGTCGATTAGCTCCTGAATCTTAGTATCGCTCAAGTACATACGAACCACTTCCTTAGGCCTCCGAGTATAGCACTAAGGCATAGCAACAGTGACTGCCCCCAAAGGGGGCATAGGGGAAGTGAGCTTAGTTGGATACTGGATAGCGGCCTAGACAATATCTAGCCACGGATATGTTGCTAGAGATCGGTTTGGGCTTGACGGTTCGATTTTCTCTTCGCTTCCGGAAATCGAGCGCTTTAGCAGCGAATCGCGGCGCATAGGGGCGCTATGCCGAGCAAGAAAAGCGTTAGGGATGCTGCGATCCAGCAGTTATCACCGGCCTTGGGGAGCGAGGTGGTCGTTGCGGTGGCGGCCTTGGGCCTAGAGGCCTTGGCGGCCGTGGTGTTGGTCACTGTGGTCGTGGTTAGCGTCTTAGTCGCGGACGCGGGCTTCAGTGTGGGGTTCGTCGACGAATCCGCAGCTGGCTTGCCGGTAGCGGGGTCGGTGCCAGGGGCGGAAGGACCATCGCCCGGTACATCGGGCCCACCGGTCTCCCCCGCCGACGCCGTGGCATCCACGGGCTCGATCGTCACATGCGCTGCCACGGACCCGTCGGCATCCACCACGCCGCCCGCGCCAAAGGCCCCGCCCGCAGGCGCCACAAAGCGCGCGGATGCAAGCGACACGCCCAGGCAGGCGACGCCGCCGTCGGCGCCCGAGGCATCCAGCCAGGACGCATCGACGGCAAGCTGCCCGGCCGCGCCACCGCCGGCAGCCCCGCCCAGCAGACACACGCCATGGGCGCGCACGCCCACCCCGGAGCCCGCGCCCGCGGCGACAACGCGCCCACCGCCGCGAACGTCAAGACCGCCCGCGATCACGCCGGCCACGCGCGCATCTGAGATGCCGGCGCCGTCGGCCCGCGCGTCAACCTTACAGCCGTCCACCGCGAGCGTCCCCGACACGTAGATCCCGCACTGCGAGCCCGTGGCCACCAGCGACCCGGTGCCGCGGAGCGTCAGATCGCCCCACACTTCCATGCCGCATCGCGAGATGTCCACGTCGGGCGCGCTCGTCTCGACAACAGTGTTCTGCCCGGTCAGCGTCACCACCAGGTCGCCGTCGGCGCCGATGGCCTCGCCCGAGTAGCCGTTAAGCTCCAGATGATCGGCATCGGTCCAAGCCCACCCGGGGCCCGACGCGCCCGGCGTAGTACGTGGCGCCCGCAATGAACAGACTGTCCGCGCCCGCGGCATAAGAAGGCCCGCCCAGCAAAACGCATAGGCAGGCCATGGCAGTAATCAGGATGTAGTGACGGCTAGTGTGGAACGCGGCAGCAAACATAACCGCTCCGATCTTCGCAAGAGCCAATGGAAACTGTGCCAGAAAATGCCCTGATAGCAGCAGTTATTAGTGTAGCGAGATCAAGCAAGGGACGATGAAGAAACCTGCAATCGAACCCGGAAATTAGGTGTAAATCGTTTTGCCAATCGGTGAAAGGAAGAGTCGAGCTTTGTAGAACTAAACATGAGCTGTGTAGCATTCTGCTCGAGTCCAGTACCTCCAGCACCTCCAGATATCAGGTCCCGATTTCAACAGGCAATCCAAGCTCTATCTTATGAATCACTTCGCTGTAAAGGTCAACGTCAGTATCGGGCGCCTCAATCGACACAACAAGTGAAAAACGCGCAGTCGAATTTGCCTTTCCAAGATGCTTACGCGTGTACCACCAACCGCCGACAGGATATACCGCCACGTATTCAATAGAACTCAGTTCAATGGCACCCGCATCGATAAAATCGGAATGTATTGAGCCCTCATCCCTATTGCTCGCGCCTATGTACCACAAAGGTGAGCCTGAGTCCGAAGATGACTCCCCTTCGCCCCTCATATTGGCATTAACTCTATGCAAAAAAGCATCTAAGTCCTCTTCGGGCCTATTTACATCGAACCGAAGCCCAAATGAAGGGTACCGGTACTTATCGTTCCAGCCAATTCCGGAGGGACTTGGCTCGATAAAGTACGACAAGGTCACCTTCAGTCGAGCTTTGGCTGAAATGTCCAAGTCCTGAAGGGCATTTTTAGGCCAAGGCAAACAGTAGTAGCGCATGTCGTTAAGTTTAGGATTAGTGCTGGAATCCTCTTGCTTAAAAGGCTGGAGCTCATCCTCAACAATAAGGTTAACTCTGTTGGCAGCGCACGAAAGAGCCCTCTCGAGGGAAGGCACCCCGTACCCACATGTTCTAAGCAGTTTGCGACGACCGGTACTCTTGGCATCCTCGGCCTTCGTACCGCAATAGTGAGACTTCATCTGATCTGTCCATTCGGCGGAATGGACCATCAAAGCCCTAATAGTCTCGGGCCAAAGGGCAGGATATGCGTTTTCAATCTCCGAGGCCATCCAAGCAGCGTAAGCGACCGCCGCGCTCGTCGCATAGAAAGGCTCAAAGGGAAATTTCAGGAATTCGGCCAAAGTAGACAAGACGGAAAGGCTGGGATCCGAATAGTAATCTTTCCCATCAGTAATCATGCTACCAGCAGGGCATAGAATTTCAGGCTTAATCGGGGTCCTCTTGTCCCAGCTGAGCGATGTCGAACTATACGAAGAGAGCGACCCTCTTGGAGCTACGGGGGAGAAGTCTGAGGGAACTGTCTCGCTATCCAGCAGGTCCTCCTCGACATATCCTCCCACCGTGAGAGCGTTCCAAGCCTGTCCTGGACTTCTCACAGACCTGATCTGATTCGCCTCGGGGTACCCAGCATCCCTTAGGTCGTTTTGGCTGACGTTGCCAGCAGAAACCATGAACAGTTCTGCGCCCTCTTCTCCTGGGCGGGCAATTAATTCATCTATAGCAGCTGACCAGGCAGTCGGCCTTCCGTTCGTTATCTCGGCATCATTGCCCGTAACAGCAGAACAGAAGATTCTGTTTCCCTCAGGAGATTGAATTTCGATTCGAGACGCCGCCTGCATCGAAATTTCGCCATACAGCTCCGGGTCGTTTTCTTTACCAGCTTCAACAATTTTGACCGACTCAAATCGGTGATCAATCGAGATGCGGCCTTTAGACTCAAGGAGAGACTTAAGGTCGCCGTAAATCGCGATTCCCGCCACAGAGGTGCCGTGATTAATATTGTCATCAATACCCCAGTTAGGGTTGACGGAAAGCAGGGTCTCTTGTGTGGATACCGGCGAAAGAAGCGGGTGCGCAGCGTTGACACCTGAATCGAGCACGCATACGGTAGAAGTCCCTTTTTCGAAGTCTACTCGAGCAAGAAGTTCGTCAACCCATTCGCGTTGTTCTTTTCCAGTTAGGCCTATAAAAAAAAGAGGTTGCTGTCGTGGCGGCACGCATTTCGGCCAAGGAACCACAACGGTCAATAAGTAATTTCAAATCAGTGAGATTCGCTCGGATCAAAACTACGCAGCGCTCAGGAAAACGAGTTGATTCGCTCTTGTGTTCAATTCCCATGCTATCCAGAAGGGCAAAGAAATCATCGACAACACCTACCTCTGCCTTTGCCTCACTGTGCAGCCAAACCTCAACCCATTTTGGCAAATGCGCGGATGGAAGCCTGTCAGGCGAGTCGGTCCAAAGCGAGTCAACATTGCCGGAGACGATGTTGTCGATGTTGTTGAGCAGGGGCATACCTGATGGGTTGCCCTTAACGGTGTCTCTATTGGGATCAGAGTAGCGTTCGACCTTCTCTTTGTGAAAGGTTTTCTTTTCATTCGGAACGAAAACGGCGGCCTTCGTGACCCCGCCCTCGGTATGAACATTTAGAAGCCTGACACCTTGGCGTTTATCTTCGAGGCTATTGACGGCGAATTCTGCGTCATCGGCTGAGTCGAACTCTAGATAGAATCCGCCAGAAGAGCCCGATGAAGCTTCGCGAGCCTCTGCTTCCTTAATGGCTTTGTCAATCTGGGACAACAGCCTTGCAGCATGAGTCTTACGATCCCGAGAGACATAATAATTTTCGGACCCTCCACCGTTCGGCCTGCTGTATGCACTTGTTGTCCCGAACTTAAGAGGCAGCTGAATATTAGGGCGCTCCAACTAGCCCGCCTTCCTAGCCGTGTAACCGTCAAGGCGCTCTTTGCATAACCCCATAAAAAGGTTATCAGAAAGCTCACATTCCGACAGAAGGGTCTCTTTAACGGCCTCCTCGCAGATGCGTGAGATATCCGCCTGACACAAAGCCGAGAGCTCGGCGGCCGCATCATCTCCAAGGCTGAAGGATGGGTCGAAACCGGAAACTTTTATCGTCACGATGCGCTTGACCTCGTCCATGGACGGCAAGTCGTAATGTAATACGTCATCGAAGCGACGAAAGAGGGCAGCATCGAGCATGGCTCTGTTGTTGGTCGCCGCGACTATAATACTTTCGGAAACGTCGTTTTCGATAAACTGCAAGAAGGAGTTGAGAATCCGGCGCATCTCCCCTACCTCGTTGTCACGCGAGCGTTCGGCGCCTATTGCATCGAATTCATCGAAAAGGTAGACGGCCCGGTTCGACGAAATGGTCTCAAAAATCTGACGTAACTTTACGCTCGTCTCACCAAGATATTTGGTGATAAGCTTATCAGTCTGAACAACGAATAGGGGCAAATCAAGCTCGGACGCGATAACGGAAGCCGTCATAGTCTTGCCGGTCCCCGGCTCGCCTTCGAGCAATAGTTTGCGGCGACAAGACAGTCCATACTGTGCAAGCTTGGCTCGCTGCTTATATTCAGCTAGCACTCGATCGATTCGCTCGCCTAGTTCAGCAGGAACAACCAGGTCCTGTTTCGTGGCAGTAGGATACGACACCACAAAAAGGTTGTCTTTGTTCGCCAGGTCGATTATTTGTCCCCTGCCACGCGATGCGTTATCAACTATAGCCGTGATATCGCGAGCCAACGTAGAATGGCCACTGCGAGACTCGGATGCGGCTATACGAAGCGCGGCGGTCTTGAATCGTTCGTTGTCTTGATCGAAATGGGCCTTGATAAGAGCCTTTACCTGGTCCCCTGTCGCCATGATGCCGCCTCCTTTCGTCATCGGATTGATTAGCAGCAACTACGCTACGGTAAATCTCGATGCGGTGCATATAGATAGTTCTTTATTGTATCGGTCAACGCTATCAAAGACAAACGTGGCAGGAATTGAGTCAGTTTCGAGGAGAGGGAGTTGCCCCCATTCAAAAAGAGCGAGGTTATTGAAGTTACATTTTGTAAATTAAAAGCACGGGGTGTATCGGCGCTAGCCGATACACCCCGTGCTCGAGTAGGAAGATCTTGCCGTAGACTAAGTCTACCCAGCGCAGGCCTGCTCCTCTCCCCTAATCCCGCTTAAACAGATCCCTCGTGTACACCTTGTCCGCCACGTCCGCGAGCTCGTCGCTCCAGCGGTTGGCGACGATCACGTCGCAGCCGGCCTTGAAGGCCTCCAGGTCGTGGGTCACCTCGGAGCCGAAGAACTCCGGCGCGTCCAGCGTGGGCTCGTAGACCACCACGGGCACGCCCTTGGCCTTCACGCGCTTCATTACGCCCTGGATGGAGCTCGCGCGGAAGTTGTCGGAGTTTGACTTCATCGTCAGGCGGTAGACGCCCACGACCGGCTTCTCCTTGCCGGCGTACACGCGGTCCCACACCATCTGCAGCACCTCGTCTGCCACGAAGTCCTTGCGGGTGCGGTTGGCGTCCACGATGGCCTCGATCAGGTTCTGGGGTACGTCCCTGTAGTTGGCCAGAAGCTGCTTGGTGTCCTTGGGCAGGCAGTAGCCGCCGTAGCCGAAGCTGGGGTTGTTGTAGTGGCTGCCGATGCGCGGCTCCAGGCACACGCCGTCGATGACGTCGCGGGTGTTGAGGCCTCGCACCTCGCAGTAGGTGTCGAGCTCGTTGAAGTAGGCCACGCGCAGAGCGAGGTAGGTATTGGCGAAGAGCTTGACGGCCTCGGCCTCGGTGGTGCCCAGCACGAGCTCCGGGATGCCCACGGTGCCGTCGGCGTTCACGCGCTCCAGCTCGGCGGGGTCGGCGCCCTGCGCGAGCAGGCCGGCGAACTTCTCGGCGGCCGCGACGGCCTCGGGGTCGTCCTTGGGCGCGCCCACCACGATGCGGCTGGGGTGCAGGTTGTCGTATAGAGCCTTGCTCTCGCGCAGGAACTCCGGGCTGAAGAAGATCTTGTCGTCGCCCAGCCTCTCGCGCAGGCCCGCGGTGTAGCCCACGGGGATGGTCGACTTGATGACGATCCACGCGTCCGGGTTCACCGAGCGCACGGCGGCGATGGCGGCCTCGACGGAGCTCGTGTCGAAGAAGTTCCTATCGCTGTCGTAGTTGGTGGGCGTGGCGATGACGGCGTAGTCGGCGCCCGTGTAGGCCTCGGCCACGTCGACGGTGGCGTGCAGGTCGAGCTCACGCTCCCCCGCATTTGCCTCCGCAAGGAAGCGCTCGATCTCGTCGTCCTGGATGGGCGACTGGTAGTCGTTGATCTTCTCGACCTTCTCGGGCACGATGTCCAGCGCGTGCACCTCGTTGTGCTGCGAGAGCAGGACGGCGAGGGACAGGCCGACGTAGCCGGTACCGGCGACAGCGATCTTCATGTCATTCTCCAATTGTCAAAGAACAATAATCCGCATTAAAAATGGCCCCTGTTACAGGGCCATGAATTCCTAAATGTTGTAGTAGCGCTTATACCATTTGGCGAAGGCCCTCAGGCCCTCCTCGAGTGGCGTCGCGGGCTTGTAGCCCAGGTCGCGCTGGAGCGCCGTGGTATCGGCGTAGGTGACGGGAACGTCGCCGGGCTGCATGGGCACGAGCTGCTTGTGGGCCTCGAAGTCATAGTCCGCCGGGAGCACGCCTTCCTCCACCAGCACGCGCTGCAGCGTGTCGACGAAGTCGAGCAGGTTCTCGGGGTGCGAGTTGCCGATGTTGTAGACGCGGTGCGCGGCGAGGGGCAGCCCGTCCTCGCCCATCTCCACCTCGGGCGCGGCGTCCATGACGCGCCTCACGCCCTCGACGATATCGTCGACGTAGGTGAAGTCGCGGCGGCAGTCGCCCATGTTGAAGATCTTGATGGTGTCGCCGCGGCGCAGCTTCTCGGTGAAGCCGAAGTAGGCCATGTCGGGCCTGCCCATGGGGCCGTACACCGTGAAGAAGCGCAGGCCGGTCGCGGGGATGGAGTAGAGCTTGGAGTAGGCGGCGGCCATGAGCTCGTTGGACTTCTTGGTGGCGGCGTAGAGCGACACCGGCGAGTCCACGCGGTCCTCCTCGGAGAACGGAACCTTCTTGTTGCCGCCGTAGACCGAGCTGGAGCTCGCGTAGACGAGGTGCTTGACCGGGTGGTGGCGGCAGGCCTCGAGCATGTTGAAGAAGCCGACGAGGTTGCTCTCCAGGTAGGCGCGCGGGTTCTCGATGGAGTAGCGGACGCCCGCCTGTGCGGCGAGGTTCACCACTACATCGAAGCCGTTCTCGGCGAACAGGCGCTCGATGAGGGCGGCGTCGCACAGGTCGCCGCGCACGAAGGTGAAGCGGCCGTCGGTGTCGGCCTCGGCCAGCATGCGCAGGCGGGCGTCCTTGATACCGGGGTCGTAGTAGCTGTTGAGGTTGTCGAGGCCGACGATGGCATCATCGGTCTCCTCGAGCAGCTTCTTGACGAGGAACGCGCCGATGAAGCCGGCGGCTCCAGTTACCAATACCTTTCTTGCCATTTCTCCTCTTTCGTTGTCAATGTGTTAAATAGGGAAGAGCGCTTGCGCCCACTAGAGGAAGTAGCAGGCAGGTTCCAGAGTTTGTAGTTGCGCGTTCGCAAGGCGAGCTGGACGTCGGGCCAGCTCGCCTGCATGGTGGTCTGTATGTCCTCGAATTCAGGCACCGACGCAAGGATGTCGCACATGAGGGCGCGGGAGAGCAGCGGCACGTGCAGCCTTGTGCATTACTTTCTCGGTTACAGCTTGCATTGGCGTGTTCCATCTTGTTGTTCAATCATTTGCGCAGGCGAGTCTCGACGTAGGCACGCTTCTCGTCGCAGGACATATGCTTGGTCATAAGTAATTCATTTGCGTGCTTGTCGCGATACTCCTCTACCGTACAGATAGGGCGGGCCGGGATGCCAGCGACCACAGTGCCGTCAGGGACGTCGTGAGTGACGACAGCGCATGCCCCGACGATGCAGTCACGGCCGATGGTGACCCCCGGCAGAATCATGGCGTTCATACCGATGTGACAGTTGTCGCCGATGGTCACGCGGCCAAACCGATCGCAGTTCGCAAGCTCAGGGTACTTATGGCGCAGCACCCAGCAGCCTCCATCGTGGGTAGTTATCTTAACGCCCCCCGTTATGCGAACGTTGTCCCCGATGGAGACGAGCCATGGCTCGGAGCCCAGTTCATAACCATTGAGAATCTCGCACCCCTCCCCGATGGTGAGGCCGCGCTTCTTGAGAATGGCGAGCTTCTTATCGGCGGGGGTGAGTTTCCATTTCAGCGTGGATAGCAATCCCATATCACATCACTTTCTATACAGCTGCTCTTCTCGCAGGGATCATTGCGACTAGGTGCTTGAGCGGCATCTCAAGTGCATGGTGCAAAAGCAACGCGCCGACTATCGATATCAGGGTAACAACGAGGTAATCCACAATTCCCGCCCACCCAAAGGCGTCACGCATGAGAGCCAGGACATAGATATTCAGCAGATAGGACTCCAGACTGGCCTTGCCGAGCAATTCGAGGAAGCGCTCAAAGGGAAGCCTTTGCGGAGCAGAAACCCAGAAAGCAATAACAAGGGCGGGTATGAAGGACGTGCACCCCGTGTTCCTAGAGAGGAACCAGCCGAGCAATGCGAGAATGCTCCCAAGTGCAGCGGCTTTGACAGATACCCCCCCCCGAGACTTTCCGGATATCAAGCGGTCGGCGAGTAAATAGCCCGTGAAGAAGGACGGGATCCGCTGGAAGACATTCGCGACGTTGAGCGCGAGGCCGGCATCCGTAAAGGCGGTCTTCAGGAATAGCGCGACGGCGCCACTCAGAACGGTCGCCACGGTGCAGACGACAGGCGCGCCAAGGCGGCGGCAGAAGCCATCCACCAGTGGGACCAAGAGGTAAAGCGGCACGAGCATGGCCACATACCAAGCCCCCCGGTGGAACAGCCAATACGACAGCGTAGAGACGTCGAGCACGAACAACCCCCAGTCGCCCTGCTTGGCAACGAGGATGTCAGAGGCAAAATAGAACGGGACGGCGAGTACGAGGTAAGGAACGCCCACCTTGACGAGCCTCTTCCAATAAAATTCGCGGGCGATGGGGCACTTAGCCATGGAGTGGCATATGCCGAAGCCGCTCACGAGCAGGAAGACGTCAACGCCCCAGTTTGCGTAGGTGAAAAACGCACCGAAGGTGCCCAGGTCGGCGTAGGAGTACACGTGGGCAAAATAGATCATGAGGGCCGCTATGCCCATAACCAAAGTCCGCCTCTCGCGGAGGCGCTGGATACTGAACTCGAGTACCGTCATCGGCTGCACGCCCCCCGCAAAGACCCCAAGAACTCAGTCATCTGCACCACGTAATTTTCGGGCTGGAAGAGCTCCTTGGATTTAGCAAGCGTGGCGCGCTTCATATCGATCAATTCGTCGTCTGACATGCAGCAGGCGCTCCTGACGCCCTCGGCGAGCGAGGCTAGTTTGAGGTCGGGAACGACGATGCCGTCGACGCCGGGCGAGAGCACGAGATCGGCGCCGCCTACGGCATTACAAAGCATGGGCACTCCGTTGGACATGCATTCCGCGAATTTGGTGGAGAAGCCAGCGCGGGCGTAGAGCGCGGGCTGCCGGAACAAGATGCCGAAGTCCGCCCTTCGGAGCATCTCAATGACGGCAGCATGCGGGAGCCTGCCGTGGAACCTGACTGCAGCGCCCGCTCCACGGCCGTGCAGTAGGATCTCGCCCTCCCTCTGGCTCACGCCCACAACGTCGAGCTCGGGCTCAGTCTCAAAGGACCCTGCGCAGGAGGCCATGGCCTCAACGAAGCAGTCGATGTAGTCCTTGCCTGCGGGAGACCCTGCGTAAAAGAAGCGGGTTGACTTTCTCTTGGCGAACTCGAGTGGCGGAACTTCGTCTAATGCGTCGCCCGAGCGGTTGAGCGGCGGGAGAAACATAACGCGTGGGGCGCCCTGGGCCTTTTTGAGTTCCTCGAAGTGCTCCTTGAAGAAGGGAGATATAGCTAGCACCCCATCGACCGATTCGTCGGCGTCGGTGACGCGTCTCTCCCGCGACTTGGCTACGATCCATTTGGCGAGGCCGCCGTCGAAGTGAGTCTCGAACCAGTCAGTCTCGTCGACGAGGACCGGTACGCCCGCGCTGCGGCACACACGCTCAATGGCCTTGGCGAGGCGGTTCTGGATTGCGTAGTAGATGACGACAGCGGGATTTACGCGGGCCATGGCCTCGTTGAAGGCGGGGATGCTCACACGCGATACAAGACGCTCGGCGTACTTCGCGGCCAGCTGGCGACCGCTGAGGGTCAGACCCTTGGGAAACTCGACTGGGTAGTCGAATTCCTCGACGAGGGCAGGCAGCTTCGGGTCAGCTATGCCTGCAACCATGAAATGGGGTTCGTAGCCGCACATGGAGAGAAGATCGGCGATGGCGAAGGCATGCTTGGTGGGTGCATTGCTGCCAGGAATGCCTTGGACAACGTAGAGGATGCGGTTGCTACTGCTCAATGGCCGACTCCTTCGCTAGCTTTCTGTTGAGGTAGACCGGGTATACGACCGAGGAGCTGAGCATAGTAACGATGGTGCCAAGCAGGACGCCTGAGCTCGACCCGAGCATGTTTGCAAACAGGTACGAAAGCGGAATGTTCGCAATCGCCTGTCCCACGGCCAGCGCCATCATCATCTTCATGCACGCCATACCGTTTGACACCTGCGACCAGATGGCGTTCCAGCTGTACACCAGGCAATATGCGAACATGAGCCAGACAAGGTCAGTCGAGGTATCGAGGTGTTGCCCTAGCCAAATGTCCGTGATGGGCGTGTAGGCAAGGGCGAGCACGAGGCAGCAGGCCGCGGGCAAGGCGAGCAACTTCTCCATGTGCCGAACGTTGCCTTTGATGCCCGAAACGTCACCCCGCGCATAGCGCGCCGTTATGGAGGACCAGTACGGCGAAACCATGGTAGCGTACAGGCTGACGGGGACGGTAAACAGTTTGAAGGCAGTGGCGTACGGCGTGACCGCCTCGGGCCCGAAGATGTTGGAGACTATGACATTATCAGTGCTCGAGAGGACCAGTGATGCCATCTGGATGATGAAGAACTGGACACCGAGCCCGGTGACATCCCTAGCCATGCTCTTGTCGTACGCCATCGGGGTCGGCACCCAGGGGCGACGCTTCCTGAAGAAGGCAAACGTGAACGCAAGCTCGATAACGAGTGCAGAGATGCCGTAGGCAATGGCAACCGACATGAGCCTGTCGGAGTCAAAAAAGCCGAGCATGAGGACGCTCATGAGCATGCACGCCTGCTGGGCCACGCCGAGCAGGCTAACGAAGTGCGCCTCTTGCACCGCAAAGAAGAGGCTTTTGCAGATGGAGAACACGAAGCCGATACACATGAGCGCGAAGCTGACTGCTATAACGGGTTCGGCGTTGCCGTAGAGCGGCTCAGGAATGTTGAGTAACGCGTTCCAGTCGATGAACTGGAAAACGATGAGCGCCACAGTCATTACGCCCAGGACGACGATACTCAGCAGCACGTAGGCGCTTGATATGAGGGACTTGACCTCGGAATCATCGGCATCCTTGGCCAGGGCGGCGCTGAGTTTGTTGCGCAGACCGTTGCCGATGCCGATATCGAAATAGTTTACCCAGGAGATTACATTCAGAACCGTTGCCCAGATGCCATAGAGGCCGGTGCCCAAGTAGCCCAAGATGACAGGCACGTACAACATACTCAGCACCATGCTCGCAGCCTTGTAGAAGGCGAGCAACATACTATTCTTCTTGAGGTTCTTCTCGGAATAATCCGCCATACAGCTAGTTCCAGACGCTATGGGCCGCGATGCGGGTATATGCCCCGAGCAACGCTTTCCGGTTTGCAGTTCTTGAGTGGTTTATGTTGGCCCTTTCCCTGCCCGCATCACCGAGCTCGCGAGCGAGTGATTCGTCCGTGAGGACACGGATGAGGGCGTCCGATATAAGCTCGGTCTCGTTGAAGGGCACGAGCAGGGCCTCCTTGCCGTGCTCCGCGATGTCGGGCACACCGCCCACGAATGTAGCGACGCAGGGCAACCCCATCATCATGGCCTCACCCATGGAGTTAGGGGAGTTCTCTATCGCAGAGGTGGACACAAAGGCAGAGCAGAGCGCCATCTGGGCGATGACCTCGGCGGGGCCGAGCGAACCCACGAACTCGAAACGGTCGCGAACGCCAAGTTCATCCATCTTCCTCGCCAGATACCGATCGTAGGAGGAACCTCTCAAGGGGTCTGTGCGAAGGCCAAAAGAGCCTGCGACGACGACTTGCACGTCGGGCACCCGCCGCGCGACGGCGGGCAGGGCCTCGACGAGGCGGTACATGGCTTTGATGGGCTTGGAGCCCTGACTGAAGTAGAGCCTATGCGATGACGCGTCCCTCGTCGGAGAGGCTTCATAGAACTCGGGCCGAAGGCTTTCCCCGACGTGGTGGTACTCGATATCGGGGTTCACAAGCCGACAACAGCCCTCGTCCCACCTCGTGCGCCCTATAATATGGTGAACCAAGCCGATAAGTCGTTCCTCGCTTTGGCCCCGCCTCCGGTAGCCCTCACGCTGCTGGTAGAGAGAATAGTGGTTCTTGAGCTCGGAAAGCGTCATGCACTTAAGCCAGGCGTCCGGGAAACCAGGCATGAATTGGCGGCTAATTACTGACACGAGGCCCTGGATCGAGACAACCGTCCTGTCTAGCAGCCCGCAGTCCCCGGCGGCTTGGGCCATGAGCTCGCCGAACTCGTTCTCCGAGCCGAAAATGTGTACGACGTCGGGCTTGGTCGATGCAAGGACTTCGGTGAACAGGCCTTTTGCGGCATCGCGTTCGCGGAGGTCTCCCTTTGACCAGAAAAAGCCGTGGGCCTCGAAACCGGTACCTGAGGACCGTTCCACCCTTGGCTCGGCTTTCTGAGGATAGAAGATGATGAGCTCATGCTCACCGACAGACATCACGTCGGCGAAGGCGCCGTCGAGCCACCCACTATTTACCGATCCGCTACGCCCAAGCGCCTCGCTTATCACACGCACCGGCGCGTTGCACAGCCACGCTATCCTCATCGGCAGTCACCCCCTTCTCGTTGCACAGGGCGAGATAGACAGAGATGGACACGAGCAGCGGCGTCAGTACGAGCGACTGTGAAACCGCGAAGTTGAAGTACAGGAACAGATAACTGCAGACGGCGGCGGCGCCAATACGCGAGCTAAATACGGGAGCCAAAAGCCAGTAGAGGTACGCGAGGGCGAACGGGAAGCCCAATGCGGCCGTGGTGGTAAACAACCCGGCGCCTACCGACAGCGCGCCCTTGTATGCCTGGACCTCGTCGAATCCGACTCCAAAGGGGTGCTGCGACAACAGCTCTAGGGACGCCACGACCGAGTCGATTCTCACTGCACCGTTGCCCTGGTTTACGCTGAAAGAACCCTCGGAGCTGAAGAGCTTGCTGAATACCGACTCAACGAGGATGGATGCGTCGCCGCGCACGTAGTAGTCGCACACCAACGCCATAAGACCCAACGACACCAAAAGAACCAGATATTGCTTGAAACCACCCTTCGCTGAGACTTTTCGTCTGCGCAGGTCCCCGGAGGGGAGGATGAAATAGAACGCAAGCATGGCAAGCAATGAAATAAATCCGGTCGTAGAACCGCAGGTAACGATGCCGAGGAGGAAGACCAGGGCAGAGACGGCACGCTCCTTGGGGCTGACGCTCATCCGCTCGTACATGAACACGACACAGAAGAGGGCCGCCGTGAGGACCCCTTGGAAGACGCCAGGCTCGGTGAAGATGCCAATGTTGCGTGCTTCGCCTTCGCGAACGCAGCACAGGAAAAGGCCCTTGGTGTGGAAGTTCACGGAATCTGCCGCCGCCATGCTGTAATAGGTGCCTTGCGACTCGAACTCATAGAAGGGCAGCCTGTAGTACAGGCCGGGGACTGCGAGACGGGCGAAGTAGAGTACCAGACTCACCGCCGTTAAGAAGCACATGATCCGGAGCATGCGCTTGAGGAAGTTCGCCGGCGATACCTTGATGGCGAAGACGATGAGGCCAATGGTCAGTGTATATCGGGTGAATACTGAGATGCCCGCACCGCCAGCCGTGATCCTTACCAACATGGACATCACGAGGACGCTCGTTACAAACGCCACATCGCGGAAGTGCCAGTACTTGGGGACGAGAAGCGCGATTGCTATGACGAATACAGCGAGGTAGTTGACGTAGGGCTCGATGAAGTATGACATGAGATAGGAGTTGCCCGTGAGTAGCACGCAGTAGCAGAGCAAGTACTGAATAACCGCCCGCTTGCGGCCACCTTCCTTGACAGGAGACGCTGCCGGGACATTGAAGAATTTATTGTTCATAATGGCTATGAGATCAGCCTCCGCCAGGAGTTTCCGATGTTTTCGAGCGAGAGCTCGTCGCGGAGCATTCGGGCCCGAGTCGAAATGGTTTGCGCAAACTCGAGGTCATCAACAATCCGGTCAAATGAGCGCGCCTCGGCAGCAAGATCGTCGACGTCGACGAGCAAGCCGTTTACACCGTCTTCGATGACCGTCTCGGCTCCGCCGCCGAGACAGCGGGTGCAGACCGTGGGTACGCCCATAGCAAGCGCCTCGAGCATGGAGTTCGACAGTCCTTCGAATCGCGAGGACATGACGAAGGCCGACGCAGTTCGCACGTGCTCGAGGGCGTCTGGACTGAAGCCCTCAAAGACTACGGATTCTGCGACGCCGAGATCGTTCGCGAGCTGCTTGAGTTCGGCTTCCAAGCTTCCCTTGCCGAAAACCTCAAGCGTGAAGTCAGGATGGGACTTATGGAACTCCGCGAACGCTCTGATTGTCATGCCGTGGTTCTTCTGCTCCTCCAAGCGCCCTGAGGTCACGATGGCCTTGCGCCTGGGCCCCTCGAAGGGCTCGGGGACAGAGCCTGATATGGGGTTCAGGATGACCGTGCCCTTTTCCTGTAGGGATCGTGGGAACAAATCCTTCTGGGACTGCGTCTGGAAAACGATAGCCGCTGCCTTGTGATAGAGCACATCACGAACGCCGGGAAGTGCAGCGTTACCCGGGAAGTCGAAACGCGGGTCGTTACGGACTGATACGACGACTTTATTGGGCAAGCCTGTGGATGCCATGAGCGTGTACATGTTCTGATGCGGCAGAAAAGAGATGAAGGTCGCCTTAGGGTTGGCCTTCATGGCGCAACGTATGTAACGAATCTGCTGCAGGGGCTTGACCGAGGGACTAGCAAATCGTGAAATTACCTCGACTCCTTTTGGAATGTCGTAATCAATGAGTGGGCTCTTTGTTAGCAGGTACGTAAACTTAAAGCCATGAGCAACGAAGTACGACGCGAGCGCAAGCGAGACACGCTCGGCCCCGCCACCCATAAGGGAAGGGTGAACAAAAACAATATGCCCAGCTTCATTTGTTAACTTCTTTGAATTCAATTTCATCCTCTAATTACCGCTGACAGCATTGCAATAGATGCCGAGTATTTCGCTCAAGAGCAGATTGATATCGAATGAGCTGAGTATCTTTTTTCGGGCCAAAGTTCCCATTTCTTTTCTAAGCTCGCTTGATTCGAGAAGATGATTCAATGCAACGGCCAGAGCTTGATGGTTATCAACCGGAATCAGAACCCCATTAACACCATCATTAATTACTTGAGGAATTCCACCAACGGGAGTGGCGACAGTTGGAATTCCTCTGGCCATGGCTTCAAGAACGCTCATGGGGAGCCCCTCGTTTTTGGAGGGAAGGCAATACACCGCTGCACGCTCGAAGAGCTCCTCGCGTTCTGCGCCCGCGACCCAGCCGTGGAACTCGCAGCGGTCGGCAATACCGAGCTCTGCCGCAAGAGATTTATTCTTTTCGACCTCTCCGTCTCCACCAAATACGACCTTGGTGTCGGGGAAGCGCGACAGGATTTCTCTTGACGCGCGCAAGAGCACGTCAGGGCTCTTGTTCGCGTCAAGACGTCCTAAAAATAGGACGTCTTGACGCGAACAAGGTGAGCACGGCTTATCCGGAACTTTAACACCGTTATGAACAACGTTAATCTTCTCAAGATCACAAACGTTTTCCGAAAAGTAATCGCGCCACTCTTCCGACAGAACCACAACTCGGTCGGCGATACTAAAGGTCTTTCTTACATCACTACGGTAGGAATCTCCGCCCTCTTCAAAAGCCTTCTTAAACTCCCCATCGTGATCGTGCAGTATCACGTACTTACCTGCTTTACGGGCCATACGAGCCATAATTGACTTTCGTTTGTAGGACCCACGGGCGCTTATGTGTAAATGAATGATGTCATAAGATGGCATGATCATCGCATAGCGCACTAACGACCGGGTAAATGCAAGAGACTTACCGAGTTTTGAAGAACCGACGCCCGTCCCCAGGTACTCGAATTTATCACATGCCTCAGGAAGGCCTCCATCGAGATAACCCTGCACGACGGAAACAATTCCACCGTGCAAAGAAAGGTCGGGACCAACCATCAGAACTTTCGCGTGTATTTTATTCTTAGCTGAAGCCATCGTTATCCTTTAAGCCGCGAACCTAAGCAGCGAGCAGGTACCCCCCCAAATTGAATACTCAGGTTCCACGTCTTTGGTCACCACGGCCCCGGCAGCAATTACGCAGTGATCAGAGATATGGACGCCCTTGAGGATCGTCACGCCGCTGCCCATCCATACGTCGGTACCGATAACAACGTCTTGGTCGTTATCGGGGAGCTTGTCCTCATCGGTAAGTTCCATCATGGGGCGATCGAGGATGTCGGTGCGGTGATCGCCGGTGATAACAGTAAGGTTGGGTCCGCTCATGACATAGTCGCCGATGTGAATTTTCGCCCGGGTTGTGAGCAGCGTTGTTCCAGGGCCAAGGTACACGTCATGGCCCATGTAGATATTGCCCGCTCCGGCAATCTCGCTGCGGCGGCCCAGGGTCACGTTCTTGCCGCAAGCAGCAAAGGAGAGCCGTAGCGAGGGCATAAGAAGTAGCTTGTTGTAAGCACGGGGGATGCCGTCGAGGATCCTATAGGCGAGACCCATAGCTACGCTTTCCTCCACACCATCTTGTCCACGACGCCGGTGTAGCTCTGGATGACCTTGACCACCTTGGTGGACACGGTCTCGTCGGCGTAGTCGGGA
>UMHU01037807.1_pt1 | contig 20563 bp, 21 predicted proteins | sample 1965591 | NCBI WGS metagenome assembly UMHU01 (sample SAMEA4836101, study PRJEB28245) | human gut metagenome | biome: gut microbiome; material: fecal sample | place: Denmark | collected 2008
TTACGTTTATGAACAGAGGATCATCCCCATGCGTGTGGGGACAAGGTGAAAACACAGCAAACACAGTCAGCGGTTGCAGGATCATCCCCATGCGTGTGGGGACAAGAGGCTATAGCTGGCATTAAAATCAGCTATCGTAGGATCATCCCCATGCGTGTGGGGACAAGGTAAGGCTCGCTGATTGTCATAGTACCGTGCGAGGATCATCCCCATGCGTGTGGGGACAAGTGTTATATCTATCTTTTTGGATGCAATTTAAAAGGATCATCCCCATGCGTGTGGGGACAAGAGGACGAGGTAATCTCGTCACAGGGAGCAGTAAGGATCATCCCCATGCGTGTGGGGACAAGAACAGTGAGCGAGGGGAGTTAAGCTCCCCTCAAGGATCATCCCCATGCGTGTGGGGACAAGAAACAAGCGTCTTGAGGAGCTCGCAAAAGAGGGGGATCATCCCCATGCGTGTGGGGACAAGTTATCGTAATGTGTAGCATCGTTAAGCCAAGCAGGATCATCCCCATGCGTGTGGGGACAAGATACTCCGCCACTACTATATGGACGAGATAGCTGGATCATCCCCATGCGTGTGGGGACAAGACCGACTTTGACAGCGATGTACCCGACGGGCAGGGATCATCCCCATGCGTGTGGGGACAAGCTCTGTAAGACTTACGGACGTACTCGTCCGCAGGGATCATCCCCATGCGTGTGGGGACAAGTTGCGTCCTTTAACATCGCCGTTATCCGCCGCAGGATCATCCCCATGCGTGTGGGGACAAGAATTATTCCAAGCTCTTTTATTGTCAAAAAGGCGGATCATCCCCATGCGTGTGGGGACAAGTTTGCGAGTTTAAGACACGCAGAAAAGTGATGAGGGATCATCCCCATGCGTGTGGGGACAAGGACCTGTCCTGACCTAACCACACCTTACCTGCCGGATCATCCCCATGCGTGTGGGGACAAGACGGTAGCTTTAAACGGCACAGCTAACATCGGCAGGATCATCCCCATGCGTGTGGGGACAAGTTTTATTCGGTCAAAAACTGCACGCTTTGTTCAGGATCATCCCCATGCGTGTGGGGACAAGCGCAGGAATATCACTGATTGGAACGCTTGTGGGGGATCATCCCCATGCGTGTGGGGACAAGTCGAGGAGGGATAAATATGTACTACAATCAAAAGGATCATCCCCATGCGTGTGGGGACAAGTGTTTTCGATGATATAATTTCCTACATCATCCGGGATCATCCCCATGCGTGTGGGGACAAGTTTTGATTTCGCAAGCTGTAGCGATTTCTCCGAGGATCATCCCCATGCGTGTGGGGACAAGTTTTTTCAAAACTGGTATCAGAGCGATATTCTGGGATCATCCCCATGCGTGTGGGGACAAGCAGACGGTGAAGTTGTTTATGTGCAGAACGGCAGGATCATCCCCATGCGTGTGGGGACAAGGAGAAATCACGCACTTAAAGATTGCCAACGGCAGGATCATCCCCATGCGTGTGGGGACAAGTGTGTTTTGATTAATACTTGACTTTGTAAGGTAGGATCATCCCCATGCGTGTGGGGACAAGGCGGTTGTTGTTGCTGAGGCTGTGTCTGTGAGAGGATCATCCCCATGCGTGTGGGGACAAGAGCATAGTGTCACAGATGCAATCGGGGATAGTGGGATCATCCCCATGCGTGTGGGGACAAGCTCTATTCAGTTTTCCATTTTTATGTGATGACGGGATCATCCCCATGCGTGTGGGGACAAGTTTTATTGCCGATATAATCGGACGCTTGATTAAGGATCATCCCCATGCGTGTGGGGACAAGGTCACATCGCCGCAACGTTCAATCTCTGGATAAGGATCATCCCCATGCGTGTGGGGACAAGTTAGGTTTAAAGACCTTGAGTGCAAACAGGCGAGGATCATCCCCATGCGTGTGGGGACAAGACGCTGACGGTATCTTGTACTGTGACCACGCTGGGATCATCCCCATGCGTGTGGGGACAAGAAATATTACTATTTTGTTCGTGTGCGGACACGGGGATCATCCCCATGCGTGTGGGGACAAGGCTTTTGATGCTTTGTCTTAAAATCTTTACCAAGGATCATCCCCATGCGTGTGGGGACAAGTTAGTTTAGTGTTTTTTGGCTCATACTCGGCAAGGATCATCCCCATGCGTGTGGGGACAAGGTTCATCGTAAACGATGTTGCGATTAAATACTGGGATCATCCCCATGCGTGTGGGGACAAGAAACAAGCCTTATAACATATAGTATAGACAACAGGATCATCCCCATGCGTGTGGGGACAAGACGCAGATAGATTATATCAATATGACAGAATTAGGATCATCCCCATGCGTGTGGGGACAAGCTGCTCATCTCAGCCGAGCAGGGGGCTGTGTACGGATCATCCCCATGCGTGTGGGGACAAGTCCTCGTCCGCTATATAAGCGTGCGAGTAGTAGGGATCATCCCCATGCGTGTGGGGACAAGATGCCACTTTTACCCAAATCACGGGCAAGGAAAGGATCATCCCCATGCGTGTGGGGACAAGCGCCACAGATATATCACGACAATCAGCAAGCTAGGATCATCCCCATGCGTGTGGGGACAAGAGTTTGTCAACACACATATAGGTTCTGAGGGGGGGATCATCCCCATGCGTGTGGGGACAAGCAGCCTGAGAATAACGGATATGTGCCTGACGAGGGATCATCCCCATGCGTGTGGGGACAAGTTACAAGCAAGGTCTTTAAACCTAAAATTGCCAGGATCATCCCCATGCGTGTGGGGACAAGCTAAAAAGCAACGTCATATTGATACAGGGGATGGGATCATCCCCATGCGTGTGGGGACAAGTAAACAATCGCCTATAACAAGCAACGGCGGATAGGATCATCCCCATGCGTGTGGGGACAAGTTTTAACATTTAAGTATATGCTTGCGTATCGGAGGATCATCCCCATGCGTGTGGGGACAAGTGGCTGTCAAAATATAACAAAAATATGGACTGGGGATCATCCCCATGCGTGTGGGGACAAGACTAAAGAAATCAAGGAAAATAGCGGTTTTGCAAAATCAACCGCTTAGATTTCCTTTAACTTTTCATAGATCCTTTGTGTAAGCAGACAATCGTCAAGTGCCCTATGAATCCTGTCTTTATTATAATGCAAATCGAAATAATCCGCAATAGCTGATAATGAATATGAATTAATATCAAGTAATTTTCTTGATATTTTAACTGTATCAATAATTTTTGACGGAACAAAATCAATTTTGTTTTCAGCACACGCAGATTTAATAAAATTCAAGTCAAAACCGATATTATGCCCAACCAGAGGTTTTCCGCTACATCGCATTGCAAACTCACCAAGCGCTTTACTTTTTTCTGCTCCCTCATTTGCCAGTAATTCCTCCGTTATACCTGTAAGCCTGATAATCGCCTCCGGTATTTTTTTATCCGTTTTGACAAGCACAGAATATGTTTCTGCTACTGATCCGTTTTCAACCGTTACTGCACCGAGTTCTATTATTTCATCATCAGGATTAAGTCCCGTTGTTTCAATATCGATTACCGTATATGTATCCGATACACCGGATGATTTCTGTTTTTTCTCCGATAAACGATTTATGTGATTTGTCATAGCTTTCGGACGAATAACGTTTTCATCATCACTTTTTGTCACACGTCTTTTTATAAGCTTTATGCCATCATAATCTACCGGTTCCCATTGTGTATTGTGAATACGAAATTCCAGTTTCTGCTCGTTATTTGAGCTGTATGACATTGAAGCGTGACCATTTCCGATGTTTGAACACACTCTGTCCCATACGTTATCACGAACTCTTGCGTTCAGATTTCCGACATACACGCCTGTATCTATTTCCTGCATCCACCTGGAAAGATCTCCGCGTAGTTTAGGCGGACAACAACTCAGTGTAATTACTACCATCATATCGTCACCTGTATTGTTTACCGTAATCGAGAGGTTCGTTTTTATCATTCCACAGATACATGACTTTTTCGTCATCCGGATTTTCTTCAGGCATCAGCAGATATTTTATATCGTGTACCATTCGCTCAAGCATATGGGCTTTCACCATTTCGTCACGGACTCTATGCCGTACAAATCTTGATATATCATCATTTACCGATGCAGCCGCTTCAAAAGATATCGGTATCGTGACTTCAGCTTTATAAAGATCGGCTATATCATATACGAACGAACATTCGTGACCGATATGTACAAACCCCAGTGCAGGCGAACACCCCATAGAACATATAACAGCGTGAGCAAGCCCGTAAAGGCAGGCATGTGCCGCCGACAGAGCCTGATTGACAGGATCGGACGACTGGAAATCTTCGTGATTGTATACACGACCGTTCCATTCGACATTCCATTTTTCAGACTGCTGTCTGTACACTTTTCTTATACGACTGCCCTCACGGCCTCTCAGCTGTTGCAGAGTAAGGCCCGAAACATCCTCATCGGGGAAACGCATCATATACATCTTTCTGACAACATCAAGATGCTTGCGCTGGTTTGTGACCATTTCCGCTTGTTTTACAATAAGCCTAGAACTGTGCGTCAGCGGTCTGCCGCCGGCATAATATCTGACGCCTTGCTCACCAACCCAGCATATGCTTATTCCGCTGTCGCCGATAAGCTCCATAGCCCTGTGTGAAACATCAGTTCCGGGACCTAACATAAGTACAGAGATTGTACCCGATGGTATATGCGTAATGCCGTTCTCGTCAATAACGGTGATTGCACTGTCTTTTCTGTTTATTTTACAATGTTCCAGATACAGAAATGTAATTCTGTCGGCAATCTGCGGCAGTTCTACGATATCGGGTTTTATCATTCCGGGTATTTCAGCCATTTGTATTATTTCCCGGACGCATTACGGTCATAAGTCCCATACCGTACGCTTTTCCTCTGCCTATTCCGTTTATGAGCATATTTTTGAACAGTTCTTCATCCGTCACTTCAAGCAGTCCTTCAAACGTCACCGACAGAAGAGTTACTACTCTGTTGTCCTTTTTGAAAAATCTGCACCACTTGTTCTGAACCACATCAAATGAATCTTTGGCAAGGCAGAACCCGTTCTTCTCTGCTCTGTCCATCAGCCACTGCTTTTGAAAGTCAACAATAGTGACTGCCCTTTTCTTACCCTGTCCCTGTTTTACATTATCCGTTTTCACCGGGTTTGCGGTAAGGCGGAACTGCCATATATCACCCTTTTTTATTCTGCCAAGCAGACCGTCATATTCCCTTGTTTCTCCTGCTCTGCCGGTATCACCGAACTGCAATGCTATAACAGATAAGTCGGGCTTCTGATTACTTAGAATCATCAGATAAAGCTCTCCGCCAAGACTGTCGATGCGCCAGAGCTTTCTTGAACGGTCATCCGTAAGTGCCGCTTCTACAGCTCCGTGCAGAACACTGCGGGAATTGACCGCCTTCAATGTATTGCGGTTTGACAGATCCAGATAAACTCTTGATAAGTACATTGTTTCACCTCAATTCAGCCATAGGGTCGTGCTCTGCAGAAACCATATCCGCCGTGCTGTCCGGCTTATTGATCTCCACATAGCAGTCCTTTATTTTCCGCAGCCCGAAACGTCTGAATGTCGGATCAAACGAAACAGGAACATCCTTGATTATTGCAGGACCGTCTTCGCTTTCTGTAATAATTCTGAGCCTTGTGTCGGCGTTTTTTCTCTGCTGTTTGTCAAGCAACGGACTTTCTGATTTAAGCACATCAAGAAGATCTCCGTCACGCAGTCCCCATACAAGCGGAAGCGTAGGCGGGCATGAGCGCCTGCCCAGAAACAGCGGAAACGCCGGATGCTTCAGAGCGTCTTCGATTTTTTCTATAAACCCTGCGTCTTTATGTTCGAGCCCAACAAGGAAAGTCGCATCGGAAAGGTAAAAGCGGTGCGTGATATATTTCTTTGTTTTTTCACCGTTGGCAGTGTGATAATCCCTTATCTGCCGACCCTCGTTCTCTACTCTGATACCGATTTTAAGCTCATTAAGGTCGTCAAGAGGTTCTGTCCTCTCTCTTCCCATAGCCGATGCCACAAGTCCGATTACGCCGCTCTTGGTCGGATATCCGAGCGTGCGGCGCGTATCAAATTTCGACTCAACGCCCCATGACTGCAACGGAGCGGCAAGTCTGAGCAGCAGTACAGGCATTATACCACCTCATCTTTTATGTAGCTATAAAGCTTTTCAAGCAGCTCGTCAAGATTTACCCTTTCGGCATCGGATATAGCGTCCGCACCTATCATAAAGCTCTTTACAGGCTTTCCGCTGAAGTTGTCGTATACCTTGCCTGCATACTCCTGTAATTTCTTCACAGACTCTTCAACATAGCCGTTATTGCTGATAACCGGCTTTTCAAATGCACCGACAAGGTTTACAGGCTGATCTTTTCTGATCGTCACATAAACCATATCGGGATATGTTCTGTTTGCGTATGAGTTCTGCTTACCGGTAGGCATAGAGCAGATAAATGCTTCGGCAAATCCCTTTATGACTTCTGCTACAGAAACACCTATTGATTTCTTAAGCTGTGCGACATTCACGGTCGCATATCTGTAAAGCGTTGAAGAATTGAATTCTGTTGTTCCGAGATGTCCCGCACCCGCACTGTCCTCAGGCGAGCAATCGTCTACTGCCGTAAAGTAGTCATACTCATTCTGAACAGCATGAGTTGAAATGCTGTGAGCAACCTGCGATGCTGCATCTACATTCAGGTCAGCATCGTCCGCTACCATTCTTCCAAATAAAGCGATATCAACAGAAGGCGTTTCTTTAAGCGCCTGCTTATAGAGCTTGGCGTCTTTTTCACCGCTTATAACAAGTTGTGCAAGATTATTAGCCTGCACAGCACTTATAAAGAACAGTGCTCCTGTTTTATTATCCTTCTTTTCGTTTATTTTCACACCTGCCGAGTTCATTGCCTTTATAGCTTCCTTAACGGCTATTTCATCGTCAAAACTGCTGTCAAGCTTTTTGATTTCATTTGCAATAAGATCAACAGCGTGCATTGTTCTGTAGCCGAGTTCTTCACTTGTAAAAAGTTCATTGAACATAAGGCGCATTGCATGCTTCCACGACTGGCTTGACACTCTCGCTCTGTTTGCACCGCCGTAAAAAGCAGTTTTAGGTCTGCCGGTATCATCACGGTTTACGCATGAAGGCGGAACTGTCTGCACTACATGGAAATCAACATATAATCTTTCGTTACTCATTTTCTTTACTCTCCTTTTGAATTATCTTTTTCGGTCTTATACTTTTCGGAATAGAAATCTCTTCCCCACGACAGTTTTATATCTGCCGCCTGCTCAGGATAATTGAACCTGTAGAGTTCTTCGGCAAGCTTAGCATAATCAAGCGGTATACTCTTGCCTTTGAGCAGTTGAACTATGCTTTTGAGCTGGTAAGCAAGCTCTTCCTTTGTCGTTGATGTTACAACAAGGTTAAGTCTGTTTACAACACGTTCTTCATCATCATTGCTGTTTGCAATGTGATAAGCCGCTCTTCCCAGAGTATAGCCCTTTTCATACATAAATCTATCGTTACCCTGCTGATGCAAAGAGTACAACGTCAGAGCCGTATAAACTGCCCATTCTGCATTTGACGCACACTTTGAACCTTTAAGTTCTTCATCAATCCTGTCGAATATCAACCACCAAAGCGACGGGAGTTCTCCCGGCTTTTTACCGATACCGTGTCTCAGCTCGGCAAGATAGCCTTTGCCTCTTCCTGTGTCTGCAATGCTGTGCAGATACTCGATTTTTGATGCGGTATAACGATAAACCATATCACTCTTACTCATTTGTTATCACCTTCTTTTCTGAAAATTTTATTTATTGTAGCATTGAAAATGTTAAGAGCCTCTACCGAAGTCACACGGTTTTTATCCTTGCCGTCCTTCTCATATCTACCGAAAATCGTATTTGCGCTCATCTGATGAATATAGCCGTTTCCGAATACTGTTGCGATTTTCCTTACAGTATCTTCAATTTTACCTGTGTATTCATCAATATCATATCCGGTATCAAGCTGTGACAGCCAATCTCTGAAAGGCTTATCTATCATACTGTAGAACTGCGTCTTTGCGTCTTCTCCGGATAGCTTGTCACCGCTTGCTCCTGCAGCTCTCTGTAAATTAAGACTCAGCACGTTTACCGCATATGCTGCCTTGTCGCATTTGCCTATCTCGTTTCCTATACGATAACGCCATACCTCCCCAACTTTCATCAGCAGATCTGAATGGAACGACAGTTCATCACTGATAGAATCAATAACGGGCAGGCACGTCATCTGTTTGAAATCATAAATAACAGATGCAGTTGTTACGTTAAGCAAAAAGCTGTTGTCAAGATAGTCCTTGTCTATGTACGATTCAATATGAGCTATAATACCTGGTTTTCTTGCAGTACTTGAATTTTCATCATCTTCAAGTGCTGCGATACTTCCGAATTCCTGCCAAGCCTTTGTTGAAGGCTTGTGAAGCAGAGGTTTATATTTTGTACTGTCACTTCCTTTTTCTTTATACGACCTCCAGAGCGTCATCTGCTCGCTGAAAACTTCATCTTCTTCAAAATAATCTCCGCCTGAAAGATAATAACCGTTCACCTTTCCGTTTTTCCTGCAAAGATATACACGTCTTGACATCAACGAAAGCAATGCTGCCTGATTATCGGGAACAGGTATCAGAGTATTGAACTCGGCATTGTTGTTATCCTTTTCCCATGACGGAGTGCTTACATACACGTCATATTCAGAATCACTTTCAGCATTGTAATTCAGCATAAGCGTTTCAAACAGGTTGTTTCCTCTGACCGCTATAAGTCCCAGCCTGCCTACCCACGGTTTCTTAGGTGTAGGTTGTTTTGCCGCTATGTCATCAAAACAGATTATGTGTAACAGCCAACGAACCGCTTCCGAATATGAAAGCAGTCTTCCGTCATTGTTCCTGTCAGAGAAAAGTCTGGGCTTATTGGCACTTTCAAAAAGCGAGCCGATCATTTTTGCTATACTTGTAGCCTTGCCTTTACCGTTTACCTTGTTAGACTGATAAAACGGATACTCCTCATCAAACAGCCAGAAACGGTCATACCATTTTTCAAAATACTTCTCAAACGGCTTCATCGGAAATTTGCCGCTCCGAAATACCTCAATCCAGTTATCCGTAAGATAATTAATATCATCCTCAGGATCAACCTCATCACCGTTTTTGTCATACCTCGAAAATACTGTGTAAATCATCGCAAGCAGAAATCTCAGCACAGCCATATCCTGCGTTTTTGTTTCTCCTGCAAGCTCCGTGTAATCCTGTGCGTGTTCAAAGACCTGCCTTATGCTTATCTCTTTCACCTCGCACCCGTTGTCACGGACGCATATCCACGGTTCGTCGATCAGATTGAACTCTCTGTCCATATCAGCTTTCTTCCTCCTTTATTTCTTCAAAACCTCTTTCGGTGCTGTATTTATACGTTATGCCGAGCAGATTTATCTTGTTATTTTCGTCAAGCAAAAGCAATATCTCGCCTTTGAGCCATTTTGCATTTCTCCATGCCTGAGGCATTGCGTTTGCCAGTATCTCAATCGTTTTACCAAAATTATAAGACTTACTGAAAAATGCCGGCAATCTCAGTCTTTGCTTTGCTATCAGCTTTGCCTGTGCATTATCGGGTACAGAAGTAATATCAAACACCTCATCCCGTGAAAACAGTGAATACTCCGTATCGGATGTTTTCACAAGCACAAGCGCTTCTATGGTTTCCTGTCCGTCACGCACCGCCGCCTCGCCGTCAGAATCGTTATTCAGCTCACGCCTGTCGATCATATCGCTAAGCGTTGAATCACTGCGATTAATTTTTTGTGACGGTATGCAATATTTCTTGGCTCTTTGCTTTTTCTCTTTTTGTTCATCACTATATTCTCTATACTCTGTGGTCTGTTGTTCATCATTGTCGGGTTCGGAATAAACAGCGCTGACAAGCTCAGGAATACATCCCGGTATAACAAGTTTATCCGGCAGATATTTTTCAGTTTGCGTCATTATCCAACCGGAGTAAACGCTTTTACTGAAATCTTCCGGGATCAACACGCACAACTCCGGTTCAGCTAATTTATCCGGACGTTTGCGGTCATGTCTATGCAGTCTGCCCGAACGCTGTAACAACAGATCCATAGGGCAAAGTTCGGTTATCATATAGTCAAAGTCTATATCAAGCGACTGTTCAAGCACCTGTGTGCCGACTACTATCAGTTTGTCCCTCTTCTCACAGGTCGACTTCTTGCCGACAAGTTCTGTTAGCTCACGCTCAATTACCGCTCTGTCAGTCGATATAAATCTGCTATGGAAACATATAACACGATAATCAGGCATATTCGCCGCTATTGTGTCGGCAAGTTCTTGAGAATAAGCAACACTATTCACAATAACAGCCGCACAACCGCCGCCAGACAGTTTATCTTCAAGCAGGTTTACAATATCGTTACTGTCATTTTCTTCTCTTCTGATTACTGTGATGGACTTATTGGGGATATCAACAGGTATAGCCTTTTGCTTTACATCCGCACCGTCACTCCACGTCAGTACAGGATACGCCATACTGCTGTTGTCAAAGTTGTTCTTACTGCCGGTATACCATCTTATCAGTTCCGCTCTTTTATCCGGCGGCAATGTTGCAGAAAGAATTATTACAGGTACGTTATATGCCGCCATCCAGCGCAGGGAGTTTTCCAAATAAACGTACATATATCGGTCATATGCGTGACATTCATCTATGATTACAGCCTTACCCGCAAGTCCCAGGTGTCTTAGCATAACGTGTTTCTGTTTTAACGATGCCATAAGAAACTGGTCAACAGTAGCAACAACAAACTCTGACAGCAATGCCTGTTTTCTTCCTTCAAACCAGGTATGAACAATTATATTGTCGTTATCATCTGAAATGTCGGATGCTCTTCCGTGGAACATCTCACAGTATTCGTCATTCATATCTGTCATACCGTGTGCAAGTCTGAGCGAGTGTATATCATCAGTGCCTCTCGCCCAGGAATGAATACGGTCAAATATTCCGTTAGCGGTTGCCTGCGTCGGCAGTCCGAAAAATATTCCGCCATAGCCGAAACGTGATGCAAGTATCTCTGTTGCCGCAAGTGCCGCCTCGGTTTTACCTATTCCCATAGGTGCCTCGAGTATATATATACCGGGTTTATCGCAAAGGCTTACAACATTCATAAATTCACGCTGTACACAGTTTGGTCTGAAACCGAAACGCTCTTCAAAAAAACTGTCGTTGTCAGCGATAAAATCAGCATACCAGCTGTCCGTAAGCGAAAGCTTGTTCCACGCTCTTCTGACACGCTCCTCGCATTGCTCATCAGTGAGCTTTTCTTCAATGTCTATGTAAGGAAAATAATCGGTGTTGCTCGCTATCCAGTCGCTCATTACGAGCAGTCCGGTAATCAGCATCTGCGCCGCAACATCGGGATTCGGCAGATTTTTGACATCTTCAAATCCGGTTACACTGAGAGCGTATTCCATCCATTCCGCTCTTATCTGTGTCCATTCATCTTTGTTAACCTTGCCGTGTCCGTAATAGTTAGCCTCATATGAACATTGCCCTCTATCCGCCGAGCAATCGCCGTGATGCGCACCAACAATGACTGCGGTTGACGGTGCAACCTCAAATTCTTTTTTCAGGATATACTGTCCCGCTATGTTATGCGGTGACTCTGATATCTGTGTCAGACCTGAAAGGTCGATACCGATGTCAAGCAGTCTGTCAGCAAGGCCCTGAATATTATCTTTCAGCTTTCGTTGAAACGCCGGAGTTAATTTTCCTATGTCATGCACCAGTGCAATGAACTTACAATAGTTGCACACAATTTCTTCTGCATTCTCCGAACTCTCAATGCCAATTGCAGCACATAAGCGCCTTCTGACATTCTGAGCAATCCATTTATTGAAAAGGCGCTTTATTATCCCGGCTGTATCATTTGCGTGAACATTGAAAGGCAACCATTTTGTATTGTCTTCAAAGCTGCTTTTTGCAGCTAACAGTTCTGATGTTTTCATTTCATATTCTCCAAATATGTTGTATTAATTGACATTATACTACTATTTTTGTGCAAAGTCAATATAATTAATTGCTTCTTAAATATTTAGTTTGTCTAATTGTGTCGAATTAATTGAATGCATGATATATAGCATTAAATATTAAAAAATGAACCCCCGTCACAAGACGGGGGTTCTGATTTTCACTTATCTATATCCTTTACACGCTTAAATGCGTACCACCGAATCCTCAGGTGAATTTTTCATTCTTTTAGAGCCATAGATTGCCGTGCATCTGTACTTCAGCCTCAACTTATCGGCAATAAGAGCAACAAATTCAGAGTTTGTCGGCTTTCCTCTCGATGTATGAATAGTGTATCCGAAATAGCTGTTGAGCGTGTCTACATCTCCCCTGTCCCACGCAATTTCTATTGCGTGACGTATTGCACGTTCAACTCTTGACGGCGTTGTTTCATACATACGGGCAACGGTCGGATAGAGCAGCTTTGTGATACAGTTTATCATGTCAGGATCCTCAACCGAAAGCATGATTGCGGTTCTGAGATAATGATACCCTTTGATATGAGCAGGTATGCCGATCTGATGTATTATCTCCGTCACTACGCACTCCATATCCGATTCGTCCGATGCGGTATTGCGTCTGCCGTTTATCTTGTCGTTATATACCGACAGAACCTTTGACACAAGCGTTTCCGGATCAAACGGACGTATCATATAATAGTCCGCTCCTGCGTCCATCACCTCAAACTCGACCTTTGCCGAATCATAGTTCGCCGTTACGAATATAACAGGAGCATATTCTCCGCTTCCTTTGAGTGTCCTGATTATATCGCAGACATCAAGACCGGGTGTTTTTGCGTCAAGGATAACCACAGCAGGACGCTCCGTAAGCACATAATCAACAAGAACCTTTCCCATCTTCGGTCTGGTTATTGCATACAGCCCTGCCTCTTTGAAAGCGGTGGCCCATGATATTCCAAGCTCTAACGAATCATCCCCTATAAGTACTCTGATAGATTGTGACATTTTCTTACCTCCATAGTTTTATTGCTTCTATAATATAACACAAACTGGAAAATAATTCAAGATGATTTTACCAAATTTTTTCAGTTTTTTTGAATCGAAGTCCGAATTGATAATATAAAAACGAATTATCGGATTACCTAACCCAATATGTAGAAATTTGCTTCTTCTTATTTATTATATATCCGTGAAATGACCGTTTTCAACATTTTTCGATAAATTTCTGCAATAAAAAACCGTTTTCGTGATTTTGAACAATATGTATGTCGATTTGTACCTTTTCTATGTGAATAAAAGCAGGTCTGTAACTATCACGTTTCTTCAAATAAACGATTTTTACTGTGTTAACGGCGAAACGCTTTCGCATAGCCTCATAAAGACTTTGCAAAAGCGTTTAATTTACGCCGCCTGTTCTTCAGTTTCACTGAGTGACAGTAAATGCTCATACATACTCTGTGCAAATATCCCGTACCCGTGAGCAGGGTCGCTTATGAAAACGTGTGTTACCGCTCCGACAAGCCGCCCGTTCTGCACTATCGGGCTTCCGCTCATTCCTTGCACTATTCCGCCCGTCAGCTCTGTCAGCCGTTCATCTGTTACTTTTATTACCATATTCTTGTTGTCAACAGAATTTCTGTCAACGCTTTCTATTTCAACGCTGTACATTTCGGGCTTGCCGCTGTCTACGGTCGATAATATATATGCCTGTCCGCACTGTACCTCACTTGCGAATGCAAGCGGCATCAACTGTCCCTGAATATCTGCTTCTTCAAGCACGGCATAAAGTCCGCATCCGCAGTTATCGGTTATTCTGCCCTTTACATCCGACGGTTTCAGCGTACCGCAAAGCTCACCCGGACGGTCACGTTTCCCTCTTTTTACACCGGTTATCACCGCAGGTACTATCTGACCTGTTCCGAGCGGAAGAATCTCCCCCGTGTCGACATCGCATACAGCGTGTCCAAGCCCCGCACCCGCAAGTGTTTTCGGCTGATAAAACGTCATTGTACCGATTCCTGCCGTACTGTCACGCACCCAAAGTCCTATTCTCTTTTCACCATCGCTGTCGCACTTTATTTCAACATCGGCTGTATATTCACAGTCATCTCTTATATAAGTCAGTGTTGCATATTCGCCGCACCCGGATATAAGCTCGCTCATATTTGCTGAGGACGTAATTTTCTCTCCGTTTATTTTCGTTATAACATCTCCCTTTTCTATTCCTGCTTTGCCGGCGGGAGATAATTCAAAAGCATCTGTGCTGTCGCCTACTTTGGCAAATCCCGTTACTATAACACCGTCTGTCAGCAGCTTGATACCAAACGGCGTTCCGCAGACATAAAGCTCAGGTCTTTCGTATTCCGCACTGCATTTCATCGGGTAACACGGCGAATTTACGGATATATATTTCTCTGCACACGCACCGCCGTACATTATATTTGAAAAAAGCGTAACCGCAGTAAAAATACCGCTGATAAGTTTTATCTTTTGTGGCATCGGATAATCTTTTCCTTTCGTTTTTCTCACAGAATTATTATCTGCGTGTGCAATTTTTATATAAGAGGTATTTTTTAATTTTATAAATTGTACGGGTTGGAAAAAACAAAACCGAATGCAATTTTCTTCACAGGATGCTCACAATAAATATGTTGATTTTTCCGGTTTCTTGTGTTATCATTAAATTATAGAAATTAAAAAAATAAATTGAAACGGAAAAGGATAAAATGAAGGTTTTTGTAATCATATTAAAGGTACTTATGATGATAGCAACGGGAGTAATAGCGGTAGTGCTGAATATTCTCGGACTTATTTCTCTGATAACTACCCAGACTACCGACGTAAGCTCGATAATGGGCATATTGATATTCTGGATGTCATTCACCGTTATATGCTATATAGTGCCTGTGTTCTTTGCTATGCTGAAAAAATATTTTATCTGCGGCGGTCTTACCTTCGTCGGATTGATATGCGTACTCATCCTGCACGAAATGCTGCCGGGCGACCCCGGATACCTTTATATGCCGCTCCTTATTATAACGGTACTCGGCATACTTCTTGCGATATTCGGCAACTGGGATAAGATACACGGAAATATCGAAAAGCGTGAAAAGGAAAAGAACAAGGCAGCCCCCTCTGTTCTGGGCGGCACCACCGCTCCGGCTGACGAAGCGGTTTCAAAAAAAGCCGCTAAGAAAAGGGCTAAAGCAAAGAAATAAACGTTTTGCGAAAGGGTGATATTATGGCACTTCTTACAGAAAACGAACAGTTCCATCTTAAGATTAAAAATGGCGATGTCGGAAGATACGCTATTCTTCCCGGCGACCCCGGCAGAGTTCCGCTTATAGCAAAATATCTCGACAATGCGGAATTTGTTGCGTCAAACCGTGAATATACGACCTATACGGGTTATCTCCTCGGCGAAAAGGTAAGCGTTGTATCAACGGGTATCGGCGGTCCTTCCGCCGCAATTGCCGTTGAAGAGCTTATCCGCTCAGGCACGGATACTTTTATAAGAATAGGCACAAGCGGCGGTATGGATATAAGCGTTTCCGGCGGCGACTTGGTTGTGGCGCAGGCATCAATACGAAGCGAGGGAACATCGCACGAGTATATTCCCGAAAACTACCCTGCGGTAGCGGATTTTGAAGTAACTGCTGCGCTTAAAGCCGCAGGCGACGCATTATCGGAAGATGTTGACGGCAAGCGTTGCCACGTCGGAGTAGTTCACAGCAAGGACAGCTTTTACGGCGAGATAGAGCCATTACAGATGCCTGTAGGAGATAAGCTCTCTGGCAGCTGGGCGGCTTATGTAAAATGCGGCTGTCTTACTTCCGAAATGGAATCCGCCGCAATATTCTCAGTAGCCCTTGCAAGAAGAAAACGTGCAGGCGCTGTATTCACAGCCCTCTGGAATGTCGAAAGAAGCAACGCAGGACTTCCCGATACTGTCTGTATGGACAGCGACAGAGCGATAAGAACGGCAGTGAACGCAGTAAAAATACTTATAGAGCAGGACAGGAAAAATGGCATTTGAGCATATTTTATTCGACCTTGACGGAACTTTGACAGATTCATACGAGGGTATAGCAAAATGCGTGCAGTATGCCCTTCACTATTACGGCATTGAAGAAAACAACGAAGAAAATCTGAAAAGATTTATCGGCCCTCCGCTTTGGGAATCGTTCCATATCTTCTATAATTTCCCCGAAGAAAAGGCGAAAGAGGCGGTACTTAAGTACCGTGAACGCTATCACACTGTCGGAGTATATGAAAACAAGGTCATAGCAGGTGTTCCAGAAACACTGAAAACACTTTATGACAACGGAAAAAAGATATACCTCGCCACCTCAAAGCCGCTTAAGCTCGCTAAAATCGTGCTTGAGCATTTCGATCTGGCAAAATATTTTACTTTTATATGCGGTGCGTCACTTGACTTCTCGTTTGAGGACAAGGCAAGCATAATAAACTATGTGCTTGACAATCAGCATATAGAAAACCGTTCATCCGCCATTATGATAGGCGACAGGAAATTTGATATAATCGGCGCAAAACAGTGCGGTATAAAATCTGTCGGTGTGCTATGCGGCTTCGGCTCCGAAGACGAGCTTAAAGAATATAAAGCGGATTATATCGTACCTGAATTTTCCGATATTTTAAGCATAATAATGGAATGATAATTCTGTTATATTTTTCGGCTTTCCGGTTATAATAATGTGCGTAAAGACAACTTTACTCATATTTATTTCTGAAAGGAAGTACGAAAAATGGGAACAGAACACGCAAACAAGTGCATAGCTTGTTCTATAACAAACTGTAAGCATCACTGCTGCTGTGCGGATTACTGCTCACTCGATCATATCCAGATCGGCACACACGAGGCAGACCCCACTCAGAAGGCTTGCACAGACTGCAAGTCATTTGAACTGAAGGCGTAAACAACCATATAAAAAGGCTCCCGGAGTATTTCACTCCGGGAGTCATTTTATAAAGAGAAATTACTTTGTTATACGTTTCTTTCGGTTTCCTTTGCTGCCATAAGTCCGTCCAGTAAATCCTTATCCTTGAACGTACAGGTCGTGCGGTCATAGAATACATCGGTTACATCCCACAGCACAGGGAGCATGCCTCTCGAATATGCCTCCTTGCAGACACTTGAAAGATATAGATTAATGTCTTTTGCCTGCTTGTTCTTTGTTGTACAGCCATATTCACCTATAATAACGGGGATACCCTTGTCTACAAAGGTAGTTTTCATCATATCCATATACTTTGTGAGTAGCTTTTTGTCGGCTTCACTGCCCCACGTTGTCTGTGCCTTGCCCCAGCTTGCGTCCTTTTCAAGTATGGCAAAGGTCACAGGTGTATAATAGTGTACCGATACTGCACAGCGGTTTTCCGGATCGGCAGGCATCTTGTAAAGCTTGTCACAGGTAAGGTCAATATCGGTATTGTATCCTGCGATAAGCAGATGGCGCTTACCGTTATTTTTGCCTGAAGCCCTTACTATATCAACAAACTTCTGATTGATTTCATTCAGTATCGAATATGACTTTTCCTTGTCACCCTCATTACTGTATCTGTTCCACAGTTCCTCCCAACCGCCTTCTTCATTGAGCGATTCAAACATCAGATGGTCGCCGTAATCGCCGAATTCCTCGCAAAGCTGTTTCCATATAGCTTCATATTTTTTAAAACATTCATCTCTCTTTTTATCATCGGCAAAGTCCGAAAACCAGCCGTTATCGTAATGAATGTTGAGAATTACATATAAATCGCTGTCAAGCGCCCAGTTCAGCACTTCCTTTACTCTTGCCACATAGTCGGGACTTATGGTATACGTTTCCTTGTCCATCATATTGCTCCACGCAACAGGCAGACGCATAACGCCAAAACCGCAGTCCTTGTAGCCCTTTATCATTTGCTCGGTAATAACAGGACTTCCCCACGCTGTTTCATAATTTGTAACAGACGACTTGTTTATCCAGTTTCCGCAGGATTCAAAGGTATTTCCGAGATTTATACCGATTCCCATATCCTCGATAAGCTCCTGCGTTGTTATGTCACGCATTACCTTGTTCTCACTGCCCTTTACGGACGATTCATTTTCCGATGAACAAGCAGTAATCGAAACTATCATACATAATGCCAGTATGGCAGATAATATCTTCTTCATAAACATTCTCCTTATATACTGCTGCGGTACTCTGTCGGAGTCTTTCCGACCTGTTCCTTGAATTGCCGCATAAAGCTGTATTCATTCGTATAACCACAGCGTGTGCTTATCTCTTTTATAGTAAGTCTTGTAGAGGACAGCAGGCGTTTCGCACGTTTCGTCCTGCCCTCAATTATATCCTTTATTACCGTTGTTCCGAACAGCTTTTTATAAAGATGCTGAAAGCCGGAACGGCTCATACCCGCCTGTGCCGCAAGGTCGTCTACATTCCCGACATGATCGGGCATAGTGAATATCAGGGTTCGTATCTGCGTAAAGCGATAATGTCTTTCGCTCAGTTGTTTTGACGACATACAGCTACGGGACTTCAGCGTTCTGCTCAGCATAAGAAACAGTACATCTATATACTTTTTCTCGATCTCCTCGCTGTTCACAGCACCCGAATAATGCTCGTAGACAAGTATGTGGACAAGGTGAGAAAGCTCGTCAATATCTCCCAGATATACAGGTATATCCATCGGTATCCCCAGCTTTTCAACATATTCCTTATCCCAGTAGCCGTTCTCAAAATACACCCAGTCATCTGTATACACATCTTCCTGCGCCGTATAGTAGCAAGGAGTATCCGCTGACATCAGTATAAACGAGTTTTCTTTGACCTGATACTGCACCCCGCCTACCCTGAAAACCGAAGGTGTCTTTATAAGCAGCAGTAAAACCGCACCAGGTCCTTTAGGTCTGTCCATAATGAAATTTTCATATTTCATATCATGAACATGATTATATCCGATAGAACCTATCTTCATATTTTCACCTCGTAACAACCGAAAATTACTTTGTGAATACAAACCTCTTCAGCTCAAACAGCGGTCTTTCCTTGAAATAGGCAGCCGTCCAGCCTGAATAATCCGTGTCAACCGTAAGGAACACTGCGTGTCTGTCGCTGATCGGCTTTACTTCTGTCTTGTAAACACCGTTTCCGTGTCCTACCTTGAACGAGCCTATCTCCTCGCCGTCCTCGCTGTCGATGCGTATATGCACGTTGCAGTCAGCGCCAAGTCCCGTTATATCGGCATTGAAGTACATTCTGCCGTTGCCGTTGTAAAGCCCGAAATCGTAGTATTTATAGCCTATTACAGCACCGTCCTTTATACCCGTTACCACTCTTTCGAACTTATTATGTTCCGTTACAAACGCTCCGCCTTTTAGCACACAGGCAATCTCAGCCTCCGTTATTCTGTAAGGATCAAGGCTGTCCTCAAAGCCGAGCGAAGTCATTTCAACGGGTGGTATAGTGCCGTCAGGAAGTATCTCGATCTTCTCAACGCAGGCACGTCTTGACATTACCGTACCGTTGGTCATACGGTGATAGAATATATACCACTGACCGTTTATCTGAGCTATCGAGCCGTGATCGTTGCCTCCCGGATAATCAACACCGTTGTCTACAATATATCCTCTGTACTTAAACGGCCCCGTAGGCTTGTCTGAAGTAGCGTAAGCAAGACGTGGGCCACGTTTGGGAGAATAGATAAGATAATATGTATCACCGACCTTGCGTGGAGAACACGCCTCAAAGAAAAGCGTTTCTTCTGTGTCAAAGCCTCCGTCATTATCCGTGGTTATAGGTATGATATGCTCGATACAGCTGTTATCCTTTATCGTGTACATCGTATCCGTATCGACCTCAGCCATAAAAGAACGCTCATAGCCACAGTAAATATAAGTTCTTCCGTCATCGTCAACAAGCACACCCGGATCAATAAACCAGCCGTTACAGCATATCTCATCGGATATAGTGTACTTGTATTTTGAAAGCAGTGTGAACGGTCCTTCGGGTCTGTCGCTCACCGCAACGCAGCCTGTCGCATTGACAATATATGCATACAGATAGTACTTTCCGTTTCTGCAAACGACATCGGGTGCAAACAGGATCTGATTTTTATCGGGCGTCCAGTCGGTATCCGACGGAAAATCACCGTCCGGCTTTACACGGAACGTAACACCGTGACACACCCAGTTGTTAAGATCGTTCACAGGTGCGCTCCAGCACTTTAAAACATAGTCGCAGAAATCATCTGAGCCTGCTCTGTCGTGCGAACCATAGATATATACACGGTCACCGAAAACTCTCGGCTCTCCGTCAGGAATATATTCCCATAAAGGTAAATATGGATTAGGCATAGCTGTTTTTTCCTTTCGTCAGATTATTTTCATCAATTTGATGATAAAATGTTCTCAGACAGGCGGGTAACCGCCAAC
>UMHU01075468.1_pt1 | contig 20429 bp, 35 predicted proteins | sample 1965591 | NCBI WGS metagenome assembly UMHU01 (sample SAMEA4836101, study PRJEB28245) | human gut metagenome | biome: gut microbiome; material: fecal sample | place: Denmark | collected 2008
TTACTGCTTGAGAAAAATATTCATATTTTTTTTCAATTTTTCCATCTAACGACAAACATACAATAGGTCTTGTTTTTGGCATTCCTCCATTAGCCCATGCCATATTATAACCTTTTGGAGTTATTGTATTAAGCATAGAAATATACTTTGCTTCTAAAACGACAGCATCTTCTTTCGCTAAGCACGTTTCAAGGATTCTCCAAGAAAAGTTTGTAATGCCATCTTTATTAAGTGCTTTGTGAAATTCATTATCACACTTACTTGCTGTCAAAATATGTTGTCTTATTCTTTGACCTATGTTATTTGTACATCCGATATATAATTTTCCATTTAAAAGATTTTTTGCTTCGTAGATATAATAAGTATTCATAAAATCTCCTTTCTATGTACTTATTATATCATATTAAAAATAAAAGTCAACTTAGCATTCACCGACTTTGCTCGATTTTTCATCAGCATATTACTATGCTGCGCGACACATGAAACTAACGTTTCGTTTATCGGAAGTTTTGGCGAAATCACCCATCGCGGCTTTGCTGTTTGCTATGACATAATTATATCTTAGCAATACCTTTTCAGCTTGCGTCATGGATTTAATATTTGAGTCAAGTCCGTTTTTCATAGCCCACTCTGAAAGTGTAGCTTGTGTTAAATCAAGTCCGTATCTCCTTAATGGTGCAATTGTTCCTGTGAAAATGGATTGTAAGCTCTTTGCAACATCAGCTTGGTCTACATCGTAGAATGAAGCCATATCACCAGCTAATCTTGTAAGATTAAGTGACATATCAGCCATACTGTCTGTAGTCTTGTATAGCGTGTTATTTTGGCTCATAAGAGCTTTATTTGCCACTGCCGTACCATTTGCCACTTGCTCTGATGAAAGACCTATAGAAGTACCTAACGCTTGGAAACGGCTTGATATTTGCTTAACTGTCAGCTCCGACATTCCAAAATCTTGAATTGATGTTTTTGTAAAATCATCAACTTTGCTTGCCATATCGCCAAACGTGGTATCTACTACGTTTTGAACCTCGGTTAGTTGGCTTGCTAAATCAACTGCACTGCCTATTTTTCCTACGGCTCGCATAACCAACCAATAAGTTGCGTAAAACTTACCGATAGTTGAAGCCAAGCCACTAAATCCGCTTCTTGTACTCTTAATCGACTTAGTTGTGTTTGAAAAGCCTGTTACAAGTGACCTACTAGCTGAACCGACTTTTGAGCCTTGTTGCGACAGATTAGCAAGTGCGTTAGTCATTTGAATTATGTTATTGCTGACTCTCGGTGCGTTAGATAATGTTGTCATTACCTCTTTCAAGGCACTGCCAAGGTTCCTGATGTTATCCGCAGCATAACCGGCTGATTTTGAACCGAGCTTTGAGATTGAAGCTGTTAGCTGTGTAATCTCTGCTGATTGCTTTGAGATACTCGCAAAGCCCGACAATTCTGTTGCCATGCTCTTTAAAGCACTTGCCGAGCTGACAAGTCTTGCAGTATCAAGGTTGCCGAGCTTCTCCATGTTGGTTGCAATCTTGCTAAAAGTACGAGTGTCAATACTGCTCACGCTTCTAAGTGATGTTGCGAGCTGTGACATTCCACTCGCAAAATTGCTTATGCTTGCACCATTGAGGGAATTGAGAGTAGTTCCAAGTCCTTGCAGTTTACTTTGTAAGTTGCCTATGTCTTTAGCCACTTGTTGTGCGTTTGACTTGATTTGAAGCTCGATGCTCTCTGCCATTTTCTCACCTCCCTGTATGTAATAAAAAAGAGAGCTACACTAAAGTAGCTCTCATGTATTTAGTCTTTGAGCAGATAGTATGTTGTAATCAATCCAACATAGCCGTCCTGCTTAAGACCTCTATTCTTTTGAAATACCATGACACATTTAGTGAGATAATCCGTCCACTTGCCGTAATCAGTATCAAGTTTGTAGAAATGATACTTGTCATGCAGAGTTTTTCTCAACCACTTAAAGGCTGTCGGGCAGTTATGTCTCTGACCGCTCCACAAATTGTGATTTTTAGCAAATCTCTGTGAATTGGCTCCAAACTTGCCATCTTCTTTCAGTGCATCAGCTCCTTTGAGGTCGAAGCCTACATTCATAGCGTGCTGCCATTTTCTTACATTATCATTGTCGAGGTAATATTCCTCATTGCCTTTCCAAGCGTTATTCTTTGCCGGAGTTGCTATTGGTGTCGGAGTTGCTGTTGGTGCCGGATTATTCTCTATTCCGTCACCCTTGTCAAGCTCAATATAGAATAAGTTAGCGTCAGTGCTGTTATTCAGACCGCTACAAGTAAATGCACTCGAATACTGCCAGCCATACAGAGGATGTTGAATAACAGGCTTCTTTGCACTGTTAGGCTCATCACCAATAGACATTCCCTTAGTTGATGGATAGCGCGCTATCCAAAACGGACAATTAATCTGATTTGCGTATGGCGCAATGTACTGATTGTAAAAGCTAAGCCCTGTGTATACGCCAAAGTTAAGCCCGGCACCCTTGATAACACTCTGATATGTGTTGATAATGTCAATAAGTGTCTGTCCAAGCCCTTGCTGGCATTTATCTTCAACATCTAACCAAACGAAAGTTTTTCTTCCGTTAAGTGTCTGAATGACCTTGTTTGCATCCGTCTTTGCCTTGTCTACTGTTGTAGCGTATGAGTAGTTATAAACACCTTGTATCGGCATTCCTACATCGGTACAGCCTTTCCAATTTGCTTCAAAGGTTTTATCCGGATTAAGGTCTTTGCGGATTATTTTAAGGATTGCAAATTGCACTCCAGCCCACTTAACCTTACTCCAATCAATATTTCCTTGATATGACGATACGTCAATTCCTTTATATGCCATATTTTCACCTCATTAATCAGGACTTTCAGGTAATCCCGATTGTCTTAATGCGTTAATTCGTTGCTTCATTTCATAAACGGCAATTTCCTCATTAGACTCCTTATATTTAGGCTCGTTATCTTTTGAGTATTGCTCATTTAACGATTTTTCGATGTATTTTGCTCTTGCCTTGTTGCCATTTAAGGCTCTGTCGATAGCTGTAAGAGTTGCGCTTAATCCGTATGTGCCCCACCAAGCCCACATGTTGGAGTCTGCTTCTTTTTGCGCAAGCATATAAGCCTTTGAATAAGGCTCTAAATCAGCCGGACAAGACATGTCTATGTCCTCAACGCTAAATCCATAGCCTTTAGTTGCTAAAAGCCAATATGGGCGGATTTCGTTACAATACACTTCCCATGTAAGTTCTTTTACTTCTTGATTGGTTTCTTCTTGGCTGTCTGTACCTCTTTCGCCAACATCTTGGATAAAAAACTGTTTTTCTCCATTTCCGCAGACAAGTCATTATAGAGTGATTGTAAATCTCCGCCCTCTTCATTCTCCGGGTCGAGGTAATCGTCAAGTAAATCGTATACCTTTACAAGCTGTTTCTCTTTTGCTTCTTTATTGTCAAAATCAAAGCCAAATTCGTCAGCATGGAATTTCTGTAAGCCCACGAGTAAAAACTCCGGTAAAAATTCAAGCATGTTGTCAATGACTTCAAGCCCCTCGCCCTGTTGCTCCATTCCTACGAGCCTTGGAATAATTTTATTCTTAACTACCGGTGCATATCCGAATTTAACTGTATACTCTTTTCCATTTAATTTAATTTTCATTTTATCTTTCCCTTTCTCCCTAATTTATATAGGGAAAGAGGCAGTATTAAAACTGCCTCAATTACCTTACTATATTGTATCTTCAAGTTCGCTGTCAGCCGTGCTATCATCATAGCCAACCGCTACGGCTTTTTCCGATTGGCTCACCCTTTTTTTGTGAGTGTGATTGCTGTTGGATAGCCTTGGTCATCCTCTGTTACCGCAACCTCGTAGTTATCCTCAATCCACTTAGGCACTGTCTGAACTGATACAGTCGCAGTTCCTGTTAAGTGGTCATCGGAAGCTTCACCTGGGGCGAATGATTCCTGACCGATAAAAGCGCAGATACCCTCTGAACCTTTTCCGTCTGTACCATAAAGAATGATAAAGTCGAGCTTCTTGCCCTCGTTAGTTACCATCTCATCCTTGTACTTTTTCTCGAAAGCTCCCTCGACTTCCATGGAACCGGCTGAACGTCTACCCATTTCCTGTGTCTCTACTAAATCTTCAAGAGTTGAAGTATCTACCATATTCTGTGAACCGAATGGTGAGGGAATTGATTTTGCTCTAAGTAAGAGCTTGTAAGTTCCAACCCAGTAATCGCCACTTGTGGCAGATGCGGTTGGTGTCTTGTAAGCAATTCTACTTTTTAATCCTGTTGCCATTTGTATTACCTCCTAATTTTCATAAAAAAATAAGAGCCAAAAAGCTCTTATAATCTATCGTTCCAGTCAAATGACCGCCTAGCACGTAATGTTGCTGTCCATAATTTGCCGTTTTTCCTAGCAAATGGGGCTGTTGTCAGCTTGAATGACATAGCTTTGTATTCATTAGCCACTGCCTGTGCCACATTCAAGGCTTCTGAACGGCTTTTATTCGTTGTAACAATTACTTGTGCCGTAAATAACACTGTATTTATTCTTTCGCACTCTAAATCCTCATTCTGTTCAATGGGTTCAAGTGCTTGAACTAGCGCTGTTGGGAAACTAGCCGTTGCACTGTCCGACTGTTCCTCTTGTGTGAATTTTAGCTTGGGATATTTAGTTTTCAATTTTTTCTCACATCGGGTTTTCACAATCGCATATGTGAGATTTTCAAGGTCATAAACCCATTGATTTTGACTCGCCACTTTATCTCACCTCAACTAAAATTTTTCCGTGCCGTTCTCATAATGTCGTTTTCCATTTCTACAAACGCGTGATACATCGGCATTGTAGGTGTAATGCCGTATGAATGGTGTAATTCTCCGCTTTCGTCTCTCCAATACCAACCCTCACTATCGAATGCGTGTGTCTGCCCTGGGAAAGTTCCTTGACCGCCTCTTGCATCATTAAAGTGTGGCTTAGCTCTCCAGCCCGAGCCGTATTCAGCCATAAGTAAAGGCGACACATCGACTGTCTTAAGCCCATCTGCCGTCTGCCATGTGCTTTGTATCTGCCCTGTTTCCGTGGCAAGTACAATAGCTGTACAGCCGTCCGTTGTATCTTTAATTTCGTAACTAAATGTAATATAGTGCCCGAAATTGCCTGTATTTGCTTGTGCTACAGCAATGCCATTACTAGCAAGCTCTCCGACAAATGCTATGCACTTGTCCTGTAAGCGGTCTTTGTATCTTTCAAGCTTGTCTATCGCATCTTGTATAGATTTTTCTGTCAGAGAAACGTCAATCTTCATAATTACACTTCTTTCACGACTGCTTTCAACATGTACTTAACTGAATAGAGAGAGGGCTTGACCCCTACTATTGTAAAGTCTGCGGAAGTTGAATCAACTAATCCGTTGGCATCCTTTATAGGCTCGCTATCAAGCCAAATAACATCACCTTTTTTAAAAGGGTATTCTCCTCTGTCTGTCAGCAAAACAGCGTCAAAATCAGCCGTATTAAAGCCATATTCCTTGTTCTGTGCTTCTCCTCCGTCAAACGATATATTCGCCCGAAAATCAACCGGCTCTGAAAAGCCTGTTTCTTCATGGGTGTAATATATCTTCTCTCCATCCTCCGTCTCATAAAACTTTAGATTTCCGTCCTCGTCTTTTTCGTAGACTGTGACTGTTTGACCTTGAAGCGCGTATTTCATGGCTTGTTTATTAATGTCAAGCATTCTTCTTTATCTGCTTGTAAATCTGATTAACACCGGTACTTGCCATGCCCGACACAATGCCAACTGCTATTGCGTCAAGAATGTTGTCTGCCGGATAACCGGGAATTACAAACATTCCAACAATACCGAGTATTCCACCGGCTACACCTACGATAATAGGAATAATATTATCTTTAACCTGTGGTATCTGCTTTGAAGCATATCCGATTAAATAAGTAATTACCATAATAGCAACTACTGTAGGTACTTGTGTAAAGTCCATCAGCTTTTACCTCCTTTGCCTAAATGGATTTCCTCAATCTCATTTTTCATTTTTGTTACCATGCCATTACCACCGAGTGCGTGGTATGCGTCATACATCTCGCAAAAATTCTGATACGCATATGAGGGAATTTCGCCAAGCTTCATGTACTTATCATGGTATTCGATAAGCTGTACTCGCAAAAGTAGCATTGTACCTTTTCCGTTTGCTTGTCGTAGCTTCTTTTCCTCTTCAATGCGTTCATTTCTTTCTTTTGTGTCTATTGCTTTTTGTTTTTTCTGCTCTTGTAAAAGCCAAACAATATAACCCAAAAGCGCTGTTAGAACAATCGGTAAGGCAATAATGTATGTCTGATAGATTAAAGTTTTCATCTTACAGCCTTTCATCTTTGGTAATTGGCACACCGCCCACCACCACTTAATGTGTACCGCCTGCTACCATGTTACCGACATCAGTAAAATGGTAACGCACAATCTTCTTATCTTTTTATATAATGCCCTATAGGCAAGATTTATAGCACTTTGACAAAAGGAAAAACTCCGACAAACAGCTTATCTCTGTCTTTCCATGTACGGCTCACTCCACCCTCACTTAACGCACTCATGTAGTTCTCACCGGCTTGTGAATGGTCGTAGACAGCAAGATTAATAACGACATTTTCAAACTGCTTTAAATCAGCAGTTATATCATCATCAGTGAAAGTGTCCGGATAACACCTTTTTGCTTTTACATCTTCCGTGGCTTGTTTAATGAGCTGTTCAATGAGTGGGTTATCTTCCTTTTTATCGAATACAACCACATCAGATGTTGTTTCATCATCGTTTGTGACAGTTTCGATATGAAATTGTTTGAGTCTGATTTTGACTTGCTCTAATGTGGTGTATTCCATGCCAAGCTCCTTATAATCCAAACTTTTCAATTAACAGTTTTTTCAATTCACCGCCATTTATTTCTGTGGCATTTTCAATACCATTTTCGCTCGCAAGCTTTTTTAGGTCGGCTGTTGACATTCTGTTAATTTCTGTCTTTGTGTATGTTGTTTCAGGTGGGTTCATAAAATCAGAAGGCACCGAATTGCTATTGCTTTCCGGCACCTCATCTCCGACTTTATACCACACTCCATCATGCTTTATAGAGTGCGTTGCTATCATAAGCCTTAATCCTCCTTAACTTTGAGAACCATAACGCTATCCATACCCTCGAATGTAGGTAATCCAATCATAGATACGATACAGTGAGTATTGATAGGATGATTTGTAGCGTATGTGTATACAGATACACCTGTCTCAACAAGTGAGAGGTTTCCGTCTGTGATACTTCCGCTTCTTTCCTCTGGAGTCTTACCGAATGTGTAATCGCCAAGGAATACTCCGGCAGACTGCGCAGATACAATGCCTGTTGGTACAAAGTACTGCGTCTGTCCTGACTCATCAACATAGAGCTTATCGTATACTTCAATCTCGATGCCATATCCTCTAAGGTATTCAGTAACCTGTCCTTGCTGTAATCTGATACCGCCATTGTAAGCAGTGATACCGAGTACCTGTTTCTTTGTATCCTCTGCTCCGAGAACCATTTCCCAAGTCTCTGTATTCATGGTGAAACGTGTAAGTGAGTAGCCTGTAGCCTTTGAGAAATCTCTCTTGGTCTTAATAAGGTCGTCAAGTGGTGTGGCTGTATCCGACTTGTCCCATGCACTTGTGCCTGTAAAAGTCTTGTAATGCTTTGCCGTATGCTCTGATTTCTCATTATCTGCAAGATAGTCAATGTAAAAAGGTTTGTCGCCAATAGTTACTTTTACTCTTGGTACACCATCTGTAGGTGCAAGTAACTGCCAAATCTGTCTCTCCGGCACAACTAATGCGCCCTCGATAAGGTTCATTGGTTTCTTTGAGATTTCACGTAATACGTTATTGGCAAGGTTAGAGTTTTCAGAAGTTCTGTAATTGTCATACTCCTGTTCCTCCTTCTCTGTTACCATATAAGACTCACGATAAAATGGCATTGAGTTCTGAATGTCAGAGAAACCTCCAACGTCTCTTAACTCTGCCTGTGCATCAAAGTTTGAAGCTTTGAGTGATACCGGCAGTCCGTTCTTGCCCTTGATGAATCTAAGGTCGAGTGAGTCCTGTTTACGTGTTCCAAATTTCTGTCTGCCAAGATAAGGGGCAGTTCCTAATGTCTTCTGATAATTGTTCCACATTACACCGAGGCTTCTCGCTGTAAATGCTTCTGCTAATGGTAATGCCATGTTCTTCTACCTCCTTTAAACCTGACTTGCTACAATCTTTGGTGCGCCATAGAAAGTAACTCTAGGTGTTGCAGTTCTAGCTTCATCTGCGATTGAAAGTGACTTAACTTTCTCCCAATCAATAGTTCCCTGATATACATATGTTCCAGGTGCGTCACCCATTGTTACATCTACATCGTGTAACAGATATCCCTTGCACTCTGCGTCATTGCTTGGGAATGGTGTACCGGCCGGTACAATCTTCATTCCGTTTGCGTCTGCGCTTGTTACCATAGTCTGCGGTACAAGGCACGCTGCACCCTCATAAGGGAAAAATTTTAAAATTCCTTTACTCTGTGTAAAGTCTCTTACGATCGGCTTTCCCATCGTTCTACCTCCTGTTTTAAATTACATAGCTGTTTTGAGTTTCAGCACTTGCAACTGTACCGAATGAGATTTGTTCTGCATTGGCTACATCTGCTGGCTTTGAGTCGGGTTCATTATTGTTACCGCCATTGCTTGGATTCGGAGTATTGTTGAGAGCGTTTTTCTCATACTCTGCTATCGCATTGGCTTTCATGTCGGAAATAATCTTGCCAAGTGATGTCGTGTCAAAAGAGCCATCCTCTTTTACTACTGTCTTTGCCTGTTCGGCTGTAATTCCAAAATCTGACATAGCCTTCTCACGCAAGTCTCTGACAGCGTTATCTTTCTGTAGCTTGGCTATCTGCTGATTGGCTGTCTCTAAGGCTTTATTTGCCTTTTCAAGCTCCGTCATGTTGCCATTCTGTAGCTCGTCAAGCTGTGTCTGTAGCTCGTCAGCTTTGTCGGCTTTAGCCTTATACTGATTGGCTTTCTCTTTCTCTCTTGCCATTTCCTCACCGCTCTTGTTAAGCAGATTTGTTATCTGCTCATCCGTTGCGTCCGGGAAAAGCTTCAAAACATCATTTCTTGTCATTTCAATTACCTCCGTAACTCACGCTTTTGTTATCGCGGGTCGCTCCCGCCGAGTTTTTCTGTTGTTTAACGCACAACTGCAAATTTTGTATAATAAAAAGCAACCTATAAGTTTTCCTTACAAGTTGCTCATTATTTGTAATATTTAAGACTGCATCTGCACCCTGCTATTTCTTTTACCTGTGCCCCTAAAGAATGGTCTTTAGGAAACATCATTAGTGAATTTCCAACCTCAAACGGCTCAAAAATATCAATCCTCTTTCTGTCAACATCTGCATGTGTAGGTCTGACATGTGGATCTTCTTTTGAGCGCCATTCTTTTGTTTTGTAACCTTGTTTCACCATTTCAGTTTGTAATCTGTAATTGCCGACTGCATTAGCTTCATTCGCAGCTACATTTTTTGCTCGCTTCTGTGAAGTAAAATACTCAACCTCAATATTTTGCGTGGTAGCGTCAACTACCTCATTCACAATGTACCGGGCATAATCCGTAATATATGAGGGTGTTCTCTTTGCTTTACAATACTGCGTGGCAATGCTCTCATATCTGATAATAAATTCTTTAGTGATAGTTGTTATCTCTGTTTCTTCCTTGCCGGATAACAAGGCAAATAGCATAACAAAGATTTTTTCAAACTTTTCAGCAAGGTTTTTTCTATCTTCCTTTTCCTCGTCAGATAAATCCATCTCGCCAAAATATGTGTCATAATCTATGTCTTGTATTTCATTTTTGTTAAGTGCGTGGATTTCATCTGCCATATCAAGCTCCAAATTAATTGACAGCCAATTATTCATCGGCTGTCTTTCCATTGTTCTTATCATCGTTATTATTGTTAGGTGTAGCTGCTGTCGGCTGTTCTTCCGGGAATAACATTTCCATGCGTTTAGCACTTTCGAGAGTAACTTGTTCAGGGTCGCTAAACATGTCAATTGTCTTGACGGCTCTTTTGTAATTGATACCGCAGTTAAGCAGTATTTGAAGCACCTCTGCTTTAACAAGCATGTTGTCCAGTTTGTTGTGATTAATGTGTATCTCAACATCACTAGGCATAAGCGTAAAGCCCTTATTAATTCTCAGCCTGTTAAGAATAAGCCTAAGTGCCATTCTCTCCGATTTCTTAAGGATAGGCTCATTGATAGCTGTCCTAAGTCCGGCATCGTAATGTCCGTTTCGTAGTTCTACGGCTGAGCCGGTATCACCGCCTGTGTTGCCCTGACGATTTGCAAGACCTTGAATACTTAAAAATCTTTCAAAAAGGTCAGTGAATACCACTTGCCCCTCTGTCTGATTAAGCTCGCTCGTCATTACATCAACATCAGCCTTGTTGTCTGAACCATTGTTAGATTTAACTACCAATGCTCCCTCTTGTCGCATTTTTCTGAATGTATCTATGTCAATCTCGCAATTAACGAATTTCACCCATGCAGACACAAACTGCTCGACTCCATTAATTCTGTCCGATGTAAGCACGTTAATAGCGTCTGTGATTGCAATAGTCATTTCAATATCAGATAATCGCCTTGCATTATTTGGATATTCAATCACCGGAATTGCTCTATTTCCGTTTACTCCGCTTGCATAAATCTTGTCGTTACGAATATCAAACCACTCATTATCGGTGAACACATAATAAATATCTGCTCCGTTCTCATCCTCTCCGATTTGGCAAGAGAATGCCGGACGTCCGTTCGAGTAGTACACTACAAAGGTGTACATTGGATTTTCAGACGATAAATAAAAATCGCTTTCATCAAGCAACTGTCCTTGTCCGTCATCATTACCGATGAATCTGTAGCCGGTACCACATATACTTCTCCAACGATGTATGTCTATGTCGCACTCTTGTTTACTTTCAGAGTCCATCGTGATGTTAAGCTGTGTGATTTCTTCTGACTTGTGGTTATCGGTGCCACGCAGCACATATTGGATTGGCTCGGCACACATCTCTGCGGTTTTGCGCTCGACAAGTTCATACGCAAGATTTACGGCAATCTTGTTATTGATTTCCGGGCGGTTCACTTTCTGTCTATACAAAATCGGTTGGTCACCACGGTAGTATCTGTCAAGATACTCAATCTCAATAGCGTTTTGCTCGTGAATCACAAGTGCTTTATTCAGTTCTTCGATTATGTTGTTTTTTGTGATTTGCCTTTTACGTGTGAAAATAACTTGTCTGCCGTAATTATTATGGCAAACAGCCGAAAAAGGTCTTACATTTTTATGAGCATATCTATACATCAATAAAACCTCATGCCACTTGCAGAAGTTCTCTGTGGAACCTCTTTTATCTGAAATTCTTGTGTGCCGGCCCAAAACCATATCCATTTACGGCAGTGCGTACACATTACTTTATGGTGTTTCTTGTCGCTTTTATTTACCCACGTTAATAGCTTTCCACAACGAGGGCACATTACACTTCGTTTTCCTGTTGGTACAATATTAATATTCTGATTATTCATGTCACCCTCGCTTCACAAAAAATAGCACCCACAATCTGTGAGTGCTATTTCTAAAAGAGATTTTACGCAATGAACGAATTACGATTTTTTCATAGTTATATTATAACTGTCAATTTTTTAAGTGTATATATGCAATGATATGCAAAACTATGCACACTACTGCACATTTTCAAGGTATTCTTTTCCGTAAAGCCTTTCAAACTCTTGCAAGGCTCTGCCGTGGATTGTAAATATTTTTCTTATGCTCCAATTTGTAGCCTGTGCAATTTCTTCAAAAGTGTTTTGATTGACATATCTCATTGAGAGTACATGATAATAGTCAGTATTCTCCATGCTATCAATTTGACTGATAATATGATTTCTTTTTCTCATAAATTCATCAACAAGTCTGTCTGTATCTTTTTCCAAGTCCACAATTTTAGTTACTGTACTGCCTAATTTATCTTTGTCAGATGAAACATCAACCGCCTCTTTTTCTGTTGAAACAGTAACGCTACATGCTATTGTCTTAAGCCGATATATTTCAGACAGCTTATTTTGTATCATTTTATCTAATCTGCTAATCTGATTTAAGTAAGTTTTTGTATTCATTAATAAAGCCCTCCTCTGAACGGATTATGTACTGCTTCAACCTTTGCTATTCTACTGCCTTGCGTCATTCTTAAGGCAAAGTTTGAAAAAACATCAGGAACATCATCAAGCTGTTTTTTGCCTGTCACTGAATATCGTTTCAACAGTGATACCATTACTCCATACGGCTCGTTAGGTTTATAAAGCGATTGGTCTTTAAAGATAATATGTTGTAAAATCCAGTTAGAACACTGAAAAATACGTGCTTCCTTATTTGTCTCTGTCGGCACATCAGTGATGTTGCATATCCACCCTTTATTTTCAACTCGCTTATTGACTTCCATAGCCACTCTGTCACCGCCGGCATTACGCTCAAACTCACACTCTTGCACCTGGTTATTGACTAATGTGTTTGACGCATTTTCATACTGCATTTCATAGTCTGCCGTATTATCGCACACGCAATCAACACAATAATAGTCCTCACCATATTTTTGCAGTATTGGCATAACAAAATAATCTGTGCCTTTTCCTTTTGTATCGCATTGAGCTGTGATAATTTCCGGCTCACCATGTGGTAGATTGAAATATCTGCGGATTTTATCGTCAGGAAACAATAAGCCCTCACGCTCGATAGGTTCCTGTTTATACAAACATCGGTAAGAGATTTCGTCCATGAGCAATTGTTGGTCGGCAAAAAACTCTTTCGTAAAACCGCCATATTCATAATCAAAATTGCTTTCTCCTGTCACAGGGTCTACATCGGGCACTGATATTGTTTTGACTCTCGGATTTCCAATATACATGTTTTGAATGCGTCCAATAACATCATGTACGCTCCAACGAGTGGCAATATGTATCTCTTTGCATGGCTTTCCGTCTGTGTCTTGTGTCTTACGCTGTCTTGCATCTACTGCATATTTATCCCATAATTTATCAAGTATTGTAGGATTTAAGGCTTCCTCAATTCCGCCTATCATATCATCAACTAGCAAAAATTTACTTGCACGGACTTTTCCGGCATTCTTGCTTCCAACAGAAGTACATTGCACTGATGGAAAAGGTTTATATTTGCCAATATTGAATTGCTCCATTTTGGCATTGGTGCTTGTAACCGATAGATTAGGGAAAATATCGTGCCACGCATAATCATCATCATTAGTAACAATATCGTATACTCCATCGTAGTACATTCGTGTAATGTCGCCACTATGTGAATAAAATAGGCTGTAGTCTTTTGGAAACCAACCGGCAACTGCCGAATGAAAAAATTTCTCAATCGTACTCTTTCCAGCTCCAGGCACTAGACTCACGCACAATATGTCGTATTTATCATCAATCATGCCTTGCAGTGCGTCCACAAGTCCGATTTTGATTAGTTGTTTCCTACGTGGCATATAAAATCGGTCTTTAGGCTCACGCTTTTTCTCTATGTACTGAAAATAGCTGTCAACTATTTTGTTTTGGGCTTCAAGTAGCAAAACCTCATATTTTTTGTTTATCAGCTCATATGTGGTTTTGTGGTCGAATGCGTATTTTTCCAAATCCCAAATCGTACCACCTGTTTTAGCCGTGCAGAAGCCCTCTATAAGCTCTTTTGCCCTCTTAGTGAGTTGTAGTCCATACTCAATATCTTTTTCACCATTTATGGCTACACTGCAAGCGTCTACATAAGCATTGATTACTTGCTCGTCTATTCCGTTTTTCTCTATGTAATTTTCGTAACTATCAACTGTGGAAATAAGGCTCTGACTAGCCATAAGAAAAGCACCTCCACTTTTAAAAAGCAAAGGTGCTTATAGACCTCTGCCTATAACTGTTTTAGGGTAGCGACTACAATCAATCTGTAGCCGGTAATTGTTTTTATTCGCATTCTGAAAGTCGGTCTTTTATAAACTGCTCCAATGCACTAAAGCCTTTTGGCTTTTCAATTCCTTTTCTTGCAAGTTCTGCAACTATTGTTTCCATTTCTTCTTTTACTCCTTGATAGGCAATTTTCATTCCTGATTTTATTTCGTTCATTTGATTTCCTTTCATCGTAAACAATAGTCTGCTTCTTCTAATCTATCCGCTATTCTTGTCATTTCAATCTGTGTTCCGTTTTCATTCATTGTGCTGACAAATACATGCCTGTCACAGCCACTACTTGGTACACTGCCGAGTCTTATTTCCGTTTTATCATCCTCAAACTTGTAGCATTTACGCATTTCTTCAATGCAGTTATTCATTTCTGTTATTTTCATATTCTTACTCCTTAAAGCAATCTCTCAACGCTTGCCTGTCTACTTCGTTATCTGCCACAATAACAGGTTCATCTTCTAAAGTGGAACAATCTATAGGCTCGTCATTTCTACCGCCTATTTCGTGTGATTGTGCTTCTCTAAACGCTTCACGCTCTATTGATTTAATTACTTCTGCCATGCTCATAGTTCAAACACGCTCCCATATGTTACTCAACTACATACCAATCTTCTGCTAAACAATCATTAATTGACGGAACCCATGTAGAAACAGTGTCATTAACATTTTTGATAGCAAAATACGGATTGTAATGTACTAAATCGTCTTTATCTGCAATAGATTTCCCAATTTCTGTATAAGACTTAAAATTGCCGGCCGGAACATAATACACAAACATTCCCTTGCCATTCCATCCGACTCTTGCTACTTTCTTACCATTCTTTAATGCTTCAATTGCCTGTCCAAAATTCATAATTTATTTTCTCCTTTACAATTTATTATTTTCATTCCTTATAAATCTCTTTGTTTCTTCAACTATTTTAGAATCCCTAGCAAAATTCATTTCAATATGGCTTTGTGGCAGTCTGCCAAAATTTTCCAAAGCATATTTTTCTACCGCTTCTCTTGAAATATCTATGCCAAAATTTCTCAATGCTTCTTTAGATGGCGGTTGATACTCTGATAAAGGATTGTCAATGTTGTTCATTTCTCATAAACCTCTCAAAATCTCTCCTGCACTTAGGGCATAAATCAAAACTATTTCTTTCTCTTTGTGTTTTTCTCTTATAAATAGCTCCGCAGACACCAAGGCCGTATGATTGCTTTTCTACCTCAATATTTGCAACAGCGCTATAGTTGTACTCGATTTCAACACCGCACCTGTCACAAGTGTGCCATTCTTTTTGATGTTTCATTCTTCCACCTCGCCAAACTATTTATGATTTTTCCACCAAAACAAAATTTTTTCACGTGGGATGGTATGTGTTCCGCGCATAAATTCTTCTGAACCCTCATAAACAATTACTGAGTTAAAATCAATGCGGTCTTTAAATAGTTCGCAGTTTTTTGCGATTTTATCCATGGCATATGCTATTGCCTCATCATAAGTCTTAAACCATTTTTCTGCCGCACCATATGCAAGCGGGCAAGTTCCGCTCTCATCAAATACGATATATCCATCTTTGTTTTGTGTTAATTCATTCATTCTTCCACCAACTTTCTAATCGCCATACATAAACATATTTCCAAAATAGAAATCATTTAGTGCTTTTTCTAATTCGTCTTTGTACCTAAATGGACTTAAAGGGCTTTTTATTTCTTCCCTCAATACAGGTGACATATTGTCTATTAAAATGTTTTGTGTAGCACTTGCAAGATTTTGTGGTGGCAAATCCGCTAAAGCGCATAACTCCATTCTTTTATGGTCGCATTTTTCAGATTTAGGGCAACTTTTACATTTTTCTGCTAATTTACTTAAAGGTTCCGCCATTACTACACCAACTTTCTACCGCAGATAGGGCAAAATTTTATATCTTCTATTTCAATTCCAGACATAAAATGGTCACTGCATCCGACGAATAAATGAAATGCATTTTCAAATTCAACAATTCTCTTTGTTGTGCTTACAATACACAAGCAAATGCTCCGCAATCTGCTCTAGCTCGTCAATAGAATAGATATCTCCTTTTACTACATTACATCCGATAAATACTTTCTCAACGTTACTCGTTTTTCTTGAATATGTTGCATTTATAAGCATATTTGCTGTTTCGAGTGCGTCAAATGGTAGTTTTACAAGTCTGTCGGTTTCAAAACTGCGCTTTTCTTCTAATTCGTGTTTAAGTTGTGTAATATGGCCTTTAGATTCTCTTAACTCTTTTCTTAAACCCTCAATTTCCTCCCGCTTCTTTTGCATTGCAATTTCATAATCGTCAAATGAAACATATTCTCCATTTGCATAAGCAATTCTATCTTCAAACATCACTTTTCCGTCTTTGAATTTATATCTTTTAACTGTATATGCCATAATTACACCTCAATCAAAGTAAATTTTCGTTTTTTAACAATGTTGTCTCCGTGAAGCATTCCATCTATGTCTCTGCCACACCCCATATTGATTGTGTTTACCTCACATTTGCCTAAATACACTTGATATTCTTTCCCTGCAATAGAGATAGTTCCAAGCGCATTTTCAAAGCTTGCATTAAAGCCACTGTAGTCATAAGGTGTACCACAATAAGGGCATTTATCTTTGTCCATTTCGATAGCTGCGCCACAATTTACACAATTTGTCACCATTGGTTATTCTTCCTTTGCCTTAAACAGTGTGTCAGGAAATGGAATGCCTAAAAAATGCATATTTGCATATTTCCTAAATGTTGGCACGCTCATACCGGCTATCTTTGCAGCTTCCGCCTGTGAACATCTGCCATATGCGTATTCCATCAATCCCTCTCGGAATGATTCAATATTTCGTGTCTTAACTCCCTTTGCCATATTTATACCTCCGTTTAGTACTCTATAATGCCTTGTGCCAACTGTAGCAGATAGTCGCTTTTAGCAAAATGCGTTATCGAGTAGTTAGTCTCTCTTCTATGTGTTCGTCTGAAATGCTCATTAACCATTCTATCAAGCCCAGTAAGCCCTGTTTTGTCTGTTAGGTAAACATCTGTCCACTCAAAGTGATTATGCTCCGTATCGGTCACATTAGAAAGCGACAGACATACATTAGTCAGAGTTTTATCGGTCAAGATTGGGTGAACCTTGCAAAAATAATTTTCGTACAGGCACATGTATCTGTGAAATGAGCTTTTAACTGTTCTTCTGATTGTCTCGTTTTCAATATTGTTGTCACAGATTTCAGAGAATCTATTGAGCATATCATCTTTCTTTGCTTGCATATCCTTTCGGGTAACTCTTGCCGTCTGTTTCTCGGAAACAGATGTATGTACCTCTCCATCAATGTTAGTTGATGTATGTACCTCTCCTATAGTTTCACTTATATTATCTTTTATATTATCTATATTATTATTATGAGTATCAACTTTTTGAACACCCATTATGATTTTTTGAACAGGTGTTCAATTTTTTTGAACTCCGTTCAAGTTTTTCTCTTTCTTTTCGGATTTGCTTTCTTAATTTTATTTCTTTCAATTCCTCATTGTTGGGTTTGGTTGCACTATAATTGCAAAATTTTACTCCATTGATAGTTTTTTCTGTCTTTTTAATGAAGCCATCATCAGCTAATTTGTTAAGAAGATTAAAGGCTGTTGTTCTTGAACAGTTAAGCCACTCTGCAACATAATTTAGGCTTCCCTTAAATTCGCTCTCATCGTCTTGTGAAAAGCCATACACTAGTGCATAGGCAATTAATTCATTTCCTGTAAGCCCTAATTCCTTTACCATAAACCCTTGAATTGCTATAAAATTTTCATTTTTAATTTTTGCCATTTTATTTACCTCCTACGAAAGATAATAAGAGCGTACCGCCTTATTCGCTCAACTCTACGATTAGTAATAACAACAAACAGGCAGTCGTAGTTCTGCTTTTCGGTAGCTAACCTAGTTTGTTGTAATCGGATAGACAGGAATCGAACCTGCGACTCCCTCAATTACTGCTATTGCAGTGGTTGTTCTCCCAACTGAACTACTATCCGAAAAGGCAAAATACACTCCATCAAAAGGCTCATCAAAACACATTACAGAATTTTGAAGTGTCTCACCCCGTTGCTTTCAGTCGCGCGTACCTACTAGCAACTTGTTTTTGTGTGTTTTATTTTTACTTCGTCTTACTGTACCGTGCTAACACGTACAGGCCCGTCTTACTCCACTGCTTTAATTTAAAAACATGTCAGCGTTACGCAACCGCTATTCAAGATATAACAGCTCGCACTAAACCGACATATGATTGATGTGGTGTGGATTTGAACCACACATAAAAGACTTACTTTCTCATAATGTCCCCTGAGAAATACTTTCTCCGTATTGCGTTTTGCAATAGACATTTCATAGCGTTTACCCATTCCGCCACACATCAACAATCGGCAATGTTGGGAATCGAACCCACGACAAATCAGCTAATAGCCGACTGCTCTACCACTGAGCTACATGCCAATAATGAGGGTGAAGTCTAAGGAGTGGCTACACCCTCCGGAGATATAAATTTGTATGTGCTGTAGGAAGAAAAGAACTAACGAAACCTACAGCAAAGGACATGTGAGGAATTGCACCTCACCTAAGACTCATATGATTTGAGTTGCCCTAGTTTAACAATTAAAGGGGGTATATATGTCTACTCTGCCTATTACAGATGTCTTTACGACAGGCTGGTTTTCACGCTCGTGCATTGTGGGATTATACACGATTAAACCCTCACGAGCCTTGTAACGGCTCTTAACAGTTTTCCACTATGAGGGTGAAAGGAACTACTAAGTCCAATGTCGGGGAACCAAGTAAACCCCGAACAGGGCATGTTGGATTTGAACCAACGAATACGGGAATCAAAATCCCGTGCCTTACCGCTTGGCGAATGCCCTATATTTATTGCCACATAAAAGCTACGGCAAGTATCTGACCGAACATTATAGCAATGCTAATGAGCCTTGTGGTAACTGTCTCTTTTTCGTTTAATGTAGCACTTGTCATTCCGAGCGCAATTAATGCCAGCCATATTGTTGTTGCAATTTTTAGTACAAACATGATTTACACCTCAAAATCTAATTATCTTCATTTTCTTTCAATACCGACTCAGCTATGCACGCAAGAACTAAAAACACTATTGAGACTACCATTGAGCATCGGTCAGCAAAGAGTATTCCATAAAGTAAACAGAATAAAATTATCCATGCATACAGGCCCTTAAAAAACATTGGCATAAATTTATAAACAATCTTGTCGAAGATCTTCCATTTGCACTTAGACTTAAGCTCGTGAGCCTTATCCATGTACCACTCTGCCTTGCTCATATCCTCAGCCACAGAACCTTTATGGCCGGCACGATATTCATACTTGTATGCAGTAATCTCACACCATTTAGCCACATCCTTAAGTCCGTAAATGTCAATCATTTCATCAATGCACTCTTTACGATTAGGCAAGTTGTAGTGGCTAGGGTGATTTACCATATCGGAATTAATTTTGTTAGACTCAAATCCTGTTAATTTCATCTCTGTTAGCTCCTTTACTGTTATATATTATATATAACTAATGTTTTATCGTAGTTGTATGTATATATATTATTATTGTGTATGTTGTTTAATTAATATATAACTTATGTTATAATAATAAATACTGCTTGGTGAGGTTGAGGTATAGGTAAAGGCCTTTTTGTTTTTGAGGATATTTGAGGGGCTAAGTGGGGCGGTTTGCCGCTTTTCATATACACCCCCAGGGCACCCAATACGCGCGCCGTTCAACTCTCAAACATCAAGCATTTTAAATTGTATCTATTGCATATACAATTTATCTATACCCTTTCAACTCTTCGCTAAACAACTGTTTTGTGCATAGTTGTAATAATTCGATAGTCTGCAAAGCCTTATAAATCAAGGGCTTAGAATTGTGCCTATTGTATATACAATTACTTGGCATTATCAACCATGTTATCATTCGATAATGCTTTAATATTCTGACTATTTACCCCGCCTAACTGTGGTAATTCATTAGCACTTAATGCTCTCGCCTGTGTGGCCTCGTAGCCAATTCCCGGCTGATTCATACCAAATTCATTATTGCCAACGAACATAGCACCGACAGGGGATTTATTATCGTATGCTCTATCCTTGATACAATCCTTACGGATTCCTTGCAATTTTTGCCAAATCTCATAACTTTTAGGACTTGACTCTTTGTTTAGTCTCCAATTATCTATAACACCGCAATCAATATTACACCAATTACTAAATGCAACAGTACTACATAGTTTATTATATACATCACTAATATATATATATTCATCACAT
>UMHU01075423.1_pt1 | contig 20343 bp, 14 predicted proteins | sample 1965591 | NCBI WGS metagenome assembly UMHU01 (sample SAMEA4836101, study PRJEB28245) | human gut metagenome | biome: gut microbiome; material: fecal sample | place: Denmark | collected 2008
TTCTTTTGCCGCGTTCGCAGGGGGATAAAGCGCGCAGCGGGCTTCGCGGTGCCCTCCCGTCCCGATCGCGGACAAGCTAGAGCGCTCTTACGCCGCTGGTTCCCAGATGCGGACGAGGCAGTGCTTCTGCTGCTCGCCGCCGATGGGGGTGTAGTCCACGTTGCAGTAGGTGACGGCGCGCGTGCCCATATGCGTGGAAGCGAGGAAATCGTTGTAGTCGCCCGATCCCTCCTCAAGGGGCAGCTTCACATAGCGTCGTCCTGCAAGATCGATGGCCACCACGAAGCTACCGCCGCGCACCATGAGCCAGTTGCCGCACCAGCAGGGCGGGGAAAGCGGGTTCGCTGCGAAATGGAACCAGGGCACGGCGCTGTAGGCCTCGGTGCCGGGGTTGGCGCAGGCGATGGGCAGGTACGGCGCGGCGGCGTCTGCCTCGCCCGTCTCGGCAGCGGCTTCCTCCGTGTTGGCTGCCGCGAGCGAGACAGCCTCGGGGGATTCCATGGGCAAGTAGGTGCCCAAATTCGCAATGCCCTCGCCGTAGTTGTAGATGCCGTCGAAGGCGAAGCTGAAGCCGGTTTTGCCCCAACTGCACTCCATGGGCTTCATGGACGAGGGCAGAACGCAGGCGTCGGTAACCTCGCCGGTGGCGGCGTCCAGGTGGGTGAGCTGGTAGTAGGTGCCGCTTGTGCGGGCGCGGGGCGCCAGCGCGAGACTGTCGCCGCAGGAGGTGGGCGCGCAGGCCATGCGTCCCTGGGAGGCGTACACTACCTGGGAATCGGCCGTGCCGAAGGCGGCGCGCAAAAGCCGCGAATCTTCCACGCGGGCGTTGCCGTCGAGCTGCGGAAGGCGCTGCCAGAAAGCGTAGCCGCCGGCGACGGCCAGGGTGGGCATCTCCCAGTTCACGTCGCCCTCGTCGAGCAGCTGCGGCTCGCCCAGCGTTGTGCCGGAAAGCGATGCCGCGTACACGCGCCAGAGATTGTCCAGGATGTCGGCTTCGGTCCAGACGACGCCGGCACTGTTCGCGCGCACGTCGTAAATTTCGAAGCCCTCGGCCTCGCCCACGGCATGCTCGATGATGGTGGTGCACTCGGCTGAGGACAGGTCGAGGAGCCCCACCTCGGCCAGGGGCTTGGCGGTTTCCGTGGGAAGCAGGCAGGCGGCTACGGCGTCGTCGCTGCACCAGACGAGCGTGCCGAAGGGCAGCTTCGCCGAGCCGGCCAGCGTGACGGCGTCCTCATAGTTTTCCATCTCTTCCAAGTCGGTCTGCGCGGTGACGGCGTTTTCGGGCACCTTAAGGGTCTTCAGGGCGTCGTCGTCGCCGGAGCGCCCGGCTGCCCAAGCGGCCCCGCCGCCCACGGCGGCCAGCGCGGCCACGCCCGCCACGCCGTAGAGGAAATGACGGCGCGTCAGCAAGACCTCGTGGCCTCCGGGCAAGGAGAGGGATGTGGGTTGTTTTGTCGCAACGCGCCGCGTGGGCGCGGATCTTCTCTGTGGCATGGGGCTATTGTGTCATTTCGCATACGCCTCGGCGACCATACGAAGGCAAACGCTACAATAAACGCAAACACGACTGCCGGGCTGATATATGCGCTGTCAACTGATGAAATCGCAGGTCAGCGCAATGAAGCTTTGGCATCCTAGGAACTGCAAGCGAACATGCAAGGAGAGTATCCCCATGAGCAACGAGACGCGACGCATTCTTCTGGTTGAAGACGAGAAGGCCATCCGCGATGCGGTGACGGCCTATTTGGAGCGCGAGAACTACTGGGTGACCGCCGTCGGCGACGGCCAGGACGCCCTGGAAGAGTTCCAGAAGCATCACTTCGATCTGGTCATTCTGGACCTCATGCTTCCCCGCGTGCCGGGCGAGCGCGTCTGCCGCGTGATCCGCGACACCTCCGATGTGCCGATCATCATGCTGACGGCCAAGGGCGAGGTGGAAGACCGCATCATCGGTCTGGAGCTGGGCGCCGACGACTACCTGGTGAAGCCCTTCAGCCCCCGCGAGCTGGTGGCCCGTTCCCGCGCACTGCTGCGCCGCGTGCACGCCGATTCCGAGCCCCAGCGCGAGGTGCTCGAGTTCGGCGAGCTCACCATTGATGTGTCCGGCCACAAGGTGCTCGTCTCCGGCGAGGAGATCGATCTCACTGCCAGCGAGTTCAAGCTGCTCACCACGCTGTCCCGCTACCCCGGTCGCGTGTACAGCCGCATGGAGCTGGTGGAAAAGGTGCTCGGCTACGACTTCGAGGGCTACGAGCGCACCATCGACTCCCACGTGAAGAACCTGCGCGCCAAGATCGGCGACAACCCCCGCAACCCGAAGTGGCTCCACACCGTGCATGGCGTGGGCTACCGCTTCGAGGATCCCACCAAGAACGGCCAGTAGCCGCCCCTTTCGCGTCGTTGCCGTCGGGTCCATTCGGCTCTGGCGTCCCCCGTCCGCTTCGAAGGAGTTCCATGACCGAGACGGAAGCAAAACCGCGCATTCTGGAAACCGCTGAAGAGGTCGCCCCGCCGGCGGCCTCTTCTCCTTCTCCGGAACGCAAGAAGGAAAAAAAGCACCTGCGCTGGTCGAACCTCTCCTATACGACCCGTGTGACCTTGGCCTTTGCCCTTATTGCCGCCATGACTGCCCTTGTGGCCATCGGCGTGGTTTCCTTCGTGTGGGAGCAGCATTTTCGCACCTACACGGCCGACAACATGCAGACGCTCTGCGAAACCACGGCGAACCGCATCGCGGCCATCTACGAGGAGACCGGCGATTTGTGGAACCCCGAGACCACGCGCCCGGCCGCCCAGGCCACCGAGCTCACGAGCGGTGTGGGCGTGCGCGTGATCGACTTGAAGGGGAGCACCGTTTTCGACTCATCCGTCATCATCGACGAGCAGCAGGGCGATGTGTTCAAGTCCTTCGCGCCGCAGGACACCTCGCAGGTGGCCACGGCCTATATTAAGGTTGATGGTGAGAAGGTGGGCACCGTGCGCCTGTGGGTCTACGGCTCCGAGGCCCTTATGCGTCAGCCCGATCAGGAGTTCCGCGACAATTCATACCAGGCCATGTTCATCGCCGGTGGCGTGGCCATTGTGCTTGCGTCCTGCATCGGCTTTCTCTTCGCGCGCAACTTGGTGTCGCCGATCAACCGCATTATGAAGACGGCCCGGGCCATCGGCGACGGCGACTTGTCGGCTCGCACGCATTTGACCGGCGAGGACGAGGTAGCCCGGCTTGGCGAGACCTTCGACGTCATGGCCGAGTCGGTCGAGAAAGATCGCGACCTGGAGCGGCGCCTGACGACCGACGTCGCCCACGAGTTGCGCACCCCGCTCATGGCCATTCAGGCCACGGTTGAGGCCATGATCGATGGCGTCTACGAGGCCGACGAGGAGCGCCTAGTCACCGTGAATTCCGAGATCCAGCGCCTGTCGCGGCTGGTGAACGCCCTTCTGAAGCTGTCCCGTTTGGAAAACCGCGCCGAGCCCATGAAGGAGGAGGTCGTCAACGTCGGCGAGCTAATCTCCGGCATCGTCGCCACCCACGAGATGTTCGTGTCCGATTCCGGCCTCACCTTGGAATACGACGCCCAGCCCGACGTCATGGTGGTGGGCGACGCCGATATGATCCGCCAGGCCACGGCGAACCTGATTTCCAACGCCGTGCGTTACACGCCGGAGGGCGGCCACATCACGGTGTCGGTGAAGAAGGGCGACATCATGGCCTCCATTGCCGTGCGCGACACCGGCATCGGCCTTTCCAAAGAGGAGGCTCGCATGGTGTTCTCGCGCTTCTGGCGCGCCGACGCCGGCCGCAACCGCGAGAGCGGCGGCCTTGGCGTGGGCCTGGCCGTGGTGAAGGAGATCGTCGACCGCCACGGCGGCTGGGTGCAGGTGGAAGGTGAGAAGGGCAAGGGCGCCTGCTTCACCATCCATATCCCGTTGTACGACGAAGACGCCTCCAAGCACCGCCGCAACTCCAAGAAGCGTACCGGCCACAAAAAGCCCGCGAAAGCAAGCCGATAGGAGAAGGTGCCCTTCGGCGTTCTGCAAGTTTTGCGGCCTCGAAGCAACGTCGCGGCGATCCGGATGGCGCGATTTACGGCATTGCTGGGCGCCTGACGATCGAGATGGACAAAAACGGGTAGCTAGCTGCGAGCTAGCCCCTGGGATGGTAACGTTTTGGCCGAAAAGGGGTCGTTAACTGCGAGCTAGCCCTGCGGTGGACACGTATTGGACAAAAACGGGTAGCTAGCTGCGAGTTGCCCCCTGTGCTGGCCCCGTTTTGGCCAAAAAAGGACCGCTAGCTGCATTTGGTGCGCGCGCGTCCATGTTCTCGTCGATTGCCGCGTCTTCTGACCAGGCGAAACGCGAAACGGATGGAGGGCTTTTTGCTGGCCGGACAATCAATGGCCAGAAATGGTGCGCCGACTGACAGTTAATGGGTACTTTTTGGCCATTTCGAACAGAAGGGGTATCGTGCCGTTCTCTGTGAAGCGACGGTGCGAGGGCCGTATTTGTGCCATAATGTCCGATACGCGAAAAGCGCTTGGGTACCTGCGCTCGAACGGCGTCCGTTGGGCGGTGTTCGAGCGGAGCGGCAGCCGGGCCATCAAGGAGAAAGGGCGTTCCATGGCGGGAATCGACATCACCCCCGACGCGCAGGGCAAGGTGCGCGATCTGTACGATTTGGGCGACAAGCTGCTGCTTGTGGCCACCGACCGCATTTCGGCCTTCGACTACATTCTGGAGGACGAGATTCCCTATAAGGGCCAGGTGCTCACCCAGCTCTCCAAATTCTGGTTCGAGCTGCTCGACGGCGTCGTGGAAAATCACCTCATCTCCACCGATGTGGCCGACCTGCCCGACGAGTTTCAGCCCTATGCCGACTACCTGCGCGGCCGCTTCATGCTGGTGAAGAAAGCCGACATGTTCCCCGCCGAGTGCATCGTGCGCGGCTATTTGGCTGGCAGCGGCCTGAAGGAGTACAACCGCGAGGGCACCGTCTGCGGCATCGAACTGCCTGAGGGCCTCGTGAACTCCTCGAAGCTGCCCGAGCCCATCTTCACTCCGTCCACCAAAGCCGAAATCGGCGACCACGACGAGAACATCTCGTTCGACCGTCTCGTGGAAATCCTCGGCGAAGAGGATGCTACCGCCCTGCGCGATCTGGCGCTCAAGGTGTACACCACCGCCGCCGATCACGCGGCCGAGCGCGGCGTCATCATCGCCGACACGAAGTTCGAGTTCGGCCGCCTCGGCGACACCATCATTTTGGCTGACGAGGTGCTCACGCCCGACTCCTCGCGCTTCTGGCCCGGCGACACCTACGAGGAGGGCAGCGACCAGCCCAGCTTCGACAAGCAGTTCGTCCGCGACTGGCTCACCGCCCACTGGGACAAGACCGGCAATCCGCCCCGTTTGCCCCAGGACATCATCGACGCCACCTCGGCCAAGTACATCCAGGCTTATGAGACCATCACGGGAAAGACGTTTGACCCGGCGACGTTCTAGCACGCAAGAAAAGGTCACGGCAACTGCCGGCGATCTCGCCGCGAAGGAAGGATCGACCAGGGCATTTTTCCTGAAGCGACCTGGAAGAGCCGGGTAAGTTTCGGGCCCGTGACCGCCACCACCCGAATGACCACTTGAAGGAGAACCACAGCAACATGTCCCAGCGCAACCCTATGAACGAGCGGTACACCTCCGAAGACCGCACCGGCGTGACCCGCAAGTCGGCCGCCTCGGCCAAGCCGAAGGCCAAGGCCGCCGCCTCGGTCACCGTGAAGTCGGCGAAGAAGACGCCCGAGCAGCGCAAGGCCGAGGAGAAGGCCGCCCGCAAGGCCGCTGCCGCCAAGCAGCGCGAGGTGGAGCGCAAGTATTACAAGCCCGACACGCCGCGCTACAAGCGTCTGCGCGCCATCTGGTGGGTGCTGCTCATTGCGGCTATCGGCTGCACCACGCTGAGCTTCGTCGGCCAACAGTCGCTGCCGCCGGCGGTGGGCGTGGTCACGCTCATCTTGGCCTACGTGTTCATCATCGCCGCTTTCGTGCTCGATTTTTGGAAGATCAAGAAAGAGCGCGTCGCCTACCAGGAGCGCATGCTGGCGCTTGAGGAGAAGAACGCCAAGGCCGAGAAGCAGGCGCGCCGCGTGCAGCAGGCCAAGCAGGTGAAGGCGAAGGGCTCGGGGAAGAACCAGAACCGCCATGCGGCTCAGAAGAAGGGCGGCGAGGTCGAGGAAGACGCCGACGCCGGTGCCGGAGAGTCCGATGAGGCTCCGGTGAAGCCGGCCCGTCGCGGCCTGTTCGGCAGCGGTTTCCGTCTTTCCAACCGTGAGAAGATGCAAGCCGAGAAGAAGGCTGCGAAGGAAGCTGAAAAAGCCGAGTAGCACCCCCACCGTAGGGAGCGACCTCGGTCGCCCCTCCTCAAGTGGGATGATCCCGCTTGGGAGGGTAGATCAAGGTCTGTCCCTACGGAAAAGTTCGAGCGCCCGTCCCTTGAAGAGAGAGGCACATTCATGGTATCTCGCGTCTATGTTGAGAAGAAGCCCGGGTTTGATGGCGAGGCCCGCGCCCTGGTAGCCGAGCTGCGCGACATCGTCGGCATTTCGGGGCTGACCGGCGTGCGCCTGGTGAACCGCTACGACGTGGAAGGCGCGACGGACGAGTTGTTCGCCGCCTGCGTGCCTACGGTGTTCTCCGAGCCACAATCCGACACCGCCACCTTCGAGCTGCCCGAGGCCAACGGCGCGGCGGTGTTCGCCGTGGAGTTTCTGCCCGGCCAGTTCGACCAGCGCGCCGATTCGGCGAGCGAGTGCATCCAGCTCATCAGTCAGGGCGAGCGCCCCGCTGTGCGCTCGGCGGTGGTGTACTACCTGGAAGGCGATCTGACTGAAGACGACGTGGAGGCCGTGAAGCGCTACGTCATCAACCCGGTGGAGGCCCGCGAGGCCTCGCTGGATACGCGCGACACTCTGGCCATGGCCTTCGAGCGCCCGGCCGACGTGGAGGTCATCGAGGGCTTCACTACCTTTGCCGATGACGAGCTGGCCCGTTTCATCGACGAGCGCGGCCTGGCCATGGATCTGGCCGACATCCAGTTCTGCCGCGCGTACTTCGCCGAGGAGGGTCGCGACCCCTCCATCACCGAGATCAAGATGATCGACACCTACTGGTCCGATCACTGCCGCCACACCACCTTCGGCACCGTGCTGAATGAGGTGGAAATCGCCGACGCCAACGTGCAGGCCGCCTTCGACCGCTACTTGGAGCTGCGTCGCGAGCTTGGGCGCGACGAAAAGCCGGTGTGCCTCATGGATATGGGCACCATCGGCGCGAAGTGGCTGAAGAAAGAGGGCATTCTCACCGGGCTCGACGAGTCCGAGGAGATCAACGCCTGCACCATCAAGTGCAAGGTGGATGTCGATGGCGAGGAGCAGGACTGGCTGTACCTGTTCAAGAACGAGACCCACAACCATCCCACTGAGATCGAGCCCTTCGGCGGCGCGGCCACCTGCGTGGGCGGCGCCATCCGCGACCCTCTCTCGGGCCGCTCCTACGTGTACCAGGCCATGCGCGTCACAGGCGCGGCCGATCCCACGGTGCCCGTGGCCGACACCATTCCCGGCAAGCTCCCTCAGCGCAAGCTCGTGACCACGGCGGCGGCCGGCTACTCCTCCTACGGCAACCAGATCGGCCTGGCCACGGGTCAGGTGCACGAGCTGTACCACCCTGGTTACGCCGCCAAGCGCATGGAAATCGGCGCGGTGGTGGGTGCCACGCCGGCCGACCACGTGCGTCGCGAGACCCCGGCGCCGGGCGATGTGGTGGTGCTCCTCGGTGGCCGCACGGGCCGCGACGGCATCGGCGGTGCCACGGGCTCTTCCAAGGCCCATTCCGTGGAATCTCTGGAAAGCTGCGGGGCCGAGGTGCAGAAGGGCAACGCGCCAGTGGAGCGCAAGATCCAGCGCCTGTTCCGCCGCGGGGATGCTTGCCGCATGATCAAGCGCTGCAACGACTTCGGCGCCGGCGGCGTGTCGGTGGCCATTGGCGAGTTGGCCGACGGCCTGGACATCAACCTGGATGCCGTACCTAAAAAGTACGACGGTCTGGATGGCACGGAGCTCGCCATCTCCGAATCTCAGGAGCGCATGGCCGTGGCCTTGGCCCCCGAGGACGTGGATGCCTTCATCGCGCTCGCCCACGAGGAGAACCTTGAGGCCACACCCGTGGCCGTGGTTACGGAAGAGCCGCGCGTGCGCATGCATTGGCGCGGTGACACCATCGTGGATGTGAGCCGCGAGTTCCTCGCGAGCAACGGCGCGCCGAAGCATGCGGCGGTGGCGGTACCCGCGCCGGCCGACGAGAGCTTCGCCGAAAGCGCCTGCGACCGCGCTTTCGAGGCGACAAGCGAGCTGACCGACCCCGTGGTGGACGCCGTGTGCGACGCCGACTCGCTGGAAGTGTCCCTCGCGGCGCTCATGGGCGACATCAACCGCGCCTCGAACAAGGGTCTTGTGGAGCGCTTCGACTCCACCATCGGCGCGGCCACGGTGCTCATGCCCTTCGGCGGCGCGCGCCAGCTCACCCCGGCGCTCGCCATGGTGGCGAAGCTGCCGGTGCTCGGCGGCAAGACCACGACGGTCTCGGGCTTGTCCTGGGGCTTCAACCCGTATCTTTCGTCCTACGACCCCTATGCTGGCGCCTACATGGCCGTGCTCGATTCCGTGGCGAAGCTCGTGGCCACCGGCTTCGAGCGGGCGAACATGTACCTCACCTTCCAAGAGTACTTCGAGAAGCTGCGCCAGGATCCCGAGCGCTGGGGCAAGCCCATGGCGGCGGTGCTCGGCGCGCTCATGGCCCAGATCGATTTCGGGGTGGGCGCCATCGGCGGCAAGGACTCCATGTCCGGTTCTTTCGAGGACTTGGACGTGCCGCCCACGCTCGTGTCCTTCGCGACGGCCATCGGTGACATCGACCGCGTCACCTCGCCGGAGCTGAAGGAAGCGGGCGACAACCTCATCTGGGTTTCCTTCGAGGACGCGCTGGCGTCGAGCGTCTGCGCCGCCTTCGATGCCGTGGAACATCTCATCGGTGCCGGCGTCGTGCGGGCCTGCGCGAGCGGTGCCTACGGCGGCTTGGCCGAGACGCTGGTGAACATGGCGGTGGGCAACGGCCTGGGTATCACCGTGGACGAGGACATCGACATGGGCCAGCTGTTCGAGCCGGCCTACGGCACGTTCGTGATCGAGCTGGCCGCCGGCGAGGATGCCCAGTCCGTCGTCACGCGTTTGGAAGATGCCGGGCTCGACGCCAACGTGGATGTGGTGGAGCTTGGCCAGGTGACCAGCGCTTACGAGTTGACCTGCGACGGCCAGGTGGCCGATCTCGCCGTGGTGCAGGAGGCCTGGGAGCGCGGAGGCGGCCTTGAAAGCGTGTTCCCGTACCGCACCTCGCCGGAAGAGCGCGCAGCGGCCGAGACGGTGCCCGCCATCAGCTTCGAAGGGGAGGCAGCTCCGGCTTACCACGGCCCGGCGCTGCTGGGCGATACGTCCGGCGCCCCGCGCGTGGTCATTCCGGTGTTCCCCGGCAACAACTGCGAGTATGACTCCGCCGCCGCTTTCGAGCGGGCGGGTGCGGTGCCCACCGTGTACGTGGTGAACAACCTGACGCCCGAGGCCGTGGCTGAATCCACCACCGAGTTGGCGCGTCTTATCCGCGCATCGCAGATCGTCATGATTCCCGGCGGCTTCTCCGGCGGCGACGAGCCCGACGGCTCCGCGAAGTTCATCACGGCTTTCTTCCGCGCGCCGGAGGTCACCGAGGCGGTGCGCGATTTGCTGCAGGCGCGCGACGGCCTCATGCTCGGCATCTGCAACGGTTTCCAGGCGCTCGTGAAGCTGGGCCTGGTGCCCTTCGGCGACATCCGTCCCATGGACGCCGATTGCGCCACCCTCACCTTCAACAACATCGGCCGCCACCAGAGCACGCTCGTGCGTACGCGCGTGGCCAGCACGATGTCTCCCTGGATGAGCCGCATGGAAGTGGGCGAGATGCACACGGTGGCCATCAGCCACGGCGAGGGCCGCTTCGTGGCGCCGCAGCCTCTGCTGGATTCCATGATTGCGAACGGACAAGTTGCCACTCAGTACGTGGACGCCGCGGGGCAGCCTTCCATGGATTTGGCGGTGAACCCCAACGGGTCGGTGCTCGCCATCGAGGGCATCACGAGCCCCGACGGCCGCGTGCTCGGCAAGATGGGTCACACGGAACGCGCCGGCGCGGGCCTGTACAAGAACACCTTCGGCAACACCTACCAGCCCCTCTTCGAAGGCGGTGTCGACTACTTCCGCACGAAGTAGTTACTGCCACGCGAGGTAGTTGCCGCTGCATGAGGTGGCTGCTCGGGAGGGTGGCGTGCGACCGCCCGTCGGTGGGACCGGGGGTTTGATGCCCGAAAACAACAAGGGCGACGTCAGGAACGGAAGTTTGGTACCTGGTGTCGCCCTTTTTGCGGCCAACTTGCGGAGTTTGGCATCGAATGGTGCCAAGTTTGGCAGTTTGGTACCCTGCCTTGGTCAAATTGCGAAGTTTGGTACCTGAAAACTTGCACGTACGAATTTCTGACCTGGTGTTTCTTCGGAGTCGAGGTACCAAACTGCGGTTTTTGGCCGAATTCGGGGTACCAAACTTCCGATCTTGGAAGAGGGCAGGTGTCATATCGCGGATCTTGTCCGAGAAAGATGGATACCGGTTCATCGGGCGGTAGGGCTGTGGTTGTGGTCTCCTTGTCGATGGCGCCAGATGAATCGTCGAGGTCGTCGCGCGGCACTGCCCCGGGGTCGAGTGCGCTGTGGATCCGCTCTATGTGGTGCAGTGGGTGATCGACGTGCTCGACGAGACCCGCAGGGAGGCGTGGCGCGGCTGCGAAGGCTGAGGGTTCTCGCCTGGGCCTACCTTCTGCACCGCCGCTGCCGCAAAGCCGCCGCCGAAGACCGCAGCCAGACCTTCGAAAATGTCAACGAGTGACGACGCCCCTGGCAAAAAGTCGCCCCGGGCTACGGTGTTATATGTAGCAAACTTTGTAGTATAGAGCAAAAAAGCAGATCACTGCTTAGCATCTACTTGTCAACATGAGCTAACACCGTAGCCCGACCCGCAAAAATGACGAAGGCGCGCAGTTGCCCTGACAAAAAAGCGCCTCGGGCTGCGAGTTGTACTCGGGTGTGTGGCGAAAAGGCACCTCGGGCTACGGGCTGTGCTTGAAAAACGGCAAAAGAGCGCGTTGTGCTGTGGATACTCTCGGGCCCCTGCGAATTGCTGCCAGGCTACTGCCACAGCCTCACTTCGGGCTCCAGTTCCACGCCGGTGGTCTGGCGAACGCGGCGCTGCACTTCGGCGATGAGTGCTAGCACGTCGGCGGCGGTGGCGCCGCCGGTGTTCACGACGAAGCCGGCGTGCTTCTCGGACACCTGCGCGCCGCCCACGCGCAGACCCTGGCATCCGGCCTGCTGGATGAGCGCGCCGGCGAAATGCCCCTCGGGGCGCTTGAAGGTGCTCCCGGCGCTCGGCATCTCCAGCGGTTGCTTGCTCTCGCGGCGCTCGCGCAGCTCTTCCATGCGTGCGGCAATGGCGGCAGGGGAGTCGGCGCGCAGCTGCAGCGTGGCCCCGAGCACCACCCAGCCCTCGCGCATCATGCGGCTTTGGCGATAGCCCCACGCGGCTTCCGGCGCTGGCACGTTCGCGACGCGCCACGACCCCTCGCTCGGCACCAGGCAGCGTACTTCCACGGCTACGTCCGAGAACTGGCCCTCGTAGGCGCCGGCGTTCATGATGGCTGCGCCTCCGATGGTGCCGGGAATGCCGCTGGCGAACTCGTAGCCCGCAAGCCCGGCATCCCGCGCCGCGGCGGCCACGGCGGCGTTCGTGGCCCCGGCCGCTGCTCGCACGAGGCCGCCGGGCAGCACCTCCACGGCGGCGAAGTTGTCCGCCAGCAGAAGCGTCACGCCGTCAAGTCCCTCGTCGGGCGCGAGCACGTTGGAGCCGAGTCCCAGCACACGCCAGGGAATCCCGGCCGCCTCGCAAGTCGACACCACGCCTGCCACCTCGTCTTCGGAGCGCGGCGTCACGAGCCACTGCGCCGGCCCCCCGATGCGAAATGTCGTATGCTCGACTAGGGGTTCGTCAGGCCGCACATTCTGCGAACCGACGATATCCTGAAGGCTCTTCTCGAAGCTCGGGGCGCTCACTGTTTGTTCCTCCTCAACTGAGTGACGGCTTAGAGGAGACGGAGGGTGTTCTGACCGAGCGAGTTCCGCAGCGACTGAAACAGCCCAGTGGGCTGTTTCACAAAGCGAGGACTGTCTGAGCGAATCAGAATACCCTGCGGCTCCGACACGCGGGGAGGTGCAACCTCTCCGTTTGCCATAGCGATCGGGTTACCGTTGGTGACCCGCATGGCTCATTGTACTAGAATACGCCCATGACGAAATCGCTGACATATCCGCGCGATCGCCAAAGCGCCTCCGCCCATCGTTGCTCGCGCTTCGCACCCGCTTGCGGGCTCGCATCCGCACCCGCTTTTGGGCTCGCATCCGCACCTGCCCCAGTGGCCGCCCTTGCGGATGCTTCCGCACGCACGAAAGTGGGGCGCTAGGCCATGGCGCGCAGGGTTCCCGAGGTCAAGCCCACCTCGCCGGCGGCGGCCATCGTGCTCGTGCTGCTGTTCATTGTCTGCTTCATTATCGGCCTGTGGGTGCTTATGGCGCTCACGCGCATCGTGCTCGGTTAGGGGCAAGGACTATGTGGCAGCGATTCACCCCCTACGACTTGCGCGTTATCGGGCACTACCTGGGAACGCTCCTGTTGTTCTTCGCCGCGCTCATGGCCCTTCCCTTGGCGACGGCGCTGGTCTTTCAGGAATGGGAGCCGGCGGCGCGCTACCTCGCGGCAATCGGCATCACCATGGTCGCGGGCTGCAGTCTGCGTTTTCTGCGCATCGAACCCGGACGCCTCGATCGCCGTCAGGCGCTGGCGGTGACCGGTTTCGCCTGGGTTGTTCTCGCGCTGTTCGCCTCGTTCCCTCTGTACTTCTCGGGGCATTACATGACCTACCTCGATGCCGTCTTCGATGGCGTCTCCGGCCTGACCACCACGGGCGCCTCGCTCATCGTCGATTTGGATCACCTCTCCTACGCCGACAACATGTTCCGCTTCGCTATGCATGCCCTGGGCGGTCTCGGCCTTATCGTGGTGGCGTTGTCCTTCGGGCTTTTCGGCCGCGGCGGCGGCGCGTCGCTGTTTTCGTCGGAAGGCCGCAGCGAGCACGTGGTGCCCAACGTGGTGCAGACCACCCAGTTCATTGCTCGTATTACCCTGGTCATCGTTTCTGTCGCCACGGTGATCATCACGGCGTTGTGTCTGCTCATGGGTATGGAGCCCACCCGCGCCTTCCTGAACGCGCTGTGGGTGTCTACCTCCGGGTTCGTGACCGGCGGTTTCACGCCCATGCAGCTTTCCATCATGTACTACCATTCCTTCCCCCTTGAGGCGATTCTCATGGTGCTCATGATTTTGGGCTCCATCAGCTTTGTCATTCACGCCGAGGTGTGGAAGGGGCGTCCGCTCCCGTTTTTCCGCGACATCGAGACGAAGACGATGGTGCTTTGGATCGGGGTCATGGCCTTCGTCTTCACGGCCACCCTTGCCCTGTCGCCCTTCGATGACATGCTCGCCCTCTTGCGCCGTGGCCTGTTCATGATCATCTCGGCGTTCACCACGACGGGCTTTCAGGTGGTCACCACCAACCAGATCACCACCGCTTTCAGCAATGGCGCTTTCCTCACCCTGGCGTTCATCATGGCCGTTGGCGGTGCTTCCGGCTCCACGGCCGGCGGCATCAAGTTCTCGCGCATGGGCATCATCTTCAAGTCCATCGTGTCGAACGTGAAGGAGACGCTGGCACCGGATTCGGCTCGCGTCGTCGTTTCCTACAATCACGTGGGCAGGCGCACCTTGACGCCGGAAATTGTGAAAGAGGCCATGACGGTGTTCATCCTGTACGTGATCACCTACGTTATCGGCGCGCTGGTGGGCATTGCACACGGGTTCGAGGCCATTCCCGCAATCTTCGAGTCGGTGGCCATGACGTCCAACGGCGGCATCATCACGTCGGTGGCGGGGCCCGGCATGGCGGGAACTCTCGAGCTGTTCTACATCTTCCAGATGTGGGCCGGACGCTTGGAGTTCATGACGCTGTTCGCCCTTATTGTGGAAGTGGTGGCCTCCCTGGTGCCGCGGCCTCGACCGAAGGAGCGCTCATGAGGCGGCGGGGTATCGCGCTTCTGGCGATCGCGCTCGCGGCGGTTCTGGCCGCGCCGGGCCCTGTGGCTTGGGCGACGGGGGCTGCCAACGGCGCCACGGCGGCTTCCTCTGATGGTGGCGTGACCAACGAGGATGTGCCGACGGACGACACGGGCGTCGTAGAGGCCGGCGAAGGCGCTGGGAACGAGGGCGCTGGAAGCGAAGGCGCGGACGGCGGCGCGGTGCAAGGCGGAGGCGCCGAGGGCGAAGGCGCGAGCGGCGGCGCGACCGAGGGCGAAAACGGGGCCGATGGCGAGGACGGCCAGGCCGTCGACAAGCCCGCGCGCCCGAAGCTTCCCGATCCGGTCTTCGGCGAGGACGTGAGCGAGGATAATCTCGTGAACCCCCAGCAAAAGCCCGACAGCTCTTTCATCTACGATACCTCCATCTCCGCTTTGCAGGAGGCCGATTCCTACCTGAACAACCAGACGGTGCAGGTGACGGGCGAGGTCATTGGAGACCGCATTCGCGCCGAGTTCGATCCCGGGTACAGCTGGATCGTCCTGCAGGGCTCCGATAGGGCTCACTCCGAAATCCCCGTGTTCATGGACACGGAGTCCACCGAGGTCATCGATACCTACGGAGCCTACGGCCGCAAGGGCACGACGCTGCAGGTGCGCGGCACCTTCCATCTGATCTGCCCGGAGCACGAGGGGCTGACCGACCTGCACGCCGACGCGGTCACCTTCGTGGAAAAGGGGTCGGTCACCGAGCAGCCTTTTGACATCGGCGCGTTTCTGCCGGGGCTTATGCTGGTCGCCATCGGTTTCATCATGCTCATCGTGTTCCACCAGATGAGGGAGGGGCAGCGCTGATGGCTGAGGCGCGCTATCGCGGCGAAGTGATGAAACTGGACCGGGGGTACCCGCTCGTGCGTTTGGAAGACGGCGAGCTTCTGCGCTGCGAGCACGCGACGGCCCTGGTGAAGGGGGAGCGCCGACGGGCCGTTATCGGGGATGTCGTGGAAGTGGCGGTGCCCCCGGCTCACGACAAGGGGGTCATCGAGGCCATAGCGCCGCGCACCCGCGAGTTCGTGCGCAAGGATCCCACCGAGCGCGCCGTGCCCCAGGTGCTCGCCGCCAATTTCGAGCGGGTCATCGTGGCCCAGCCCGTGGGCGAGGTGAACCTGCGGCGCCTCGAGCGCGAGCTGGTACTGGCCTTCGAGACGGGGGCCGAGGTGACCGTCGTGCTCACCAAGGCTGATCTGGCCGACGACGCGGCCACCCGGGCCACCGTGGAGGCCGTGCAGGCCCTGGCTGCTCCCGCGGCCGATGTGCTCGTCGTGTCCGAGGACGACCCGGCATCGGTGGAGGCCGTGCGCGCGCTTCTGGCGCCGGGCACCACCACGGTGCTCATCGGGCGCTCGGGGGTGGGGAAGTCCAGCCTGGTGAACATGCTGGTGGGCGCCGAGGTCTTAAGCGTCGGCGCAGTTCGCGAGGGGGATGGCAAGGGCCGCCACACCACGGTGAGCCGCGAGATTGTGGAGGTGCCCGGCGCCGGCCGCATCGTGGATATGCCGGGCGTGCGGGGCCTCGGGCTTTGGGACGCCGAGGCGGGCATCGGTGCCGCCTTCCCCGACGTGGAGGCCCTGGCCGAAGCGTGCCGCTTCCGCGACTGCACCCACCACGAGGAGCCGGGCTGCGCCGTGCGCGCGGCTGTGGAATCCGGTGAGCTGGCGTCGGAGCGCTACGGGTCCTACCAGGCTCTTCAGCAGGAAATGGCCGCCATGCGCGACCGTCGCGAAGAGGCGCGCCGCATGAACAAGGAGAAAGTGAGCGATACCAAGCGCCGCCGCGCCGGTGCGCCCAAGGGCGGACGGCGCCGGCGATAACAGGGCGCGACTGCGACAATACCCCGTGTATGGGCGGGGTGGTCTTCGCCGTGCCGTCTCGTTCCGTTCATGACATTTTGCCTACCGAGATTGCCGCTGGATGCGAACGCGCTAAAATGATGTAACACTCTTCGACTGAACTCGAAAGGACCTCCATGAACCCCGTCGTCGTCATTCCCACGTTCATCTACCCCCGCCGCCACCGCGGAGGGGCCGATGTGGTGAGCACCTACGACCACCCCACCGCCCCCAACCAGGAGGGTGAGCTCGGCCGCTGCCTGGAATCGCTGGCGAAGGTGGAGGGCCTGGGACTCGTGGTCATCCTCGTGTCCGCCGATGTGTCTTTGGAAGTGCAGGCGGCCGAGAAGGTGCAGGCCATCGCCAATCGCCACCCGGACGTGACGACGCTCGTCGTCGGCGCGGCGGAGCTGGCGCTTATCGAGCAGCGCATGGCCCAGCAGAACATCGAGCGCCTCTCCAAAGAGATCGGCCTTCAAGGCTACGGCGCCATCCGCAATTTGGGCCTGCTCGTGGCCAACGTGCTCGGCTTCGACGCCGTGGTGTTCTTGGACGACGACGAGGTGGTCGACGACCCGAAATTCCTGGAAAAGGCCATGTACGGCCTCGGGAAGCTCACGCGCCAGGGCGTGCCCATCGTGGCGAAGACGGGGTACTATTTGAACGACCAAGACTCCTACCTCTCGAAATGGGAGGACAAGTGGTACAACCGCTTCTGGCAGCAGGGCCGCGCCTTCAACGAGTGGATCACCAAGGCCATGCGCGGCCCGCGCTTGTCGCGCTCGAACCATGTGTGCGGCGGCTGCTTGGCCGTCCACAAGGAGGCGTTCCGGCGCCTCGCCTTTGACCCGTGGATCACCCGCGGCGAGGATTTGGACTACATGCTCGACCTGCGCATGTACGGCTCGGATATCTGGTTCGACAACCAGTGGGTGCTGCGTCACCTGCCCCCGCGCACCGCAAGCGAGGGCACGCGTTTCCGCCAGGACATCTTCCGGTGGCTCTACGAGTACCGCAAGCTGGAATACTCCCGAGCGCTCATCGACCTTCAGCAGGTGAAGCCGGCCTCGCTCGAGCCCTACCCGGGGCCGTTTTTGGAGCCGGGTCTTCTGCGCCGCATTCGACTCACGGCATGGATGCGCAGCTTCGGACGCCCCGACAAGAAGGCCTACCGCCTGGCCGCCAAGGCCGCCACGGGCGCCGCTTCCGCCTACGCCGAGGCCAACTGCGCGAAGTACTTCGAGTTCCAGTACGTCTGGCCCGAGGCCATGAATCGTTTGGAAAGCGATCAGCTGCTTTCCGAGGCGCTGGTGCGCTCGGCCATGCTGCGCGCCCAGGATGTGGCTGCCGCGAGCGTCCCGGCTCCAGTCGCTGCTGCGCCCGCCACCGTCGCCTCGAGCGCCCCTGCAGGCGGCGCTACCCCCATGTGTCACCCTGAGCGCAGCGCCGCAGGCGCGGAGCCGAAGGATATCCCCGCCCCGCCCGTTCCGTTGCCCCATGCCGACATCGATCCCGGCATGACCACCCAGATTCGTTTGGACATGGAGGACTAGCGTCGTGGAAGCCATGATTCCGCTGTTTCTCGTGTCGCTCGTCGTCGGCCTGGTGGTCGGCGTTTTGGCGGGGCTGCTCGGCATCGGCGGCGGCATGCTGCTCGTGCCGGCGTTCAAGCTCGGCTACGCCATGGACTCCCTCATGTGCACCGCCACCTCGCTGTTCACCATCATCCCGACATCTATCTCAGGAGCGGTTTCCCATATTCGGAACAAGACCTGCCTGCCAAAGCTCGGCGTGGCCGCGGGCCTCGGGGGCGCCTGCATGTCGCCTTTGGGGGTGTGGCTTGCCGCCCTCTCGCCGGACTGGGCCGTCATGGGAGCCGCCGCGCTCATCATCGCCTACTCTTCCGTCACCATGTTCCGCAAGGCGTTGAAGGCCCCGAAGGCTACCAAGCCCGTCGCCCCCTCATGTCATCCTGAGCGCAGCGCTGCAGGCGCGAAGTCGAAGGATCTCGCCGCTGTCGAGGATCGCGCCGCCGCCATCGAGCGGGCGCACTTGGAGGCCCCCGCTATCGGCTGGCGTGAGGCCGCCATCGGTGCGGCCATCGGCCTGTTCGCTGGGCTCGCTTCCGGGTATGTGGGCGTGGGCGGCGGCTTCATCATGGTGCCGCTCATGATGTCCGTCCTGCATGTTCCCATGAAGCTCACCTCGGGCACGTCCCTTATCGCCGTCATGATCCTCGCCGTGCCCGGCACCATCACCCAGGCGGTTCTCGGCAACATCAACTGGGTTGCCGGTATCGCTGTGGCTTGCGGTTCCATCCCCGGCGCGGCCTTGGGCGCCAAGCTCATCCCGAAGGTGCCCGAGCGCCAGCTGCGCTTTCTGTTCGCCGGCTTCCTCGTGGTGGCCGCCGTCCTGCTCGTCGTGAACCAGCTGGGGGTTTGGGGCTAGGTCGTTTCCCTGGCGTTCCCAAGTTTGTTATACTGGCGTCAATTATGGCGGCGATCAGGGGGTACGATTATGGCGAAGCGCGAATCGGGTACGGTTTCCACGCGGGGCATCGGGGTGCCCAAGTTCAACCAGGAAATGCTCGCGGCCACCATTGCCGCCCTGGCGGGCATCACGCTCGTGTGGACGTTCTCGCAGCCGGCGTTCCCCGTGCCCGTGCTCATCGCGGCCGGCGCCGTGTTCACGGTTTCCATCGTCATGGTCATCCGGCTCATGATGGATCCAGATTCCGTGCGCGCCCTGCAATCCGATGCCATGCTGCAGCTGGCCTCTTCCATGATCGACGCCATGGGCGACGGGCTCACCGAGGAGGCGTCCCAGGAGGTGTGCGAGCTTTTGCTGCCGAACACCTCGGCCATCGCGGTCGCCCTCACCAACTGCGAGAACGTGCTCGGCTACGCGGGCTACCAGGAGGCCCACAACCCGGCGGGCATCGCCATCCGCACGAGCGCCACCCACGAGTGCATTCGCCAAGGGAAAACACTTGTGCTGCTGGCGCCCGAGGAGATCGGCCTGCCTATTCCCGTTGAGCAGAGCCGCATCAAGGCCGCCATCGTGGAGCCCCTGTTCGTCGGCGGCCGCGTGGAGGGAACGCTCAAGTTCTACTACCGCGATCCGCGCAAAATCACCGAGACTCAGCGCTCCATTGCCCACGGCTTCGCCCAGCTGCTCGCCACCCAAATGGCCGCCGTGGAGATGGAGACCCAGCGCAAGTTGGCCACCTCCATGGAGCTGAAGATGCTGCAGACGCAGATCAACCCCCATTTTTTATTCAACACCATCAACACCATTGCCTCGTTCATCCGCACCGACCCCATGAAGGCTCGCACTCTGCTGCGGGAGTTCGCTGTGTTCTACCGGCGCACTTTGGAGGACTCCACCGAGCGTATCTCGCTCGCCCGCGAGCTTGACCAGGTGCAGCGCTACTTCAACTTCGAGCTGGCTCGCTTCGGAGACGCGCGCCTCGCTTTCGAAGTGGACGCGAGCCCCGCGCTGCTGGACATGATGGTGCCGCCGTTTTTGGTGCAGCCGCTCGTGGAGAACGCCATCAAGCACGCGATGCCCTCGGAAGGAAAACTGACCATCACGGTGAAGGCCGATGCCGACGGCGACGACGTGGTCATCGTGGTGAGCGACGACGGCGTGGGCATGTCCGAGGAGACCTGCGCGAACATCACCCAGGTGGAGTCGTCCACCGGCCTCGGCATTGCCGTGAAGAACGTGCATGACCGCATGATCGGCTTCTTCGGCCCCGATGCGCAGATGGTGTACACGAGCGTGCTGGGGGAGGGCACCCAGGTAACCCTGCGCTGCCCCGGCTGCGCCAAGGCGCCGACGTCCGCGGCGGCATCGGCGTCGGCGGGGGCGCCCGCGGCGGCCGAGGGGGCGGCGCAAAGCGCGGAGAAGACGGCGCGCAACAACGCCACGGTGGCCGAGCTGGCCGAGCTTGTGGCCCAGGTGTCGGAATAAAGGCCGATCCCAGCAGGTAAATCGCCTATTTTCGTATCGACAATAGGGGCGTGGTCGTTTATCATCCCAGTCATCAACTATTCGTCTTCTGGGGAAGGGCGCGCCCGTGTTCGAGTTTCTATCTTCGCCGTTCGGCCTGGTGGCTGTAGGCCTCGGTGTGCTGGCGG
>UMHU01032085.1_pt1 | contig 20272 bp, 18 predicted proteins | sample 1965591 | NCBI WGS metagenome assembly UMHU01 (sample SAMEA4836101, study PRJEB28245) | human gut metagenome | biome: gut microbiome; material: fecal sample | place: Denmark | collected 2008
AAAAAATTTAGTGGCTTATGGTGTGGGCAGCGGAAACGCCCCAATGCTTTTACGTGTAATAGCATAGGACACCTAAGAGCCGCTTTTTTATTTAATCTCCTAAAAATTACACCTTATGAGCAATTACAGTATTGAATGCGTATTGCGTAATTCTGAAAAAGTAAACCTTGACGGGCTTTTAAAATCACTTCTGTATTTTGATGATTTGGACGCAATTAAACAGGATTTGTTACAGGCCTATTTCATTGTTGCCGAATGGTGCACAGAAGACAGTTGTAATGTAAACGAAACTTCGCAAAATGCGCTTAAATCATTGCGCAATATCATAGAAGCATTTCAAGACGCAAATAAGCCGGAACAGGCAAAAATAAGGCTGGTAGCCAGATAGTAACACCAAGCACACAGGGCGTATATAGTTCTGTGTGCTTATTTTTATATCGAGTATGAATACGAAATACATAATCATAGAATTATATAAAACAAATCTTTCTACTTCGGAAATTGCCGGGCAATTAGGTATTACAGAAAGATATGTACGCAAAATTATCGCGGCTTATGGTAATACGCTATCAACGAAACTTACGGAAAGGAACTATATTGCAGCCATTAAACACGGCTTTGAATCCAAGGAAGAACTTGCTGCGCATTTTGGTGTATCACGTATGACAATGCAACGATTTGAAGAAAAGACTGGAATAAAACAGAAAATAGCAAGGTATTTACACATACATGGGAAGACAGAAAAGGAAATAACTACCATTCTTAAAACAAAAACATCAAGGCTTAATATTCATGAAGCGGGAACACTCCCGACCATTGCGGGGATAAAATCAGAACTTGAAACAGTTTTAGAAATTTTGAAAGAATATGCGCAAATTGATGATGAAGTACAGACGCAATATTATACACTAAAACGTATATGCGAAAAGTTATAAATATTCATTTTTTTGCTCTGTAATTGAATTGATAAATGTAACCCTAACTGTATACCCACGTTACAATATGTAAGAAAACGAAACGTATCATTTTTAATTAACTGATACAATACCACTTAACAATTATCGGCATGTTACAATCGTTGTTTTGTGATATCCACTATATGTTACAATCTCAAAAAACACCTCTTTTTTACTTTATTACCGCTTTCACCGTTCAAGCAACCATTTAATATCTCTTAAAATCAAACGGCTGCTTTTTATATCCTTATTATTCAGTATTTTGCGCTATTAAGCAGACCATTAAATTAAACTTAATTCAACCGAATTAAAGGAAAAATCAAGCAAAAACAAAGGTTTTTCGCCCCCAAATTAAAGCAGAATTAAAGTAAATCAAATTTTTATCTATCAGACACTTACATGTAATTTACTGTAAAACAAAACACTATGTTACATCAAATTATACGCTTCGTTTTATGCCCCATAAATTTTGAGAATAATTTTGCATAACAAATTTTACGGCCACACCCGCAACGGGTTTGGCTGACTCCTTTTCAACAACAGTAATATCAACCTTTTTATTTATATAACGACCTCTTATGACAGCTTCACTATCATCGCCATAACCCTGCGATTTTATGATATAAGCATCGCCTAAACGTTGAGCTAAATCTTCAGCAATCGCACCATGAAGAGGCTTGAGTTTAGCCGTACTACGAGATGTCCCGATCTGTATAAAAGATTTAAACGAATTCAAAATACTGCCCAAGAAAAGTTGATTTGTTAGCATATTTATTGTCTGATTTGTAGCTTATATACCAATTTATGTATTGTTCTACGTCTTTGGTGTTGTAGGTGTAATATCCACCGCTTTTGTATTTTTTTAGGAGTTTTATGTAGTCGGCAAATTGGGGTGTTTCGAGGATTTGCTTGATGTCTTCGAGGGGTATGCCGTCGTGAGTTATGGCGTATAGCCCGCTGTATATGCCTTCTCCTTTGGGGACGTATTCTATTTTCAAGTCTTTTTCTGTCCTCAACGAGGTGTTTATAGAGAGTTTATCCCTGTACACGTCTTGCAGGGCTTGTGTGCGTCCGAATTGATACCATGCAGGGTGTTCTTTTCGGCCTTTTAGGAGTTCGTCTTTGTGTGCTTGCAGGTAATCGGCGACTTGTTTTTCAGAGAAGATTTTGTCGGGTGGTAGGGGTTTGCCTTTTTCGTCGTAAGGGAACAAGCATTTGTACTTTTTTCCCGTAGAGGCTTTTAGTGCTTTTATGGTTATAGTTGATTCGGGTACATCCTCTCCGATGAATATGTTGTCGGCCAGTGTCGCGAATCCGTTTTTGACGGTTACGAGTCTGGGGGGAGTACTTGTTTTTATGCTCCGCAATGTGTCGAGGTGTTCTTTGTCGGAGAGGTAAAGGATTCCGTCGATACAGCTGTCTTGGAGTGATAGGTTAGCTACATGGTTTCTTTGTCGCGTTTCGCTATTGAAAGTGTAGTAATCGAATCGGTCTGATTGCTTGTCGTTGGAGAATAGGGAGATTATCGTGTAGGCTGTTACGTGGGGGAAAGGCTGGTAGTGCCCTAAATCGACGAGGGAGATTATGTTTCTTTTCTCCATAACATGGTTGCGCATATTACGGGCGGCTACGCTGCTGAGCCATGAGGAGGGTGTTATGTAGCATAATTTGCCTGACGGGTTGAGCATATTGAACCCAAACTCGAAGAAAGCAAGGTACAAATCGGTCATGCCTCCGTTGGCGAATCTGTATTGTTTTACTTCGTCGTAGGTTTCTTGGAGGTTATGGACACGGACGTATGGCGGGTTTCCTACGACGTAATCTATTTTTCCGTCGTAGGTTTTTACCGCCAAAGCGTCTTGGTTATGTATGTCCCATGCTACGTTTTTTATTTTGTATCGGTTTGCGACTTTTTCTAAGTTGGCCTTGCAGTTTTCGTAGGCTTCTTTGTCGGTGTCGATACCGTGTATGTAGCACTCAAGGTGTGTTTTTATTTCTCGGCTGTTTTTTCCGGCACGGAGTGCTTCTTCGCAATATCTTTTTACGGCGACTTGTAGGAACGCTCCGTCTCCGCAACTGTTGTCGATGATATGTTTTTCTATGATCGCGGTATTTTTGTACCCGGCATAGTCCAACATTTCTTCTACCAGATATTGTGGTGTGAAAACTTGTCCGATGTTTTTAGACCTTATCTTTTCTTTTTTCTCCATATTATTTTATACCGGATCTCTTTACCTATTCCTCAATCGAAACAATAGACTTCGGAAAGCGGTTTCCCGGCTCTATCTTTGGGAGAAAGCAGCATCTGTTCCTCAGGTATCGGCCATTCGATACCCACTTGCTCATCGTTGAAAATAAGCGATGCCTCGGATTGAGGGGCATACACATTGTCGACCTTGTAAACAAATGTCGCCGTATCGCTCAAAACAAGGAATCCATGAGCAAATCCCCTCGGGATAAAAAGCTGACGTGCATTCTCGGCCGACAATTCCACAGCGACGTATTTTCCGAATGTAGAAGAAGATTTTCGCAAATCGACGGCTACATCGAGTACACGTCCCTCGAGAACTCTTACCAGTTTTGCTTGGGAGAATTCGCCTTTTTGAAAATGCAGTCCCCGTAAAACCCCGTAGGAAGAACGCGACTCGTTATCCTGCACGAAATCGACTTTACCCACATGTTGCTCGAAAAGATCCTGACGATAAGTCTCCATAAAATATCCCCGGGCATCTCCGAATTTTTTCGGTTCGATAACAAATACTCCCGGAATCGACTGTTCTATAAATTCCATATTTTCCTGTTTTTTCATTATTTATCCTCAGCAAACATCGGATCCCATGCCGGTAACAACGTCGGCTTTTGTCTGAGTATATCCAAGATATTCTGAGGAACGTATTTTTTCTCTACCACAAGACGGAACATATACTCATCGAACCAATCATCGGTCATAATCAAAAAACCTTTGTAACCCGAGGTTGCCCCCCAACTGTTCTCTATAAGCCATTTCTTGGGCATTCCTTTCTCGTCGAGATCGACCCCGATCAAAGTCATCGCATGGGACGAACCGCTGGCAAATGTCTGTATACGCTGTTTTTTATCCATACCGAATGTCGTCCCCATCAACGACTCATAATCATAGTTACGTAGATCGAGTGTACCTTTTTTCGAATCGAGAAATTTTGCCACATCACACGAGAAATACATAGCCGTACTGTCCTTGATAGAGGCTATGGCCAATGGTTTTATATCCTCAACGGGAAGATTGATGTAAGTCCAGTTATATCCGTCGTACATATGGCGGTCGTAATCTATCTCATACAATTTATAATACGGCCGCGAAGGATCATTCATAACCATGACATAACCGCCGGTAAGGTCATCGCCGATAAACTCGTCATAAAACGATTTGGGCGTATAGATTTTCGTCTCTATGGGATTTCCTTTCTTATCTTTACGAGTCCAAGTAAACTCCGTCGGAGGTTCACCGAAAGCCAATGCCAACATACGATATATCGTCGAAAGCATTTCGGTTTTCATTTTATCGATTTCGGCAGGTTTCGCCTTAGCCGGCAATTCCCTCAAACGAAGGCCGTACTCCCGCAATTTCAGCTTTATCAAAAATGCAATGCGGGCAGTATTGTTGGTACTATATGTCTCATTCATCACCTCACGGGGTACCAAACCGTACTTGCCGATAATATCGGAAACTCCGGTGAACTGTCCGCCATCACTCAACGGGTTTTTAAACAGCCAAGCAACCGTCTGGTCGTCCATAGGAAGGCTGCGGGTATCGATTACTCCCTGCAAAAAAAGATTGGCTTTCTCCAACTGGTCATAGAAAAAGCAATATGCTTGTGAAAACTCACACTCGGGCAAATGGTGCTCGGCCATCATTTTAGCCCGCAACACGTTCAAGCCCGAAAAAAGCCAGCAACGACCCGACGACTCCTGATCGGTAATTCCTTTGGTCGGAACCCGATGCGAAAAATAACCGTCGACCTCAGCACTTACATCGGCGTTAGAGGCCAGTTTCTGAATGTCGGTTCCGGCCAAAGCATTACGCAAAGCCTTGTCTTCGGCCGTATTCTTGTAACTATCGCGTAACTCACCGAGCATTTTAGGATCGATGCCGCCTTTGTTCTGAGCCCACCCCGCCGCAGAACCGAATGTCAGAAGCGCGGCAAGAAAAATTTTCGATATTCTCATATTCATGTGCGTTTAGGTTTGTTCTTCGTACTCGACAAAGATACGAAAAGCAACGCGACCGCCCCGCATTTTCGATAAAAAAACGTCGCATCGATATGATGCGACGTTTTTCCGACAATACGTTTTCAACGACTTTCATTCAAAAAATTTATTTTTCCCACAAAAAGGCCTCATCTCTGCATCGGCACAACCATAGCGGAAACAGGATAGACCCGGGACATCAGACCGGAAAGGCATTGCATCTTTCCACGGATCTGCCGATGCACAAAAAGCTCTCCTCTCCGCTCGTATAAAAGAAAAGAATACTCGCCCGGAGTACCCTCCAAACGGAAAAGCGGAGAATAATGCCGAAGTAAATATAAAAAATCGAGATCACCCATTTCATATCCCCGCTCCTCATAATGCTGTAAAGAAACATCTCCTTCGACATTATGGAAACACAACGCACACGACGGGTGCTCCCGCAAATACTCTCCCTGACGTTGTAATTTACCGGAGTCGTTCCACCGCTCATAATCCCGACACACGATGACATAACGGCTGCGTACCTCGGCTCCGGGACTACCGAATGCGATGTATCGCTCGGGATTACGACGATAGCGGAGACGATGCGGATAAAAACTTGTATAACGACGGCATAATCGTTCTATTTCGTCGGTCGACGAACGATCGACAACTATCACTTCGGTCTCGAACGTCGTACTTTGTTTCATCAACGTATCGAGACACTTCTCGCAATCATACACCCGACGGGCTATCAACACGACCGATACCAAAGGGGTTATGTGAGCAGGATAATTCGGGGAAAAATAAGAGAGTCCATTCATAAACTTATCATTTAAATGACAAATGCAGGAACAAGCATTTGCTGCTTTTTCGACAATACACACCGATAAAGATCTGAAATCGTTTCGGCCTCTCCGAAGTCGGCTGCATCGAGTTGTACCCCGTACCGTTCCCGAACAACCGACGAGAGCGTTACCGCCAATATCATATTCCATTCGCGAAGACTCTTGTAACGTGTTTCTCCCGACAAGTTACCGGGCGAAGTACAATAAAACAAAGATGCTACACAACGCACAAATTCTCTTTCTTCCATATCGGTTTCTTTTTTTTGAAAACGATATGGAAGCTATTTTTGTTCAAAGCGAAAATGCCCGAAGCAAAAAACATATATCACCGTTTTGTCGGTAAAATAAGCTGATTTATCGAATTTATTGGAGTCGTATCAGATAAGATACTATTTTTACGACAGAAAAAGGTTTCGTGATTTCGGTTAAATTTTAAATACGCCTTTTTCATCGAACTATTCTATATATTTTGGTTATGCGGCCTCCTTTTCGTGAGAAACGGATGCCGCTTTTTTGGCAATATTTATCCTCGTTCGTAAATATCCAATATCTCATACGGCGAATCGACCAAATAACCGGCTCCTGCACATTCGAGTTCTTCCCGCGAACGGAAACCCCATGCCACACCCACCGAAAGAACCCGTGCCGCAGCGGCCGTCTGCATATCGACACCCGAATCGCCGACATACAACACCTCGTCGGCTTCGACCGGCGCCTTCGCCAAAATATCATATACGATTGTAGGATCGGGCTTTACCGGTATCCCTTCCCGCTGACCGAGTACGGAAATAAATTTTATCTTCGGGAAAAAATGTGCGACCAATTTTTCTGTCGCTTGCTGGTATTTATTCGACGCAACAGCCAACAGCGCTCCCCGCCGCTGCAATTCGGCAAGGAGTTCGGGTATACCTTCATAAGGCCGCGTGCGACATACATTGTGGCTGTCGTAATACGGTACGAAAAATGAACGCATGCGGGCAATATGCTCTGCCGAACGTGCATTCTCGGGCAAAGCCCGTTCAAAAAGTTTTGCGATTCCGTTCCCTACAAACATATTATATTCTTCGACCGCATGTTGCGGGTAACCGCATTGTTCCAGTGCGTAATTGGTCGCTTCAGCCAAATCACCTATGGTATTCAACAATGTCCCGTCCAAATCGAAAATAACCAATCGTTTCATCTCTTTCCTACCTTCATTTTTAACGCCCCGAAATTAGATATTTTTCGAAGTATACCCAAATTATTTAAGAATGAATAAAACAATCTTGCCTCGAATGTTTTTTATATTTGACGCCGTCAACACAAGACTTGCCTCGGGTTAAAAACAAACGAATTTGTTTCATTTACCTCCCGGCATTCACTATATTTGTAGAATATAGGATACGGCTTGGCGTCGTCAAATTCGAAAACTTCGTTTTCATTTGCCCCTGCACTCGCCTTTCGCTATATTTGTGAACTTGATTGTTAAACATATTACACGTCTGAATATTATGAACGAATTATTCAACATTTCCGGTAAAACGGTTGTCATGACCGGTGCAACCGGCATTTTGGGAAGTTGCATATCCCGATACTTGGCACACGAAGGTGCCATCATGATCATCATGGGGCGTAACCACGAACATGGGAACTCTTTGGTAAAAGATATAACCGAAGCCGGAGGCACGGCTCTTTTCCTGCCATGCGACGTACTCGACCGTCCCTCTCTCGAACGTTGCCGGGACACGGTTCTAAAACAATACGGCCGCATCGACGTACTTATCAATGCCGCCGGCGGCAATATGCCGGGCGCAACGATTCCTACCGACAAAACATTTTTCGACATGTCGACCGAAGATTTCAAAAAAGTCGTCGATCTCAATCTGCTGGGAACGGTGTTACCCACTCAAGTATTCGCCGAAGATATGGCCACCCGTAAAAAAGGGGTTATTGTCAATTTCAGTTCCGAATCGGCGTTGCGCCCCCTTACCCGGGTAGTAGGTTATACTTCGGCCAAAGCCGCCGTACAACAATTTACCAAATACATGGCGGTAGAGATGGCGACCAAATTCGGAGACGGCATTCGCGTAAACGCCATCGCTCCGGGATTTTTCCTCACCGAACAGAACCGTACATTGCTTACCAACCCCGACGGTTCCCTGACCGCCCGGGGAAAAGCCATCGTTGCCCATACTCCCTTCGGGCGTTTCGGAACTCCCGATGAGCTGTGCGGTACGATACATTACCTTATCAGCGACGCTTCCCGTTTCGTCTCGGGCGCCGTAGCCGTTGTCGACGGTGGATTCGATTCTTTCTGCCTATAACAAAAACTTGCCTGTCATGATACTTTGCGAACAAACATGGAGATGGTACGGGCCGAATGATCCCGTCAGCCTGCAAGACATACGCCAAGCCGGAGCAACCGGCATCGTAACCGCCTTGCATCAAATTCCCAACGGAGAAGTATGGAGCATCGAGGAGATCGAAAAACGTAAAAATCTCATCGAGGCTGCCGGACTGAAATGGTCGGTAGTCGAAAGCGTCCCCGTACACGAACATATCAAAACCCAAACGGGTGATTTCCAGAAATACATCGAAAATTATAAAGAGAGTCTCCGCAATCTGGCACATTGCGGTATCTACACCGTTACATACAACTTCATGCCGGTACTCGACTGGACTCGTACCGACCTCGCCTACACTTTACCCGACGGATCGAAAGCACTGCGTTTCGAACGGGCCGCTTTCGTCGCCTTCGACCTATATATCTTAAAACGTCCCGGTGCCGAAAACGAATATTCCGACGAAGAAAAGACGCTGGCTTACAAACGATATGAACAAATGTCGGAAGAGGAAAAAGATCAGCTCGTGCGGAACATGATAGCAGGACTTCCGGGTTCGGAAGAAAGTTTTACATTACAGCAATTCCAAGAAGCACTCGACCGATACCGCGACATCGATGCCGAGAAACTTCGCTCCCACCTCATCTACTTCTTGCGAGAAATCACTCCCGTTGCCGATGAAGCCGGGATAAAACTCGTCATTCACCCCGACGATCCACCCTATCCTATCTTAGGATTACCCCGCATACTCAGTACCGAAGCCGACTTTATAAAACTCGTCGAGGCCGTCCCCAACCCGTCGAACGGACTATGCCTTTGCACCGGCTCTTTCGGAGTACGCGCCGACAATGATTTGGCCGGAATGATGGAACGGCTGGGTGATCGTATCAACTTCGTACACCTGCGCAGTACCCAACGCGATGCCGAAGGAAACTTCTTCGAAGCCAACCACCTCGAAGGCGATGTGGATATGTACAATGTCATGAAAAATTTTCTACTGCTGCAACAACGTCGGGGTGTATCTATTCCTATGCGGCCCGACCACGGCCATCAGATGATAGACGACTTGAAAAAGAAAACCAATCCCGGCTATTCCTGTTTAGGACGCCTGCGCGGACTGGCCGAACTGCGCGGCCTCGAAAAAGGGATCGCATGCTCGATGACGCAATCCTAATCGATCGGGACGGAATCCTCTTTTAGCATTTCCTCATGGAACATTTATAAAAACGCCACGTTTGCAAACGTGGCGTTTTTATAACCCGACATTTTCTAATCGTAAGTACTCTAAAAACCGTCATTCTGACGACCGCAGGGAGGAAGAATCTCCCTCAAAGCGAGCGTTATTGTATAAGATCTCTCACCTACGTTCGAGATGACATTACTGTCATTCTGAGGTGCAAAGCACCGAAGAATCTCCGATAAAGCGAGAGTGCAATCGCTACTATTGCGAGGAAAATAGAAAGAGGAGATTCCTCACACTCGACCATAGGTCTCGGTTCGGAATGACATCGGATTATCTTACTATGCGGTCGCGAAACATCTCCTGCCGGGGAAGTAAAAATCTGGGACTCCTCGTCGGGCTATCGCCCTCACCCTCAACGGCTGATAGTATCGGGGTGGAAAAATGCCCACCTTTATCGGGCTGGCGAGAGCAAAGGAAAATATGAAAAAAAGAGGACTGTTTGAGCACAGCGAGTTCCGCAGCCCCGCCGGCGAATGAAGCGAGAGGCAGGAGTTCCCAATAACCGGTGGACGACCTTTCTTGGTAACTTCTTCGCAATAGAGAAAAAATGAGGAATCAACAATCCAATAACAACTCGTAATCTTCGACATCTAACCAACGACCGAATTTCTGTCCGACTTTTTCGAAATGAGAAACTTTTCTGAATCCCAATTTTCGGTGTAATGCAATACTCGACTCATTTCCCCCTGTTATACAAGCAATCAATACCTTGTATCCCCGCCTGCGACACTCTGCAACCAACTCGCTCATCAACAGCGAACCTATTCCCTTTCCTATATAATCCGGCGACAGGTAGACCGTCGTTTCCAACGTATGTTTATAGGCCCCATATCCTTTCCACAAGTGGGCATAACAATAACCAACCACTCTCTCCTCGATCTCACAGACCAAACAAGGGAAGCGACTCGAAATATCTATAATTCGGCGACTCATCTCCTCTTCGGTCAAAGGAACCTCCTCGAAAGTTGCCGTACCGTGTACGACATATTCGTTATAAATATCGGCCATAAAGGATATATCCTGCTGTTTTACCGGTCTTATCATATGCTGTAATTTTACCGGCAAATATAAGCAGATTACACAAATAAATATCTGCATTTCTCCACAAGTCCGTTTCAATCTCTAAACCAAATGATTGAGATGTAAAGAAGACAAGACAAACGATTTTTATAAGGGATAATAGGTTTTATTATCCCTCTTTTTCTTATCTTTACCTCGTAAATCATATCCCGAAAATCATTATGCAACCATTTGTACATCTGCATGTCCACTCTCAATATTCTGTTCTCGACGGGCAAGCAAGCATACAAGCGCTGGTAGACAAAGCGCACGATGACGGTATGCCGGGAATCGCCCTGACCGACCACGGAAATATGTTCGGTGTGAAGGAATTTTACAACTACATCAAAAAGAAAAACGGTAAACTGAAAAGCGCCATACAGGAAATCGAGCAAAAAATTGCCGCCGTAACCGACGATGACCCCGACAAGGAGAACAAGCTGGCGGAGCTGCAAACCCAACTCGAAAAAGCAAAATCGAAAAAGCCGTTCAAGCCCATTATCGGTTGTGAAATGTATGTCGCCCGTAAACGTTTGCACGATAAAAACGGGAAAGAAGACCAAAGCGGATACCACTTGATCGTACTCGCCAAAAACGAGAAAGGGTATCATAACCTCATCAAACTCGTCTCGAAAGCATGGACAGAGGGTTTCTACATGCGTCCTCGTACCGACCGCGTGGAGCTGGAAAAATACCACGAAGGGCTCATCATTGCATCGGCTTGTCTCGGAGGAGAAATTCCACAGAAAATCATGCACGGTACACCCGAAGAGGTAGAAGAAGCGATTTTATGGTACAAAAATATTTTCGGAGAAGATTACTATCTCGAAATGCAACGGCATAAAGCCACCGTACCGAACGCCAACCACGAAACGTTCGAGAGACAGCAGGAAGTAAACGAGCAATTATTGAAATATGCTCAAAAATTCGGGATAAAGCTCATTTGTACCAACGACGTGCATTTTGTAAATGAAGAACACGCCGATGCCCACGAACGCCTCATTTGCCTCAATACGGGACGCACCATACACGAGAGTAACCCGAACATGGGTTACTCGAAACAGGAATGGTTGAAGACAACCGAAGAAATGAACGGAGTATTCGGCGATGTGCCCGAGGCTCTCGCCAATACGATCGAGATATGCGACAAAGTCGAGACATACAGCATCGACCACGCGCCTATCATGCCGACATTTGAAATTCCGACCGACTTCGGTACAGAAGAAGAATACCGTAAAAAATATACCGAAAAAGACCTTTTCGACGAATTTACACAAGACGAAAACGGAAACGTCGTACTTTCCCAAGACGCAGCCGAGAAAAAAATCAAGGTTCTGGGCGGGTATGACAAACTGTATCGAATCAAACTCGAAGCCGACTATCTCAAAAAACTGGCATACGACGGAGCTTACAAGCGATACGGAAATCCGCTCGACAAAGAGATAGAAGAACGTATCATCTTCGAGCTGCACATCATGAAAACGATGGGTTTCCCGGGATACTTCCTCATCGTGCAGGACTTTATAGCCGCCGCTCGCAACATGGGCGTATCGGTGGGTCCCGGCCGTGGTTCGGCCGCCGGATCGGCGGTCGCGTATTGTCTGGGTATCACACAGATAGACCCAATTAAATACGATTTGCTGTTCGAGCGCTTCCTCAACCCCGACCGTATATCCCTTCCCGATATCGATATCGATTTCGACGATGACGGCCGTGGGGAAGTTTTGCGGTGGGTTACCGAGAAATACGGCCATGAAAAAGTAGCACATATCATCACCTACGGCACGATGGCAACCAAAATGGCCATCAAAGACGTAGCCCGTGTGGAGGAATTGCCTCTCTCCGAGTCGATACGCCTCACCAAACTCATTCCCGACCGTCTGCCCGAAGTCAACGGCAAATCACCCAAAATAAATATAAAAAATTGCATTGCCGCCGTTCCCGACTTACGGGCCGCTTGCGAAGACGAACGTACACGCAACACGATGAAATACGCTCAAATGCTCGAAGGCAACGTAAGAGGCACAGGCGTACACGCCTGCGGGACAATTATTTGCCGGGACGATATTACCGATTGGGTTCCCGTAAGCACGGCCGACGATAAGGAAACCGGAGAAAAACTGCTGGTAACCCAATACGAAGGATCGGTCATCGAAGATACCGGACTTATCAAGATGGACTTCCTCGGATTGAAGACCCTCTCTATCATCAAAGAGGCATTGACCAACATCAAGTTATCACGAGGTATCGATATAGACATCGACAACATCGATATCAACGACCCGGCCACTTATAAACTTTATGGAGAAGGCCGCACGATAGGCACATTCCAATTCGAGTCGCCGGGAATGCAAAAATACTTGCGGGAACTGCAACCTTCGACCTTCGAAGATCTCATCGCCATGAACGCCCTCTACCGTCCGGGGCCCATGAAATATATACCGTCGTTCATTGCCCGTAAACACGGAAAAGAAAAAATCACCTACGATATCCCCATCATGGAAAAATATCTGAAAGATACTTACGGTATTACCGTGTATCAAGAGCAGGTGATGTTGCTTTCCCGTATGCTGGCCAACTTCACCCGAGGCCAATCCGACGGATTGCGTAAAGCGATGGGTAAAAAAATTAAGGAAAAACTCGATGAGTTAAAACCGCTTTTTATCAGCGGCGGAGAGAAAAACGGGCACGACCGTAAAATCCTCGAAAAAATTTGGGCCGACTGGGAAGACTTCGCATCATATGCATTCAACAAGTCTCACGCGACCTGCTATTCATGGGTTGCTTACCAGACGGCTTATCTCAAAGCCAATTATCCGTCGGAGTACATGGCGGCGGTACTGAGCCGGAACATTTCGGACATCGGCGAAATCACGAAGTTCATGGACGAATGCAAAAGTATGGGTATCAAAGTACTCAGCCCCGATGTAAATGAAAGTTACCTGAAATTCACCGTAAACAAAGAAGGTAATATCCGTTTCGGACTCGGTGCAGTGAAAGGCGTCGGTGAAAACGCCGTCCGGTGCATCATCGAAGAACGGGAAAAAAATGGTCCTTTCACCGATATTTTCGATTTCGTGCAAAGGGTCAACCTGTCGGCCTGCAACCGTAAAAACATCGAATGCATCGCCATGTCGGGCGGATTCGATTGCTTTGGGTTAAAACGGGAATGTTACATGTCGGTAAACAGTAAAAGCGAGAGTTTCTCCGAAATTCTCGTCCGATACGGCAATAAATACCAAATAGACCAAAACATGCAAAGCAACTCCCTATTCGGCGCCACCAACGCCGTAGAGGTAGCCCGTCCCGTAATTCCCGAGACGGAAGCGTGGTCGGATTTGGAAAAACTGAACAAAGAAAAAGAGTTGATCGGTATCTATCTATCAGCCCATCCGCTCGATAAATACCGCATAGCCTTACAATATGGCTGCAACACCCGCATGAAAGAACTGGACGATCTCGAAGCACTCAAAGGTCGCGACCTCTCGATGGGCGGTATCGTCGTGGGCTACCGGGAAGGAATCACCAAAAACAACAAGTCTTTCGGCATAATCAAAGTCGAAGACTATTCCGGCATCGGCGAATTTTTCTTGATGGGCAACGATTATGTGAATTTCCACAAATTCGGGGTTTCCAATCTCTACGTCTATATACGAGGTCGCGTCGAACCCCGATTCCGCGACAGCACGATGCTCACCGTAAAAATAAACACGATAGAATTACTGCCGGATGTAAATGACCGGATCATCGAAAACCTGACCATCGTTCTACCCAGCGAATCGGTGGACCGAGCCATGGTCGACGTTCTCCATGAGAACCTGCCTAACGATAATGAAGGAAAAACCAAACTCTATTTCGAACTTATCGACGAAAGAGATCCCGAACATACTATCAACTTATTTGCACGGCCCTTCAAGATATCCGACATCAGTGAAATCACAAAATTTCTGATAAACAGCAATATAGAATTTAAAATAAACGGCATCAAATACTTGTCGGATAATCCGACAGAAGTTGACGAAGAAAATGAAGAAACCATACTCGAATTGGAAAGCGAAATCGCCTGACCGATAACCGGAAGATTTTTACAAACCATTTTCGGGTATCTACTGTTTTTTTATTATCTTTGAGCCTGCATGAATAAAGATTCAACAACATAAAAAATTATTATTATGGCACAGAAAATTACCGATGCTAATTACAAAGAGCTTTTGGCTCAAGACAAACTCGTAGTCGTAGACTTTTGGGCAGAATGGTGCGGACCGTGCCGCAGCATCGCACCCGCTGTCGATGAACTTGCAGCCGAATTCGAAGGAAAAGCCATTATCGGCAAATACAATGTCGATGACGACAACGCATTGAGCAGCGAAATGGGCATACGCAATATCCCTACCTTACTTTTCTTCAAAGGTGGCAAACTCGTCGACAAGCAAGTAGGTGCTTCGTCAAAAGCCGACTTGAAAGCAAAAATCGAAGCAAATCTGTAAGACTTACGGACTTTTTTTAAAGCTTTCCTATCGGCTGCAATGCAGCCGATAGGATTTTTATATTTACACCCACCAAATAATTATGGAATCGGAGCCCAAAATCAAACAAAAAATCCAAAGTCTCATCTTCGGCTGCTCGATTATCCTATTGGTAGGGAAATTCATTGCTTACCTGCTTACCGGATCGGCAGCCATATTTACCGATGCCATGGAAAGTATCGTCAACGTCGCCGCCGGCGGTATAAGCCTTTATTGCATAAGACTCGCCTCCCGTCCCCGCGACGACAGCCACCCTTTCGGACACGGAAAGATAGAAATGATTTCGGCCTCAATGGAAGGAATACTCATCATTATGGCCGGTGCGATTATTATCTACCACGGCTTCGAACGACTGTTCACCCCTTCCCCCCTCAGCCACCTCGATATAGGTATCTATATCACGGCAGCAGCCGGTATAGCCAATTACTTTCTGGGCATGCTCAGTATCAAAACGGGACGTAAACACCGGTCCGAAGCACTTGTCGCCGGAGGCAAACATTTGCAATCGGACACCTATTCGACCATAGGGCTCGTCGCCGGTCTCATTCTTGTAAAAATTACCGGTATAACTCTCATTGATAGCCTCATGGCCTTGATTTTCGGTGGGCTCATCATTTTCACGGGAATCTCCATTTTACGCAAAACAATCGCCACACTTACCGATAAAGCCGACCCGGAAAAACTTATGAGAACGGCTTCTATACTGAATAAATACCGACGAGACGACTGGATAGACATACATAACCTGAAAATCTTAGAATACGGCTCTTACTATTTTATCGAGTGCGACCTCACTCTTCCCTGGTATTATACAGTAGCGCAAGGTCATCGAGCCTGTGAATCCCTTGAAGAAATCGTAAAACGGGAATCGGGCGAAAAAATAACTTTCTCGGTACATGCCGACTCTTGCAACGAAAGCCACTGCCGACATTGTCTGATAAGCGATTGCAAATACCGCCGAAACGATTTTGTCGCCGAAGAACCCATCGACCTGCAACAAATAGTCGAAAGCGACGAGGAGCATTCTTCCGATGAAAAAAACATGTAATCCCAAGACATCAAATTTGTATCGATATATCTCAATTTCTCCGAAAAATATATTTATCTTTGCAGCCGTATTGGTTCGATGTATCCTATCGGGATACGGAGATTAAAAGGGAATCGGGTGAAAATCCCGGACAGTCCCGCTGCTGTGAGTTCCATTACGTATGCACAAGCCATCTCTAAGCCACTGGTTTCTACCGGGAAGGCTGCTTGTTGCAGGAACAAGTCAGAAGACCTGCCATACACTCCGCATTCAACAGCTTTCGAGGAAAGAGCCTGATTGAGCCACAATGTCAAAATTTTTTCGCGACTTCAGCTTTAAGGAATCTTTTTTACGGCTGCCCGTTTCAGAGCCGAGAATGCGCACAACACGGTTCTTGACATGAAACAGATAAAGAGACTCCGATGGTTTGTCGTTTTTCTTTTACCCCTGTTCGGCGGTAAAACGATCTCTCTACATGCGCAAAACCGCCTCGACTCGCTCCAACATCTGCAAGAACTGACCGTTACCGCCCGCCGACAAAACGAAGTAATCCCGCCACAAAAACTCTCCGGAGAAAAACTGAGACGTCTCAACAGTTTCTCCGTAGCCGATGCCATACGTTATTTCTCGGGGGTACAACTGAAAGACTACGGAGGGGTAGGCGGACTGAAAACCGTAAATATCCGTAGCTTGGGAGCCAACCATGTAGGAGTCTTTTATGACGGGATACAGCTGGGAAACGCTCAAAACGGACAAATAGATTTGGGAAAATTCTCCCTCGACAACATGGAGGAAATCTCCTTGTACAACGGGCAAAAAAGCGAAATCTTCCAGTCGGCCAAAGATTTCGGGAATTCGGGCGCCGTGTATCTGCGCAGCCGCCGGCCGCAATTTTCTGCAAATGAAAAATACCATTTGCGGTTAACGATGAAATGCGGTTCATTCGGACTTGCCAATCCTTCTGTTTTATGGGAACAAAAAATCAATGACCGGGTAAGCAGCCTATTCAACGCCGAATACACATATGCGACAGGACGCTATAAATTCAGATATCGCCGAACCCTGCCCGACGGCTCTACGGCATACGACACTACTGCGGTACGCCAGAACGGAGACATCGAATCATTGCGCATCGAAGGTGGATTTTTCGGAACGACGCCAAACGGCAAATGGAATGCCAAAGTCTATTATTATGACTCGGAGAGAGGCATTCCCGGTCCTATACTCAACAACGTATGGCGACATGGTGAACGTCAGTGGGATCGAAATTTCTTTACACAAGGCAGCTGGCAGAACGACTTCGGCCGATATAAATTGCTCGTCAATGCCAAATACGCTTACGACTACACCGAATACCTGCGCGATGATCCCAAAGAAATCTATATACACAACCACTACCGGCAACAAGAAGGATACCTCTCGGCAGCCCATTTGTTCCATCTTTTTTCATGGTGGGATATTTCTCTCTCGACCGATTTCCAATGGAACTACCTCGATGCCGACTTGCGCGACTTCGTTTATCCTACACGATACACCGAAATGGCAGCCATTGCCACCTCCTTCCAATGGAAAGGGGTACATATACAAGGCAGTTTGTTAGGGACATTCATACAAGACAAGCTCGGGGATAAACGCATAACCGCATCTCCCCGGAAAAACGAATTCTCTCCCGCACTTTTTGCCAACTATAAACCATTCGCCCGACACGATTTCCGGGTACGGGCATTCTGTAAAAAGTCTTTCCGCATGCCGACATTCAATGACCTTTATTATACCGATGTCGGGAATAAATATCTCAAACCGGAATATACCGTCCAGTACGACGGAGGGATTGTTTATCGGAAAAACTGGAAACAAAAATTTTTCCGATCGCTGGAAATACAAGCCGACGGATACTATAATATCGTTACCAATAAAATCATCGCTTACCCGACCGGACGTCAATTCCGCTGGTCCATGCTCAATTTGGGCCGTGTGGAAATACGAGGTTGCGATATATCCGTGCAGACGGTCTGGCAACTCGGGAAAGTAGAAATGGGGCTGCACGGCAACTATACTTACCAAAAAGCACAGGATTTTACCAACCCCAAAAACAAATTTTACGGCGACCAGATACCCTACACACCGCAACACAGCGGCTCGATACTATTATGGGGCACGTGGAAACGATGGAATCTCAATTACAGTTTTATCTACACGGGCGAAAGATACAGCAATTCCGAGAACATACCGGTAAATTATCTGCAACCCTGGTACACGAGCGACATTGCGCTAAGCCACACTTTTTCTATAAAAAAAGTAGGCTTCAAAGCCGCCTGCGAAGTCAGTAACCTATTCAACCAACATTACGACGTCATCGTCAATTACCCGATGCCCGGAACGAACTTTAAAATCACTTTAACTATACAAATATGAAAAAAATTTTCTTTCTATCCACACTCTGTCTGCTCGCAATCCTGAGCAGCTGTCGCGACGACGACAATCAAATCAACGGGTCGAACAACTCCAATGTAACCGACGGTACCTCCAATGGAATAAAAGGTTTTTACCTTCTCAATGAAGGACAAATGGGGGCAAACAACTCCACACTCGATTACTTCGACGCCACCTCTGGCATTTATAGCAGCAACATCTATCCCGAACGAAACCCGACCGTCATAAAAGAACTCGGCGACACGGGCAACGACCTGAAAATCTACAAAGATAGGTTATATGCCGTCATGAACGGTTCGCACAAAGTAGAAATCATGACAGCCGACAGTGCCAAACATATCGCCGACGTAGATATACCCAACGGCCGTTTCATCTGCTTCGACGGCGATTATGCCTATGTCAGCTCGTATGTAGGAGCAAGCTGGGGTAATGGAGAAGTTTTGGGTGCCGTATATAAATTCGACACGAAAACGACGACAATCGTAGATTCGGTATATGTAGGCTATCAACCCGAAGAAATGGCTATTGTCAACAGGAAACTCTATGTTGCCAATTCGGGCGGATTGCATGCCGGGTACGACAATACCGTATCGGTCATCGACTTAAACGATTTTACAGTAACCGGTAACATTACCGTAGACATAAACCTGTTCCGCCTGAGAAGTGACAACAAAGGCCACCTCTATGTAAGTTCTCGCGGAAACTACGTTGATATACCCGCCAATCTTTACGTCATAGATACGGAAAACGACGTTGTTTCCGACACGCTGAATATCGCCGTTACCGATCTGTGTATTGTCGGAGATACCGCTTATACTTATGCATCGGAGTATAGTTATGAAACCAACTCTTATGCATATAGCTACCATACCATCGACCTGAATACACGCGAAATCGCCGAAGCCCGATTCATTACCGACGAAACAACTCTGACATCGCTCTATGGTATCGCCGTGGATCCCGACACCAAAGAAGTATATCTGACCGATGCCGGTGATTATAGCAACAGCGGAACCATTTACTGCTTCAACCCCGACGGAACACTCAAATGGAAAGCCGATACCGGCGTAAGTCCAGCTCATTTTGCATGGCAGTATTAAAACTCCGACAAAAAAGGCATCGAAAATTTTCGATGCCTTTTCTTACAAATACCATATTGGGCCGACAAATTGTACTATCTCAGAGCAGCCCCAACTGTTCCAGCCCGATACGCATATACTCCTGCCCCATATCCCGTTGCCGCAACACCGCCCCGTCCCACATGACAATATCTATATCGAGAGGTATGAGTGCTACAGCATCAGAATGTCGGACACGTCCGTAATCACTTTCCATTGTTTTAAAAAACAATCTCAAAGTTTCATAATCATCGGTCGTCGAAAATCGGGCTACGGCATTGCAATAGTCGGGCTGCCCCGCACAACGTCCCACCGCCGGAGTTGTATATATCGAAGATACTTGAAAAGAATAAAAACGATTTTTCAACTCTTCGCAGGCTTTCTCTACACGCTCTCTTTTATCGGGGACATTTGACCCGATGCTGATGATCGCCTCCCGTCCCATTTTATCCATGACTCGATCTCTTATTTTCAAAACGTATTTACAAAAGTAGTATTTTCTTTACAGAATAAGGAAGAAAGCCGGGAACAA
>UMHU01056992.1_pt1 | contig 20075 bp, 17 predicted proteins | sample 1965591 | NCBI WGS metagenome assembly UMHU01 (sample SAMEA4836101, study PRJEB28245) | human gut metagenome | biome: gut microbiome; material: fecal sample | place: Denmark | collected 2008
AATCGCCTGTGAGCCCAGGCTGGGAGCGGGTACTGAGAGACAGGGTTACGTTACCAAAATCCCCGTAAGGGGACTGAAACCAGACATAGAAGTTCCAATGATTCTAACTACTATTGTTACGTTACCAAAATCCCCGTAAGGGGACTGAAACAAGCCGCAGAAATCAACATGCGGCATGGTGGAAAGGCGTGTTACGTTACCAAAATCCCCGTAAGGGGACTGAAACATGTTCTGACGGACGTCAAACGGAGTCTTTGTAATCTGGTTACGTTACCAAAATCCCCGTAAGGGGACTGAAACTTCGTATTCGCGATAGAAGTCGAAGACATTAAAACAGTCGTTACGTTACCAAAATCCCCGGAGCTAATAGACTCCTTTTAGAAAAAGGAGTTTGTACCATAGAGGGACTGAAACCGAATAGACGATTTACTTAATACGTACATCAGCATTGTGTCGGAGTACCAAAATCCCCGTAAGGGGACTGAAACGTTATTTCTTCTATAAGTGGCACAATTAATTTTCAGGCGTTACGTTACTACAATCCCAGGAGCTAATAGACTCCTTTTTCTAAAAGGAGTTTGTACCATAGGGGGGACTGAAACGAGAGACTATTTGCTTAATACGTACAAGCGTGCTGTCAACCATGTCGTATTACTATTTTCTCTCGGCTCTTCCGGGGCTCTTTTTAGAGAAGCGGGAATGCAATTGGGAGGCGGGCCGTTTTGTCATGGCCGGTACCATTTTCTTTGTTTTGGATTCGAAACATCAATCCCCGAGATGGGCTGTTAGGCCTTTTCTCGGGGATTGTTTTTGTCTTTTTATGTCTTTTCTTTTTCAGGGATGATTCGGGATGATATTGGTGTCCATGGCGGCCCTCGCCGAGTTTCTTTGAATCAGGCCGGATGGGGGCGAAAATCCATCGAAGGCGGTGGCTGTCCGATGTCCTGTCTTTGAACCGGAGGCAGTAAAATTTCACATGGAACAGCCGTTTACGCGCTAGAACGTAAACGGCTGTTTTGTGCTGCTATGGGGGATTGATTGTTTTTTCGTTGTCCCGATTTTTTGGGAAGGGTAGGGAATTTATTCGATGTCCAGGTCTGCCGTTACTTGGTAGTAATCGCAGGCGTGGGAGGTATAGTTCTTGACGTTTTTCTTAGAAATCATGCTCATCTTTAAGAAGGAGCAGAACACAAAGGCGTTATCGTCCAATACGGTCTGCTGCATTTGGACTGCCAAGGCGGCGCGTTTGGACGGGTCGAATTCTTGACTCAGTTGTTCTTCCAGAGCATCCAACTTGGCGCTGTGGTATTTCCCCTGGTTCTTGGTCGCATGGCTGACGGCAAATACGGTAAACCAGTACTCGGGATCGCCCGTAGGGGCCTGGACATTGGCCATGGCATAGACATCCCATTTCTTTGGGTCTTTGACGACCTGGTTGTTATCGGCCGTATTATTGATATCTACGGCTATGCCGATGTCTTTTAAGGTGGACTGGGCCGATTCGGCCAACAGGGGCAGTTCTTGACGACTCGGATAGGTAAGCCATTTGACGACCAGTTTCTTACCGTTCTTCTCACGGATCCCATCGCCATCGGTATCTGCCCATCCGGCCTGCTCCAACACTTTCTTTGCGCCTTCCGGATCATAGGTCTCGGTCGTTACCTTATCGCCGCCAAAAGCAGAGCCTGCCGGGAATACGCCGTTCGCCGGGAATCCGTTGCCTTCCAAGAGTTTGTCTGCGAAATTTTTCTTGTCGATTCCCATGGCAATGGCCTTGCGGACGGCCGGATCGGAACAGACCGAATCGGGATCGAAGTTCATCTTGACGAAGAAGCAGCGGGACGTAGAAATCTGGGATATATTGTATTGGTCATTTTGGAAGAGGGGATAGCTTTCGTAAGCCATGCCATAAGCTGCCTGAACTTCTCCCGACTGCAGGGCATTGGCCAAGGTGTTGCCGTCGGTAATGGTGCGGATGGTAATCGTATCCAGCTTCGGCGTGCCGCCCCAATAGTTGTCATTTTTCTTGAGGGTCAGATGGTCGTCGGTCTTTAAGTCGGTTGCGATGTACGGCCCCGTCCCGGCGACGATCCCGTTTTCAAATCCGGCATCGACATCGATGATACAGCCATAGGGATCGCCGAGATAATTGAGCAGGGCCGGCTTCGGTTCTGTCGTCTTGATGATGAGTTCTTGGCCATTTGCTTCTATGGAGGCAATCTTCAAATCCTGCCGAGCCCGTTGGTTGTTGGCAATCAGATGTTCCAGACATTGCTTGACGGCAGCTGCATCCATGGTACGGCCGCTGGAAAATTTGACATTGTCACGCAGGGTCAGTTTCCAGGTCAGGGGATCCGTATTCTCCCATTTGACCGCCAACCAAGGTTGGAGCTCCATGTCATCGGAGTACTTGACCAGAGTCTCACCGATGCCGTAGCGGATACAGGCCCAGCCGGCATAGGCGTTGTGCGGGTTGACATCGGGCTCTTCGTTGGAGCTGTTGAAGGTCGTGTCTCCGATCGTCAGTACTTTTTTCCCGGAACTATTGCCGGCCGTATCGCTGCTGCAGCCGGTCATAGCCCCGATGCACAGCATGGTACCGAGCATCAGTGCGGTCAGTTTCTTCCATTTCATCAAAATGCCTCCTTATCAAAGTACGCTGTCTATTAAAGTCTTGGTATACGCCTGCTGCGGGTGGAAAATTACCTCATCCGTCGTTCCCGTTTCTACGATTTTGCCGCGGTGCATGACGATGATTCGGTCGCAAAAGTCTTGAACCAAGGCGATATCATGACAAATGAAGAGATAAGACATCTTCAATTCCTTCTGCAGCTCGTCGAGCAGGGACAGGATTTCAGACTGTACGGTTACATCCAGGGCAGACGTGGCCTCATCGAGAATCAGCAGCTTGGGCCGAATGGCCAGGGCTCGGGCGATGGCCGCTCTCTGACACTGACCGCCGCTGACTTCGTGGGGATACCGCTTGGCAATCCCTGCCTCGAGGCCGCAGCGTTCCAAGAGGTGCTGACATTCTGCCGAGGCATCCCCCTTTGACCAGCCATGGTTGCGCAGGCTTTCGGCAATGCCGTCTCCCAACGTCCGGCGCGGGTCGAAGCTTTCTACCGGGCTTTGAAAGACCATCTGCATGTTCTGATAAACCTGCCGCAGTTTTCTTCCCGTGGCGCGGGTAATGTCTTCCCCTTGGAGGATGACGCTGCCGGAGGTGACATCCAGCAGTCGGGTCACCATGTTCGCCACCGTTGTCTTGCCGCTGCCGCTTTCCCCGATGATGGCCAATTTTTCTCCTTCGGAAATCGAAAAGGTCACGTCATCGACGGCCAAAAAATTATCGCCATTGGCCGCGGTAAAGGCTTTATGGAGATGTTCTGCCCTTAATAATTCTTCCATCGCTTACCTCCTCAGCCGCGGTACTGCCGCCAATAGTTTTTTCGTATAATCGGTCTGGGGATTTTTTAGGACCGACGGTACCGATCCATACTCCCATATCTCGCCATCCTTCATGACCAGCATCGTGTCGGCCATGGCCTTGATGACGCCGATATTATGGGTAACCAGCACGATGGCGGTGCCGAACAATGTCCTTGCCAGCCGCATTTCCTCGATGACCTGCTTCTGTACCGTCACATCTAAGGCCGAAGTGGGCTCATCGGCTAGGAGGACTTTCGGCTTCAGGAGCATGGCTGCTGCCACGCCTACGCGCTGCTGCATACCGCCGGACAGTTCAAAGGGATAACTGTCTAAAATCCGTTTTGGATCTGTAAAACCGAATTTTTCCAGCAGTTCTCGGGCCTGCATTTCGACGGCCTTTTTATCCCGCTGGCCGTGAGCTGCCATCATCTCGCGTATTTGCGCCCCTATCGTGCGGATGGAAAGAAAGGACGTACCGGCTGTCTGAAAAATCATGCCGATATGGGGGCCGCAGAGGCCTTGCATTTCCTTTTCCGAAAGGTCCGTCAGGTTCTTGTCCTGATACCAGATATCGCCGCGGGTGACGAGGCCGTCTTTACCCAGAAGGCCCATGGCAGCCTTCAATAACGTCGACTTTCCGCTGCCGCTTTCGCCGGCAATGCCGAGGATTTCTCCGGCTTTGAGGGAAAAACTGACGTCATGGACAACCCGCTTTCCGCGATAACAGATATCGACTTGATCATATCGTATGATGCTATTCATGCTTACCTCCGATTCTTGGGGTCCAGCCAGTCCCGGACGGCATCCCCGAGGAGATTGAAAACCATGACGGACACAAAGATGGCCACGCCGGGAGACAGGGTTACCCAAGGCTGGGTTGCCAAGAGGTTGCGGGTATCACTCATCATGCTGCCCCACTCGGGAATGGGCGGCTTGGCACCGAGTCCCAGAAAGGACAGTCCGGCCAATTCCATCATCATCGTGCCGATATCGAGCATGGCCGTGACTAAGATGGGACCGGCAATATTGGGAAGGACATGCTTTCGAATCATTTGAAAAGTACTATTTCCGGCCATTTTAGCGGCCTGCATATAAGGTGCCGACTGCTGGGCCAAGGCCTGACTGCGGGCCAGACGGGCATATTTCGGCCAGCTGATGGCGGCCAGGGCCAAGATGGCGTTGTGGACGCCGCCGCCTAATACCGCGGCAACGGCTAAGGCAAAGACCAAGCCGGGGAAGGCCAGGAACATATCGGCCAGGCGCATGAGCAGCGTATCGATCCATCGTCCCGACCAGGCACAGAGAACGCCGATGAGACTGCCAAACACGGTGATAAAGCCGACCAATAGGAGGGTAGAAAAAATACTCGTATAGCTGCCGGCAATGATCCGGGACAGCATATCGCGGCCGAAACGGTCTGTACCCAGCAGATGCTCGGCAGAGGGCGCGGCCTTGGCCATCGCCAGATTCTGTTCATACGGGTCATACGGACACAGGGATTCGCTGAAAAAAGCAAGGACAATCAGCAGCAGAGCCAAGATCGAGAACGCGATCAGCTTGTATTTAAGCCGGTCCGTTTTCACGGTCTGCATCCGTATCGTTACGTCGCTCACTTGCGGCTCACCCCCAGACGGATACGCGGGTCCAGATGATGATACAGCAGATCGGCTATCAGATTGACCACGACATAGATGATGGCCATCCACATGACATAGGCCTGAATCAATGGATAGTCGCGCATATTGATGGCATCTACGGCCAACTTGCCGACGCCATCCCACATAAAGATGCTTTCGATAATGGCCGTACCGCCCAAAAGGCTGCCAATCGACAAGGTTAACAAGGTCATGATGGTCAGCATGGCTGATTTCATGACATTCTTCCAAAGAATAACCTTACGGCTGACCCCACGCGCCTTTGCACCCAATACATAGTCCTTGTTGAGTTCTTCCAGGACGGTAGAACGGACCTGCCGCAAATATTTCGCCGACATGGCTATGGCCAGGGTCATCGTCGGCATGATGGCGCTCTGCCAATCCGTGCCGCCGGAGATGACCGGCAAGAGGTTCAACCGGATGCCCAACAACTGCATCAACAGCATGGCCACAAAGAAATTCGGCATCGCATTGCCGATAAAGCTGAAAAATCGCAGAACCAAATCCTCCGCTTTATTGTGACGGACAGCGGCCAAAATGCCCAAGGGCAGGGAAATCACTACCGTCAACAGTATCGATAGTGTCGTCAGCCATATCGTCGCCGGCAGTTTTCGCAGAAAGGATTCCAGCACGGCCTCTCCCGTCACATAGCTCGTGCCCATATTGCCGTGCAGCATCGCCCGGAGCCAGGAAAGATACTGCTGGAAGAAGGGCAGATTCAATCCCAAGTCGGCCTTCTTCGCGTCAATGATTTCTTGAGCTACCTCAACGCCGCGGTTGGTATACATTTCCGTTACGGCATCACTGCCCGCCATATACATCAGCAGGAAGGACAGGAAGGTGATCCCAAACAGAATGGGAATCAACTGCAGCAACCGTTGTAGCGTATAATTCAACATGTCTCATCCTTTCTTCGTTTTCTTCATAACTTTAATAATACATGAAAAAATGTATACATATAAGCCCTATTGGGGGATATTGAATGATGAAAATTGCAGACTAAGCCTTAAATTCAAAGATTTTATGACGAAAGAAGGGTAAATTGATTGGTGAATGACTATTTTTGGGAAACCTCCTTTCATATCGGCATTTTCTACGGGAAATATTAAAAACATTCTTTATTATCCCCATAGGGGGCTTATAAATTTTTGCCATATTCGATAAACTAATGACAGTGAATGATATGAATGGAAAATTTTTAAAGCCCCGTACCTGATGTTTTCGATGGTTACGACAGGAGGGCGTAGGAGACCGATTAATATGGCGACAAATAATATGAAATATCATGAAAATATCGATACGTATGGTGAGCTGAATCGCGAAATCGAGGCCTATTGGGACTCTCGCAGCGATGATTTCAGCAAGACGAGACGAAAAGAATTGGAAGGCCCCAGTGCGGAAGCTTGGAGCCGGCTGCTGAAGGAAACACTTCCTCAGGGACAGAAACTCCGTATTCTGGATATCGGAACCGGCGCCGGTTTCTTTGCCATCTTATTAGGGAAGATGGGACACGCCGTGACGGGCATCGACATGTCGGGGGCCATGCTCCATGAGGCGAAGATCAATGCCCTGGCCTATGGTACAGCCACCAAGTTTCAGAAGATGAATGCCCAAGCGCTTGATTTCCCGTCGGAGTCCTTCGATATCGTCATCAGCCGGAATCTCACCTGGACCCTCCCCGATGCGATGGCGGCCTATCAGGAATGGCACCGCGTGTTGAAGCCACAGGGCTTACTGTTGAACTTTGACTCCGATTATGGGCAGGAAACGTTTTCAAAGAAAGACAATCAAGAACATGTCCATGCCAATATCAACCAAGAACTTATCGACACCTGCAACAACATCAAAGACGCTGTCCGCATCAGTAATCATCGTCGCCCGAACTGGGATATACAGTATCTGAAAAGCCTTGGCATGGAAGTGGATGCGAAAGCCAATATAGCGCCGCTCGTGCACAATGATCCCGAGATGCAGTACGATGAAGTTCCCCTTTTTGCCATCGTTGCAAAGAAATTATTCCATGCTGATGATCTTTACTAATCGGCCATGATGACTGCGCCGTCTGAGCGACAAGTGGTTCAGGCTGCACGACATTTGTGGGTATGATTGATGTAAGAAAGAGCCGAATATAGTATCTCTCCGAAAGGGGACTGAAACACTTTAAAGCCAAAATACTTTTGCTGGTTGATTATGAACGTTACGACACCAATCCCCGTAGGAAACGGAACACTTTTGTAATGGCCGGTACAATTTTTTCGTTGTTTTGGATTCGGAAATTGAATCCCTGAGATGGGCTGTCAGGCCTTTTCTCGGGGATTTGTTCTCTTTTGGCTGCTGTATGGAGGCTGCGTTGTTTGACAAGGCTTAGCGAAAAAAGTATACTTGAGATAAGTCAAGGTCATATTGACCTTTGGAAAACCTATTTCGGGGCCGAAAACCCCGTAGGTTTGAAAATTTCCAAAACAGCTACAAATGGCGTAACGAAGCGGATAAACGACACTGCCTCCATTTTATTTTTCACCCGGGTCCCCGAAAAAGGCGAAAAAAGGCCGAGGTTTGAAAAAATCGCCTGTGAGCCCAGTCTGGGAGCGGGTACTGAGAGACAGGGTTCAATTACCAAAATCCCCGTAAGGGGACTGAAACCAATCGCGGAGCTTATCCATACTGTTTTCTACTTGGTAACGTTCAATTACCAAAATCCCCGTAAGGGGACTGAAACTTTTTAAACGTTGTTACCACGCCAAACGTATGTTATAGTTCAATTACCAAAATCCCCGTAAGGGGACTGAAACTCGACGTCTAATCCATTCACGTAAATATCGGCCGCATTGTTCAATTACCAAAATCCCCGTAAGGGGACTGAAACTTCTTTTTCGCGCAATACTTTGCTAGCTTCTTGACAAAGTTCAATTACCAAAATCCCCGTAAGGGGACTGAGACGTTGAAACCGCCCAGCTAAACGAATATGGAACGTAGTTACGTTACCAAAATCCCCGGAGCTAATAGACTCCTTTTTTAGAAAAAAAAGGAGTTTGTACCATGGGGGGGACTGAAACTTGGAACATTGGAATCGGTATAATCTAAAATACGATTGTCAGAGTATCAAAATCCCCGGAGTTAATAGACTCCTTTTAGAAAAAGGAGTTTGTACCGTAGGGGGGACTGAAACCATACCAGCTTGATGATACGCAGGACCAACTCCGTCGTCAGCGTACCAAAATCCCCGTAAGGGGTCTGTTTTAAGGCGTGAAAAAGCCATGGATTTATGTTTTTTTCATAGATCCATGGCTTTTCTATTGGCTGTATTCTATTCGCAGGCTGTTTTTTCAAAAATGGAGGACTCTGTTTTATTGTATAAACAAATCTCGACCACAACGGTGGCAAACTGTTGCTTCTGGACGGCTATATTCCCCACAATATGGGCATTTATGGAAACCACTTCTAGCTTTTCCTCTATCGTTAGGTTTTATTTTTAAGCTATGAATCATTGCTATTATCCACAAGGTATCACTATAGATAAACCATTTAGCAAAACTTCTACCCTTACGATAGGCAATATTTGATGGAATTAACGCGAGTAGTGTAATCAAAAAATAAATTGCACTAGCTTCGTTGTTCGAACCGGACAACAAAAATGATGGTAATATGGCTCCAAAGAAAATACCCATGAGATTGTTCATAAGATAATGTGTCTGTGTTGAAATGGTCAATGTTATCGCCTCTTGTTATATATATTGTCATATATAGCATACAATAAAACCATAAAAATATCTATTCCAAAAATGAAGTACCAATGGAATAAATTTGCTGCTGTCTTGGACTATAGCACCTATATTCAAGCGTTAAGACTCAGTTTGACCTCTTATGGATTTACTCGAGAAGTTAAGAACTATAATCCCCAGAGTTAGCTTGACTCCTTTTAGAAAAAGGAGTTTGTACCATAGGGGGACTGAGACTACCCTAGGATTTTTGCGAGTCCTATTACTATGATTAGGGAATTATGTTTTCTTCGGTTTTGTTTTTACGAGGTCATGGAAGCAGAATCGTTTTGTAATGGCCGGTACAATTTTTATTCCCTTTGGTAAGGAACTTGAATCCCTGAGATGGGCTGTGATGGCCTTTTCTCGGGGATTTGTTTTTTTGCTGCTGTATGGGGGATGCGTTGTTTGACAAGGCTTAGCGAAAAAAGTATACTTGAGATAAGTCAAGGTCATATTGACCTTTGGAAAACCTATTTTGGGGCCGAAAACTCCGTAGGTTTGAAAATTTTCAAAACAGCTACAAATGGCGTAACGAAGAGGATAAACGGCACTGCCTGAATTTTATTTTTCACCCGGGTCCCCGAAAAAGGCGAAAAAAGCCTGAGGTTTGAAAAAATCGCCTGTGAGCCCAGTCTGGGAGCGGGTACTGAGAGACAGGGGTGCGTTACCAAAATCCCCGTAAGGGGACTGAGACGGCGTTGCCTCGGATACTTTGAATATCGCGGAGACGAAGGTGCGTTACCAAAATCCCCGGAGCTAATAGACTCCTTTTTTAGAAAAAAAAGGAGTTTGTACCATGGGGGGACTGAAACTATGCCATTTCGTATTCCCATTCAGCCTTTTCTGCGTTACGTTACCAAAATCCCCAGAGTTAAATAGACTCCTTTTTTAGAAAAAAGGAGTTTGTACCATAGGGGGACTGAGACTAGCCACCGTCATACGTGTAGAGCTCAAGAGACAAGTTACGTTACCAAAATCCCCGGAGTTAAATAGACTCCTTTTTTCTAAAAAGGAGTTTGTACCATAGGGGGACTGAAACTCTCTTCCGCCTTTATTTTAGTAGCAGAAACTTGATTGTTACGTTACCAAAATCCCCGGAGCTAAATTGACTCCTTTTAGAAAAAGGAGTTTGTATTATAGGGGACTGAAACTCGTCAAAGTCTCCGGCCAATAAGTATCTTGCTTTTATGTTACGTTACCAAAATCCCCGGAGCTAATAGACTCCTTTTTTAGAAAAAAAGGAGTTTGTACCATGGGGGGACTGAAACTTCAACAACGTCAGCACGCCTGTCTTCTTGCCACCTTCGTTACGTTACCAAAATCCCCGGAGTTAAATGGACTCCTTTTAGAAAAAAGAGTTTGTGCCATAGGGGACTGAATCTGATGCTCTGATGTTTCTACTTTTGTCGTAGGGTATTGGCTGTATGCCTTACTTGATGGGGAGGGATATTCTTACAAGGCCCCGGACCTACTTGGACTCTTTTGTAAAAGGGAGTCATGCAATAGGGGGACTGAGACAGGTTTGTCAGTAAGCCAACTAATATGCCTTCTAGCGTCGTATTACCGTTTTCCTCGCAAGGGGTCTGAATGCATGACAAAGGCCTATCATCTTTTTGGATGATAGGTCTTTGTTTTGATATGAGGAGTACTCTATCCCCGCATAAAATATACTTTTCTGAAAAAATTTGATATAATAAAGATATCAATTTTTCGAGCTCCGGACCTGTGCTGTAACACGGGGCGGAGCTTTTTTATTTGCTGAGAGAAGAAGATTCTTGAAGGCAAGGCGAAATAAAAATACGGCTCCTACATAAGATGCAGCAGTCGCCTACTTATAAATGCTAAGGAAAATGGCTGAATCAGAAGACTGAAATTTAATGAGTATGGAGGAATATATATGCCCTCATTGGAATGGATTGGAAAAGAAAAAGTTGTAAATCATCATCTGGAAGTACCGTATCATGTGTTGGAGAGACAGTATAGCTATGATGAAGACGGCCAGAAAGTTGAGGATAACGGCAGCGAAAACATGATTATCCACGGCGATAATTTATTGGCTTTGAAGTCTTTGCTGCCCAAATATGAGGGGCGTATTTCCTGCATATACATTGATCCTCCGTACAACACGGGGAATGAAGGCTGGATTTATAATGATAACGTCAATGACCCGCGCATCGAAAAGTGGCTCGGTGAAGTTGTCGGTAAAGAAGGCGACGACCTGTCACGGCATGATAAATGGCTTTGCATGATGTATCCTCGATTGAAGTTGTTACAACGCCTGCTTGCCGATGATGGTGCTATTTTTATCAGTATTGATAAAAATGAACAGGCAAATTTGAAATTGATTTGTGACGAAGTTTTCGGAGAGGGAAATTTTAAAGCAGATATTTCCTGGCAAAGAAATTATTCAACACGGAATGATTCGAAAGGTATTGTCAACGAGGTAGAACATATCTTACTTTACCGTAAAAATACGAATTGGAGACCGAAAAAACTTCCTCGTACAGCAGAAATGGATGCTAAATATAAAAATCCTGATAATGATTTCATGGCATGGACAAGTGATAATCCATTTGCTCCAGGAGCTAGGACTCATCAAGGAATGGTCTATGCTATCCAACACCCCTTTACGGGTGAACTGATTTATCCTACTAATGGTTCTTGTTGGAGATATCAGCAAGATGAAATGTTAAAGATTATGAATGGCTGGTGCGCTTACCGGTTGGAAGATTTACATGATGAAGAAAAAAGAGCCGATATATGCCGAGTACATCCTGAGCAAATAAGAAAAGCAGTTAAAGCAATTGTACTTGCGCGGTCATTAGAAGAGTCAAAAGCTATGGCACAGGATATTTATCAACGAGGTCAATGGCCTAAGTTCTATTTTACTAAAAACGGACTTGGAGGAATTCGACGAAAAACTTATCTCAAAAAAGTGGGCGGCCGTCTCCCAACTAATTTTTGGCCTTATGTAGAGGTGGGACATACAGACGAAGCATCAAAAGAACTAAAGGCTATTTTTAATGGTAAAATTAAATTTGAAACTCCCAAACCGACAAGACTGATTCAGCGTATTTTACAAATTGCTACGCATAAAGATTCCATAGTTCTGGATTCTTTTGCTGGTTCTGGAACCATAGCTCATGCAGTATTAAATATGAATAAATCAGACGGTGGCAATCGTAAGTTTATTTGTATCGAGATGATGGATTACGCTGATTCTATTACAGCAGAACGAGTCAAACGTGTCATTCACGGTTATCCGACGAATAAGAAGGACGTTCTTTATGATACGGCTATTACGACGAGAAATATAAAAGATGGAGGCGATCTCTTTGCGGAAGCGAAGGAGATTGCTGAAGACGCGAAGGATTCTTATGATAAAGTTGAGGGGCCGAAAGTGGTTGACGGCCATTTGCAGGTCATCGGCATCGAGAAAGCAAAAGAGCAGCAGAAGGGGACCGGCGGGAATTTTAGCTTTTATGAATTAGGTGAACCGCTCTTTCATGGAGAGTTGCTCAATGAAGAAGTCACAATCGATACGATTCGGGAGTATATCTATTTCATGGAAACGCGGCAGTCTTTGCCGGAAGAAAAGGCTGATGAGCCGTATTATCTCGGTTCCTATGTAGGGACTGCTTATTATTTCTACTATGAAAAGGACGAGGCGACGACACTGAACCGTGAATTTTTGCATACTGTCAAGACGAAGGCCGATCATTATGTCATCTATGCTGACCGATGCACACTGAGTGATGCGGAGCTGGCAAAATTTCAGATAACGTTTAAAAAGATTCCCCGTGATATTGCACGACTCTAGGAGGTGGCAGCATGGAACTGAAAACATATCAAAAACAGGTCATGGACCATCTCGCGGATTACTTGACCAGCTTGCAGGAAACCAACAGCTTAAAGGAGGCCTGGAAAGACTATTGGGGAAAACAGGATATTGCTGTTGGCGATGGCGGTGTCCCGTCTTATAATGACGCCATTGAAGGGGTTCCGCATGTTTGTATGAAAGTGCCTACGGGAGGCGGCAAGACTTTCATGGCTTGCGCATCTTTGAAGTATCTTTTTGATAATCTGCCGCCGAATCGCCCGAAAGTCGTGGTTTGGCTTGTGCCTTCCAATGCTATTTTAGCTCAGACCGTGCGTAATTTGTCGACGCCCGGTCATCCGTACCGGCAGCGGTTGGAACGGGACTTTCAGAACCGTGTGGAAGTTTGTACCAAGGAAATGCTGCTTACCGGGCAAAACTTTTCTCCCGATACGGTACGGGAAATGTTGACCGTTTGTGTTTTGAGTTATGATTCTCTGCGCATTAAAAGTAGAAAAAAGGATATCCGAAAGGTTTATCAGGAAAATGGTAATCTGAATCGATTTGCTGTCGAACTGCCGTATCATGAACTTCGTTTAGAAAATACACCGGATACCGCGCTGATGCAGGTTTTGCGGCAATTGACACCGGTGACTATTGTCGATGAAAGCCATAATGCCGGATCGGATTTGAGTACAGAGATGCTTAACAACCTAAATCCTTCTTTCGTCCTGGATTTGACGGCAACGCCGCGAAAGAACAGCAATATACTGGTATATGTTGATGCCCGTGAACTGAAAAAGGAAAATATGGTTAAGCTGCCGGTTATCGTCTACAACCGTCAGAACCGACAGAGTGTCATTCAAGATGCCATTCAACTGAGAGGGAATTTGGAACAGATTGCGAAATCTGAAGCTGAGTCCGGAGGGCGTTATGTGTGGCCTATCGTCTTATTTCAGGCACAGCCGAATATTAGGGAAGACAGCGAAACGTTTGAAAAACTAAAAGAAAAACTGATGGATATCGGTATTCCGGAAGAAGAGATTGCCATTAAGACCGCTGAGGTCGATGAATTGGGAATGGTGGATTTGCTCTCTCCAGACTGCAAGATTCGTTATATCATAACCATTAATGCCTTGAAGGAAGGCTGGGACTGCCCCTTTGCCTATATCTTGGCTTCACTGGCCAATAAGACGTCTAAAGTTGACGTAGAACAGATTTTAGGTCGTATTTTGAGACAACCCTATGCTGAGAAGAACGAACAAAATTTACTCAACTTGGCCTATGTCTTAACGTCGTCGAGGGATTTCCACTATACGTTAGAAAGTGTTGTCCGGGGATTGAATGAAGCTGGTTTTACCCGCAAAGATTATCGCGTGGGATCCGCTGCCCCAATATCGGATATTAGCATGCCGGGATATGAAGAAATGAGTTTAGACTTAGAGAGTGAGTCGGTAGAAACTGTATCAAGTGATGATGGTTCGGAAATTACGGAAGCGGATAATTTTTCAGATATTGATAGCCGGCAGGTACAGGTAGGGCTTCAGTCTTCTGTAAATGATTCGTCCGAAGATTCGCCGACTTTGCAGGATATGACTTCTCAGGCTTCTGAACAAGCCGAACAGTATGAGAGTGAATTAAAGGCTTCCGAGGAATCTTCGTTAGAAGGTGGTGAGTTAGGGAATATGCTGCATCAGTACTCCATTCAGACAAACTGGCAAGATGAAATAAAACTATTAACGCTGCCGCAGTTCTGCGTAGAAACGGCTCCCGACCTGTTTGGTGGAGCCTATGCATTGTTGAATCCGGTTCATTTATTGGAGGGATTTTCACTCAGACAGCAAGATGCAACGATTAATTTTGCCATGGCTGAAGGTGACATGTATAAAGTTGATATTAGTGACTACGGAGAAGCTGTGCCTAAATATCAGCGAACTCGGCAAATGGAGAGCGACTATCTTCGGGAGTACATGTCGAGGGTTCCGGAAGCTAAAAAAGTAAGTGAATGTACTAAGTTGCTGTGTGGGCAGCTCAATAAGTTTGATAATTCATGCTCTGCTGGAGATATTGCGGCTTATGTAGGGCGTGTCATAGCACAGATGGATGCAGATGAGGTCGCGAATATGGAAACAGCACTACCGGTCTACGCCAATAAAATCCAGACGAAAATCAAACAGCTCCAAGCCGTTTATCAGGAAAAGACCTTCTATGAATGGCTGGATTCTAACAAGATAATTTGTCAAAGCAGTTATCAGATGCCAAAGGTCATTACACCGTCAGATGCTACAGATTCTATCCCTAAATCGCTGTATGAAGCTGAACGAAATGATATGAATATCTTTGAAAATAAGGTCATCGATGCCGTTGTCGGCTTGGATAATATTAAATGGTGGCATCGCATTATTGACCGTAAGGACTTCTGCATCAACGGTTTTATCAATCATTATCCGGATTTTCTGCTCTGTACGATGAAGGGAAATATTATCCTGCTGGAATCAAAAGGAGATTATTTAGACGGTGATGACAGCAAAACCAAACTAAAACTCGGTCGCCGTTGGCAATCTGTGGCAGGTACTAAATACCGCTATTTTATGGTGTTCGATAAGAGAGCGCTGCAGCAAGAAGGTGCTTATACACTGGATGATATGCTCGGTGTATTGCAGTCATTGTAAAATTAAAAATCGTAAAACGAAAAAATGGCAGCCCTTTAATCTGGGACTGCCGTTTTTTTATAAGATGATGAAGGTCAGTCTGTCCAGTCGCTGTGGTACGAAACTTCAATCTACGCCAGAATAGACATTGATGGCCGCAATGGCTGGCTGAAAGTTTCAACCAAGCGGAGCCTGAGAGACCTTGTATTTGTCGATGAGCTTGTGGAAGATGGCACCATTGTTGGGTATTCGGGAATTAGATGGGCCGAACGTTATAAGCGGGCTTATTGTAGACAGGTGTAGTGCCTTCGCTTATAATGAGGATAAGAGAACTGTAGGAGGTGACCGCGATGAACAGAGCGATGCCGATTGGTGTTGAAGACTTTAAAAAAGTTCGCGAGAACTATTATTTTGTCGATAAGAGCGATTTTATCCGTCAGCTCATTGACCGCCACGGAGATGTCACCTTGATTACCCGCCCTCGCCGCTTTGGCAAAACTCTGACTATGAGCATGCTGGAATACTTCTTTTCTGTCGATAAAAAAACGGACAGTCAAGACTTGTTTTCAGAACTTGATATCGGAAAAGCCGGATCGGAATATATGAAATACCAAGGCGCCTGCCCGGTCATTTTTATTTCGCTGAAAGATTTAAAAAACTTGTCTTGGGAGAGCATGCTGGATCAATGGGGACTCTTTCTGCGGAGGCTGTATCTGCGGTATCAATATCTTTGCGACAGCGACGATATCGATGATGAGATGAAAGCGGATTTTTATCGTATCATCAAGCGGGAGGCTTCGGAAAATGAACTGGCCGAGTCTTTGACGCGATTGATGGAAATTATGGAAGCTTATTATCACAAGCCGGTTATTCTGCTGATCGATGAATATGATGCTCCCATTCAGCAGGCTTGGGAATGTGGATTTTATACGGAGTGCATGGCCTTTATGCGCCTATTTTTAGGCAGTGCCTTAAAAACCAATCCCGTCCTCGATTTTGCCGTTCTGACCGGGGTGCTTCGCATTGCCAAGGAAAGTGTTTTCAGCGGATTAAATAATTTAGAGGTATGCTCTGTATTGAGTGATACCTATAGCGATGTTTTTGGATTTACTCCCGGAGAAGTCGTAACTATGGCTTCTGAACTGAACATCACCTCAGCCCTTCCGGAATTACAAAATTGGTATGATGGATACCGTATTGGAACCAGTGAAATCTATAATCCGTGGTCGGTCATCAATTATATTAACCATCAATGTATCCCTATGCCATATTGGATTAACACGTCGAATAACGCCATCCTGCGGGAGCTCCTTTCCCACGCTGATTACTTGCGTATCAAGTCATTGCAGGGGCTTTTACATGATGAGCCGATATCTGTCAGTTTGAATGAAGGTGTCGTTTATGAACGAATCGGCCAAGACCAAAGTGCGCTCTACACGCTGTTGCTTACAACGGGTTATTTAACGGTGGCTGCCGATGTACAGACTAGTTATGAGCGGTATTTACTGCGCATTCCCAATGAAGAAATTAAACGAGTGTATAGTATGGAAATTTTGAATTCTTTGGCCGAAGGGGCAGATCGGGATACCTTTGACGGGCTCTTCGATTTATTGCTGAACGGAAAGGGAGATGACTTCTCTTATCAGCTTCAGCGGATTCTCCTTTGTTTTGCCAGTACGTACGATACGGCTAATAAAGAAAGCTTTTATCACGGGTTCATGTTGGGGATGACGGCCTTGTTTTTAGGAAAAGATTATGTTGTCGAATCGAATCATGAAAGCGGATATGGGAGATTTGACCTGGCCATTTTTCCGAAAGATATTTCAAAAGCCGGTGTCGTTATGGAATTTAAGAGTGCCGATGGGGAAAAACAGTTAGAAGAAAAAGCAAAAGAAGCCTTACAGCAGATTGAAGATCGAAAATATGAAACAGCTTTTGAACAGCGTGGCATCTCGATGGTATGGAAATATGGCATTGCCTTTTGTGGGAAAAAAGTGCATGTCGTCGTAAAGTGAGATGACTGAGTTTTGAAAGAAAAACGGCAGCCCCTGAATTTGGGACTGCCATTTTTATAAGCTGATGAAGGTAGGTCGGACTGTTTGCTGTAGGTGCGAAGCCTCAATCTTCTTTGTCGAGGTCTTTTAGGAACTCGGCGGCGCTGTGGTAGTGTTTGAATTTTTCCGGATTGCTCTTTAGCTCTTCGGCTTCGGCAATGGCGGCGAGGGTTTCGTCATTGAAGGCTTCCATGCGGCCTTCAAAGGGAATTCCGTCGCAGCGGACGGCGGTTCTTAAAAACAGGTTAATGGCAGAAGACAGATCCAGTCCTAAGCGGTTAAATAAGGCCTCGGCGTCCTTTTTCAGCTTTTTGTCGACATGGATGGTAATGTCAGCCATAGTGCATCTCCTTTCTTTGTGCCGGTATTATCTTGATTATGCCTGAGGAAGAGGGAAAAAGCAAGGAAACTCACGACAATGACCTCGCATGACCTCGCACGACCTCGCATCGCTTTGCAAGGTTAACGGATCAAGAAAATCGCATGAAACAGGCGTTTTCCATATATTTGTATGGTTGTGGCCGTGACATGACCTTGCATCACCTTGCATGACCTCGCATCTTGGTTGTAGGCGCTGTGAGGATAGGAGGAGATTTTCTGTATTTGTTGAATTGATGAAGTAGAGGAACTTGAAGAGGGTATAATGAATTAGGAGGGGTGAACGCTGTGAGTGACTATAAACAGTTCGGGTGTACGGATCGTAAGATTGAAGGGGTTATTCATGATATGGTTGCGGTTTATCGGGAGGTCTTTGGCGGAGGGATTGAGCAAATCATTCTGTACGGCTCCTATGCCCGCGGTGACGCCGATGGTGAGTCGGATATTGATATCGCGGCCATTGTACATGGTGATCGTCAGGAATTGCAGGACAAGCTAAAAAAGGTTTGGGACGTTTCTTCGGATTTGGAATTAAAATATGGAGTGATTATTTCACCAACGGTCATCCCTTATGATGAATTCATGGCGTATAAAGAGGATTTGCCCTATTATCGCAATATCGCGGACGAGGGGATTATTGCAGACTAATGAACAGCGTGGAAGCCGGCAATTTTGAGTGCCGGCTTTTTGCGATAGTGGGGAATAGCAGGTGTAAGCCGAAATAATCGTTTTACAGGTTGGCGATTACAGGCGCAGATTTTTATCAAGGAGACTCCATAAATCTCTTATGAGATGTATTGGTTCTGATATAATTATGCGCTATAATGAGTGATATATACTTGTCGGCGTGATCGGTGCCGGCGTTTTGGATATGGGGGAGATTGTATGAATATAGCTGTGTTTTCTATTGTCATGGGGTATTGCGGGCTGGCTTTTTCTTATATGGCGGCGGCCGGTCTTTGGGGGCTGCCGGATGTTATCGGGAAGGGAATCGGCATGGCGGCGGCTGTGATTTATGCCGGCTTGGTTATCGGCTATGGCCGTAAGGTAATCATGCGGTCGGATGCGGTTTTTGCGGAATGGAAAAGCCCGGAAGGGGCGCCGTTTTTTGCTACCTTCGGCATGGCGTCGGTGCTGTTGGCGGCCATCGTAGAGGCTTGGTCACTCCCGGTGGCGGCCGTGATTTGGGTCATCGGGGTATTGACCCTCTTCGCCTGTATTTTTCTCTTGTGGCGGCGCTGGATGTACGAGAAGCAGGACATCAGTCGTCTTACGCCGGCATGGCTGCTGATTCTTATTTCACCGCTGACGATCCCTGTGGCCGGCAACAGTCTGAAGCTGTTCGGATATCAGGAGCTGACCTTGTTCAGCCTGAGCATCGGACTGGGCCTCGGCATGGCCGGCGTCATGTTCTTCCTAAAAGAAGCTGTCTTCGATAAACATTTCGGTCCGGGCCTTTTGATTCTCCTGACACCTTTCGGCATGGCCTATCTCGACTATACGGCCACTTTCGGAACGGATACCTTTTCGACCCTATTGCTGCACTGCGGCTTGTTCCTGACGATTCCCCTTTTGATTACGGTATTGACCGACATGGTCAAAGGGACTTTCAGCCTCCTCTGGTGGTCGACGGGCTTCCCATTTATGGCCTTTACCAACGCCATGCTGCACTATGCCAAAGCCTACCCGTCGGACATTACGAACGTCCTCAGCGCTGAATTCCTGGCCGGCGGCACGGTCCTCATCGCCTATTTGTCTGTAAAGACCTTGATGGGTTTGCGGAAAGAGGGCTAATTTTAATGGCAAAGGAGAGGCCTTGTAGATAAAGAAAAGCAACCCTTATATAAGAGTTGCTTCGGTCATAAGTTGTGATGAGCGTATGGAATATTGGGTACCAATAATCGAATCTAATTTTCTTTTAAAACCTGAGAGACCCGAGACTGTGAAACGCCTCTCTTTTTAGCAATAGTAACTTGCGTATTACCGTTTTCAGAAAGTTCACTGCAGGCATCTCTTAATTCCTGTGTGTTGTGATGCCTAGGGGAGACAGATATATCAGAAACTGTAAAAGGGCCCATGAATTTATAGGATACAAAGACTGTCGCACCCTCTATAGTTTTACATTGAAGTTCAACGGTGTAGTCGTCATAGTATCCTTTTAGATTGATTAATCCCAGAGACTTAGCTACGGTTGACAAATGGAGAAGTAAATCAGCTTTATTTATATTACTGATACCTCGGAAAAATTCGTTGAAAGTAGGGCATATTTCGTTGTTAATCATTTTGCTACCTCCTATTTAATTAGTAAAATATTATTAATATTAATTTAT
>UMHU01001733.1_pt1 | contig 20053 bp, 18 predicted proteins | sample 1965591 | NCBI WGS metagenome assembly UMHU01 (sample SAMEA4836101, study PRJEB28245) | human gut metagenome | biome: gut microbiome; material: fecal sample | place: Denmark | collected 2008
GCCGTTGTTCCATCCATTCGGATATTTTTCGTATATTCTGCATTTATTTTCCCGTAAGCCGTGCCAAAGACAAATGTCAGTGTAAGAATGCATAAAACGACTGCTCCCATAAGGATCCGATTTCTGCCTTTATTACATTTTCTGATTGCTTCCGAAAGCAGCCTGATCACGTTCGTATTGTCATTCGGTGTAAATCCATTCATTTCATTACACCTCCGCATTGTATAATTTTCCGTCTTCTACACGCAGGATACGGTCTGCCATCTGTGCGATTGCTTCCTGATGGGTCACAACAATCACCGTCTGATGGAATCTTGCGGCACAAGTCTTTAACAATGAAATTACTTCCATACTTGTAACAGAGTCCAGATTTCCTGTTGGCTCGTCGCACAAAAGTACTGCCGGCTTTACCATTAACGCCCTTGCGATTGCCACTCGTTGTTGTTCTCCGCCGGACAGTTCTTCCGGGAGATTCTCTAACTTTTCTCCAATCTTCAACGTTCTGACAATATCTTCCAGTAATGCTTCATCAATCTCTGCACCGTCCAGTCTGAGCGGAAGTACGATATTCTCATATACATTGATGACCGGGATCAGGTTGTATTGTTGAAATACGAATCCGATATTCCTTCTCCTGAATATTGTGCGTTCATCTTCCGTCATGTCTTTCAGACTGTTGCCGCGTATCCAAACTCCACCTGCAGTGGGTTCATCCAGACCGCCAAGTATCTGAAGTAATGTCGTCTTCCCGCTTCCTGATGTACCAATGACCGCGAGGAACTCACCTTCTTCTACAGACAGACTCACTCCATCCAGTGCATGAACTTCGTAGTTATCTGTCACATAATATTTCTTTAATCCTGCTGCTTTTATCATTTCCATAAGATTTTTCTCTCCTTACTTATAATTGTGTCCATTCCATATCTCCATAATCTGCTATCTACCAAATCAACCGCAAGAAACTACCAGCGGTAGTTCTTGCAGGTAGCAGCTTTTTTCATACACATGGTACTTCAGAACTTTCACACTCTCTAAAGCATACAGGACAAATCTAACAAACTTCTAACAGACCGGAAGATTTATCTCGATCATCAGACCTTTTTCCGGATATCTGTTTTTTGCAATCACAAATCCACCGTGAAGACTGACAATTTTTCTCGCCAGATAAAGGCCGATTCCATAGCCCTTCTGTGTGGTCACATTCTTTCCTCTGTAGAATCTCTGGAAAATCTTATGCTCTTCTCCCTTTTCAATTCCAAGCCCATTATCTTTTACAGTAATCTTTGCATGCATTTCATTCTTCTGGATTCTCATTTCTATGATTCCACCAGGCCGGCTGTATTTCACGGCATTATCCAGAACATTACCGATTGCTTCCCCGATCCAGTTGGCATCATGTGGACACTTAACTTCCTGTGGTATTTCTATCTGGAATGCAATCTGTTTTTCTTCTGCCCGTTTCTGAATTCTTCCAAGGCTGTTTCGCACAGTCTTTAAAAGGTCTGTCTCTTCTTTCCGTATCTGAATCATGTTCTGTTCGAGTCTGGACATCTTTACGAATCCCTCTGTCAGGAATTCCAGTTGTTGTTCTCCAGATCGCATTGCACTTAAATAATTATCCACATTTTCATCTGTCTTTGCCCCGTTTTTGCTCCATTCTTCCTCTAATAATTCCTGATATGTCCGGATATTGGCAAGAGGTGTCCGCATCTGGTGTGCGATCTCCGAGATCAGCTTCTGAATCTCATCTTTACTTTTTTCCGCCACTTCTGTCCGGCCGTTTAACATCTCCTGAATCCTTACCAGTCTGGATTCCAGTCTTGCATACAACGTCTCTTCCCCTGCTTTTGCTTCATGAATCTTTTCCTCACGCAGTATCTTTTCCATACATTCCGCCAATAACTTAAGCTCTTTCTGTCTGCTTTTTTCCTGATAAACATATATGGCAGTTCCGCCCAGAATTGCTCCTGCCGTTACTGCCACTGCGATTATTATAATATTCATTCTTTTCTCTTCCTTTTTGTATCCACGATTACTTTTTCAGACGCACTCCAGCTTGTATCCTAATCCAAATACATTTTTCAGATATACCGGTGACCCTGCATCTGTTTCTATCTTTTTTCTTAGCCTGTTAATCGTAACACTGACGGTATTATCCCCTACAAACTGGCCGTCCAGTCCCCAGACATGTTCCAGGATGTTTTCCTTCGTCAGCACATTTCCCTGATTGTACATCAGATATTCCAGTAATTGATATTCTTTGGCAGTAAGGATAATCTCCTTCCCGTTCTTGTATACTTTCTTCTTATCAGAAAACAATATTATTTCTCCGCACGCCAGTTGTTTTTCTCTGTTATTCCGTCCGATCACGGCTTCAATTCTCTTTAAGAGCACCTTCATGGAAAATGGTTTTACCACATAGTCGTCTGCTCCTGTATCGAATGCTGTCAACATATCCGTTTCTTCATCTCTTGCAGTGAGAAAAATTGCAGGTATTTCTGCCTTTTCCCGGATCTCTTTGTAACATGCAAGTCCATTACCATCCGGAAGGCCGATGTCTATGAGAAGAAGGCTCTCACTGCCTGTGACGGCAGTAAGAGCCTCTTGTTTTGTATATGCGGATACGGTCTGATATCCTGCGCTTTGCAGTGCTGTTTTAAGTGCCTGATGTAATAATGTGTCGTCTTCTATGATTCCGATTGTCATTCATGTTCTCCTGCTGCTACTTTCTTCATCGTATTATTTAATATTCTAACATGAACCGGAATTCTTGGAAAGTATAGATATTCTATCCCCTCCCCTAATCCCCATATCTTCATGCTTCAAAAAAACGCACAGCAAAACAGCCGGATAAGCGTCCTTCTTTTATAAATATTCCAAGGATACCCACCGGCTGTTTATTCATATTTTACTTTTAACTGTATCCAGCAGCTTTATTGCACTGCACTCTGCATATAATTCTTCGCAAATCTTTCTTCCACCGCCGAAAGATTCTTAAAATCTACTTTCTGGAGCAACGGATCCACCAGGAACAGGTAATCTTTCTTTCCCCGTCCGTAGAATGTCTGCTCCGGCAGATAGACAGTCTTGATCTCCTGCAATTCGAAATGATATTTCTGGAACATCTTACGCATCTTCTTATTGAGTCTGATCTTCTTTTCCACTTCTTCCAGAAGCTCCTCATTACTGCGCATCCCTTCTACGACATACCGCTCATCTGCTTCTGTCTCAACCATCTCGATTACCTTTTTTTCATCCTGCCGGAATACTGCTACGTCTTCACTGACCTCACTGGTGATAAAGCGGTAGATTTCTTTCGTCTCTTCTACCTGATAGGAAACAATCGTATACGGCACATAATACGTATCACCTTCATAGATCGTTGTTCTTCCGTAGCGGGCAACTGCCACGATCGTACGCAGGAAGTTTGCCAGGATTTCTTTTTTATCTATCTCTTTTTTCTGTTGCAAACATTCTATTTTCATCCGTTTCACTCCATTTTCATCAGACTAGATCAGTGCAAGTACGAGACACTGGATTACAAAGAATGCGATCAGTGCATATCCAATCTTGTCTAATTTACCAGGTACTACATAGTATCCGTCTTCATCTTTTTCTTCAATCTTACCTGCTACTGCTAATTTTACTACATTGCTGATCGTCAGCTGGCTGCCGGTTGCTGTCTCATAAGAGAACTCTTTTGCTGCAGCTTCTGTGTCTTTATTTGTAATAATACTTACGATATAACCAACTGCAAATGCAATCAGGAAGCCGAAGAAGTTCCACCATAAAGAACCAATATCTGTTCTGAGGAACATGTAAAGGTCAACCACAAGACCTGTGATGATTGCTGCAATACATCCTTTTTCATTTCCTTTTTTACAGAATACTGCAAGTGTAAATGCACTTAACATACATGGATAGAACATAGGACCGATTACATTGATCAGATCCAGTACAGAGCCAAGTCCGCCAAGAACCAGTGCAAATAATGTTGCAAATACGCCCCAGAATAATGTCATGATTCTGGATACTTTCAGGCACTGATCATCTGTTGCGTCCGGTTTCCATTTCTTGTAAAAGTCATTGATGCTGACTGTCGCAAGTGAGTTCAGGGCAGAGTCAACACTTGACATACCTGCTGCGAATACACCTGCTGTTACCAGTCCGGCAATACCTACCGGAAGGTGTTTTGTGATAAATGTAAGCATTACATAGTCTGAGTTATCGAATGTCTTTCCACCATAAGTTGTGAACAGGCAGATACCTGAGAATAAGAATGCAAGTGTCTGGATCGGCACGATAAAGCCTGCTAAAGAAAGTGAAAGCTTTGTCTCACGAATGGATTTTGCTGTCAGTACACGCTGCACCTGGCTCTGGTCAGTTCCCAGATAAGTCAGATATAAGAATCCTGATCCAAGAAGTCCTCCCCAGAAGGAATATGGATTATCCAGTCCTAATTTGAAATCCAGTCCCTGAAGCAGATTATTAGAGGCTGCATTGGACATAATCTCTCCAATTCCACCGTGCGCTGTCGCGATCGGGATTGCAATTGCAAGTATAACACCAATCCAGATTACGAACATCTGTACAACGTCTGTCCAGATAACTGCTGCAATTCCTCCAAATACAGTATATGCAATTGCAAATACTCCCATAATGAGGATTGCGATCTTTGGATCTGCACCTGTGATCATAGAAAGTGCCAGTGCAGGTCCATACATTACAACGGCTGTCTGTAATCCTCTTGATAACAGGAAAATCAATGCCATCAGTGTTCTGGATTTAGATCCAAATCGTTTTTCCAGATATTCATAGATGCTGACGACTTTTGTATTATAGAAAAATGGTACAAATGTTGTCATCAGGATTACCATTACCAGCGGGAACTGGAAAGTAAATGTCAGTCTCTGCAGACCGCTTGTATATCCCCATCCAGGCATACCGATAAACGATACGGCTGAACATTGTGTTGCCATTACCGAAAGTCCGATCGCCCACCACGGAATCTTACGGCTTCCCAGAAAGTATGACTCTGTATTACTGTTGGATTTTCCAACCTGTGTTCCAAGTATCATCATTGCTACAAAATACACGAGCAATACGATCCAGTTGATTACCCCAAAATTACTCATAGAAGATTTCCTCCTTCTCTCTCTTTACAAATACCGGTATCTCATCTAACTCTGCCTTGCAGATAATCTTCTGTCCTCCGGCAAATGTATCCTTGCTGTGAATCTGTACCCATTCCCCTTCCGGAAGGTACACTTCACGTTCTCTCGTTCCTTCATATACTACCGGTGCTACCAGAATGTCCGGTCCGAACATATACTGGTCTTCAATCTCCCATGCTTTCGTATCCTCCGGATAATCGAAGAATAACGGGCGCATCACCGGTGTTCCTTTTTCGTGAGCAGCTCTCATCTGCTCCTTGATATATGGGCGCATCTTCTCGCGAAGTTTCAGATATTTCTCACAGATCTGATATACCTCTTCCCCGTATGACCATACCTCGTTTGGAGATCCGCTGGTATATTTCCATTCTTTTGCATTCTTTCCGGTAAATACCATCTCTTTCGGATCTGTTACGATCGGATTACGGAATCCGTGAAGCCTGAACACCGGACAGAACGCTCCGAATTCAAACCATCTTACCAGACATTCCCTGAATTCCGGCGAAGCTGCGTTTCCTCCGTGAAATCCTCCGATATCCGTTGTCCACCACGGAATTCCGGAAAGCCCCATGTTCATTCCTGCCGCAATCTGGTTTCTTAAAGAATTAAAGTCCGAATATACATCCCCGGTCCACACCAGTGCTCCATATTTCTGGGATCCGGCCCATGCACAACGCGTCAGACTTAAGATATCTTTTTCGCCTTCTGCTTTCCGACCTTCATATACCATGCGTGCAAATTCCTTTGGATATAAGTTTCCGGCCTCTTTATCAGAACCTGCATAAAATCTATAATTTTCATATTCGTATTTTGTTACTTCCGGTTCACACTCATCAAGCCAGAACAGATGAATTCCTTTGTCATAATAGTGTGCTTTTAATTTTTCCCACACGAATTCTCTTGCTTCTGGATTCGTTGCATCCATATAAGTATCTTTGTTCTTAATGTTCAGCCTTGATCCGGCCTCTGTCCGGATCAGATATCCCATCTCTTCCATATACTTATAGTTCTCGCTGGCTTCTTCTACAGTCGGCCATACCGAAACCATAAGTTCGATTCCCATCTCTTTTAATTCTTTCACCATGCCTTCCGGGTCCGGCCAGAATTCCGGATCGAACTGAAAATCTCCCTGCGCTGTCCAGTGGAAAAAGTCGATCACGATCACAGAGATTGGTAATCCTCTTCTCTTATATTCTCTCGCCACATTCAGAAGTTCTTCCTGTGTACGGTAGCGGAGCTTACACTGCCAGAATCCGGTTGCATAATCCGGCATCATCGGCGTATGACCCGTTACATTGCTGTAAGACTCCATAATCTCCGCCGGAGTATCCCCTGCCGTAATCCAGAAGTCCATCTGTCTCGTCGAATCAGCGATCCACTCGGTCAGGTTTCTTCCGAAGATTGCTTTACCGACCGCAGGATTATTCCACAGGAAGCCATATCCCCTGCTTGAAAGTGTAAATGGAACGGAAATCTGTGAATTTCTCTGTGAAAGTTCCAGTGCACATCCTTTCAAATTCAGATATGGATGCGCATATTCCCCCATTCCATAAAATTTCTCATCTTCTTTTGCTTCGAATTTTACCGAAAGCTTATAGCTGTTGGTTCCCAGATGTGGTGTAAATGTTCTTGGTGCAATCTCCAATGCACTGTCCTTTTCTTCCGGATCGTTTTCACGAAATCTGTTCTTTTCATAATCTTCCAGTAATAATTTACCATGCCTGTCATAGAATTTCATCTTTCCCGTACGAAGAACTTTGCATAAGATCTTTCCATTTTCAATGTATCCTGTCTTTCCATCTACCCAGACTTTTGCATTTTCTGCTTTTTCTTCCGGTTCGATCAATGCCGACAGCCTTTCATCTGAAAATTCACTGAGCTGCGTTGCTCTTACCCTTAATCCATTCTTTCCGTAAGGTTCCAGACATAACAATTCTTTATCATATCTGCGGTATAACTTACCGCCCTTTTCAAATATCATGGAATTTCTCCTTCCTTTTATTCCAATCACCAAAAATCTGGCAGAATCTGCTATGTACAGTCCCTTCGAATCTATGGTAAGCGAAATATTTAACACGTGTTAAATATAAAATATCAGTTCATTTCTCTTATGTCAATATTTACATTCATATTTATGTTAACACGTGTTAAATTCATCATTTTATACAATTTTAACAATTATTTTTCAGTACATATTACAATGAAATATTTACACTATGATTATTATCTGCTAATATATTTTTATAAATATGAAAAAGAGAAAGTGTGACAGATTATGGCAGAAACTCATACACGACTTACACTGGAAGACATTTCAAAGGAAATTCATATTTCCAGAACAACCATTTACAAAGTTATAAATAATAAAGGAACCGTATCTGAAAAAACCCGGGAAACCGTACTGGCTGCCCTTGAAAAATATGACTACGTTCCTAATAATAACGCCAGAAATCTGGCACTGAACAAAAAATATAATATTGCCCTGATCAACTTTGAATCTCCCGATGCTTCTTACTTCGCCACATCCATTGACTGTGGTATCAGACAGGCTATCCGGGATTATGGTGATCACGGACTCACAATTCAAAGTTATACCGCCCGGCTCAATCATCCGGATCAACAGGTACAGGATATCCATCAGGCCTATAAAGATGGTATCAGGCATTTTATCATCTCCGCTGCCGATCGCGATCTGATCGCTTCGGAAGTTGACTGGCTTCATGAAAAAGGATGTACGATCATCTTACTCAGTAAGGATCTTCCTGATTCTCCTTATGATGCTTTTATCGGAATCGACGAATATAAAGGCGGACTTCTTGCCGGTGAGATGATGGGAAAGCTCCTTCCAAACGGCGGAAAACTTCAGATTCTGGTTGCCAGAGAATCTGCTTCCAATATTGCAACTATTAAGCCCCGCCTCAGAGGATTCTTAGACAAGATTGCTCTCTATCCAAAGATCGAACTTCTTCCTGTAATCCGTGATCTTTCCGGTAATCAGGAAATTGAATCCGCACTTTTAAAGGCACTTAAAGTTCCAAACCTCAGCGGCATCTTTGATCTGACCTATCATTTGGATCTGGTATCAAAGATACTGCAGCGCGAGCAGATGAAGCATATCAAGCTCACCGGAATGGATCTTTTCACATCCATCGAGCCTTATATCAAAGATAATACCATCGATGCGATCATCTTTCAGAATCTGGAGGCCCAGACTTATCTGGCATGCAAACTTCTTTTCGAACAATTCTGTTACGGAAAAGAAATTAAAAAAGATAAATATTACTCGAAACTCGAGATCATTATGCAAGAAAATCTGGAGTATTTCGTACAGTAACTATCTGTATGAAATACTCCAGATTTTTTATACTACAATATACCGGATAAGAAGGCAGCACTTCTTACACTTCACTCTTATTATTTCCCATGTATTTTTCCGAATGTCTGTTCATCCATATCAGTACACCAACACAGATAATGATTGAGATTATCGATCCTGCCGGTGCCGCACAGCCCATCGGGAATAACGTATCCGGGAAATGCGTTGCCGCATAATAAGACAGTGGGATTCTCGCACATATGATAGATATGGAATTGTGGATAAATGATACGATAGACAAGCCATATGCATAAAAATATCCGCTTAAGCAGAAATGTACTCCTGCAAATACACAGTCCCATGCATAACTTCTTAAATACTGTCCTCCAAGTATCTGTACTGCCCCGTCATTCGTGAATAGTCCAACAAACGGAACAGATACAAACTGCACAATCGTTGCCGCAACTAATCCATATCCTACTGTCATACATAATACATACCGCAATGTCAGGCGTGCACGGTCATGCTTACCTGCACCGATATTCTGCGATGCCAGTGCCGATATCGTTGACAACATAGAAGACGGTACCAGGAACAGGATCCCTATGATCTTTTCCACAATACCTACCGCTGCCGCATCATTTAATCCACGCTGGTTGGCAAATATTGTGATTGCAATAAATGATATCTGGATAAATCCATCCTGCAGTGCAACCGGCACACCAACTTTTAATATGTTTTTCATCGTGTGCCTCTTCGGCCGCAGATCAGACCTTCTTAATTTGATCCCTGTGCCTTTTTTAATGATCACTGTCAATGACACGATAACACTGACTGCCTGTGCGATGGTCGTTCCAAGTGCAGCTCCGGCCGCATCCAGTCCCATCACTCCGATAAACAGATAGTCCAGTCCGATATTCGCTGCACATGCTACTGCAATAAAATACATCGGGCTTTTCGAATCACCGATCCCTCTGAAGATTGCACTGATAATATTATAGGCCGTAATAAAAGGAATTCCTATAAAGCAGATGGTCAGATAACGGATTGTTCCCTCTACGGCTTCAGCCGGAGTAGACATCACACTGACGATCGGTCTGACTGCTGCCAGTAATATGATCATAAGTATGATCGCAATTCCCATGAACATCGTCGCAGTATTCCCTATTGTCTCCGCTGCTTTCTTGTAGTCTTTCGCACCAATGCATCGTCCGATCATAACCGTCGCTCCCATTGCAAGCCCCACGATCATAACTGTCAGCATATGCATGATCTGGCTTCCGATCGATACCGCCGTCGTGCTGCTGACACCGCCAAACTGTCCGACTATAAATAAATCTGCCATACCGTATAATGTCTGTAAAAAGTACGATAACAGATATGGCAGTGAAAAATAAATAACTGTTTTAAATACACTTCCTGTTGTTAAATCTCTTTCCATATTGTAATGTCCTTATCTTTAAAAATACTTATTTCATAATTCTATTCCCAATTATAAAGTTAGTCAACGATTCAAATTCACTGAATTTTTCTTTTATCTTTCTTTACACGATATGTTAAAATACATTTATACAAATGTTTTTATCTAAGGAGGTTTCCATGAAAACAATCACACTTCACAATACAAATTTATCTGTTTCGGAAATTGGTATGGGGTGTATGCGTATTAACAGTCTGGAAACGGCAGATGCCGTAAAAGAATGGATAGACACTGCGCTTGCACATGATATCAATTTCTTCGATCATGCAGATATCTATGCAAAAGGACAATGCGAAGAACTTTTTGGCAAGGCTCTGACTCCTTCCCTGCGTGACCAGATCATTCTGCAATCCAAATGTGCGATCCGCCCCGGTATTGCTTTTGATTTTTCCAAAGAACATATCCTGCATTCCGTAGATGACATCTTGAACCGCCTGCGCACAGATTATCTCGACATCTTATTGCTGCACCGTCCGGATACATTAATGGAACCGGAAGAAGTAGCTGATGCATTCCGCACTTTAAAAGCCGCCGGCAAAGTACGTCACTTCGGTGTCAGCAATCAGACCCCGATGCAGATAGAATTATTGAATAAATATCTGGATGAACCACTTCTCATCAACCAGCTGCAGCTCAGTATCGCACACTGTCCAATGATTAATTCCGGAATCAATGCAAATATGTACAATGATTCTGCAATCAACCGTGACGGCGGCATTCTCGAATACTGCCGCTTAAAAGATATCACCATTCAGGCATGGTCCCCATTCCAGTACGGTATGTTCGAAGGCGTCTTTCTTGGAAATGAAAAATTCCCGGAACTCAATAGAGTCATCAATGAACTGGCTGAAAAATATAACGTAACAGACAGTGCCATCGCTGTTGCCTGGATCTTACGACACCCTGCCGGAATCCAGACGATCATCGGCACAACTAATAAGGACCGGATTGCTCAGATCAGTAAGGCATCCCTTGTGAACCTGACCCGTGAAGAGTGGTACCGGTTGTATATGGCTGCCGGAAATCAGCTGCCGTAAACTTACTATATTCAAAGCTGTACACGATTACAAAAAGAGCTGATCAGCTACGATCAGCTCCCTTCTGCTAATAATTAATAATTTCTTTCACTTCATCTTCTTTCATTTTCAACAAAAGCCTTATCTATTGTTTCCTTCAAGGACTGAGAGGCCGCTTCTCAGTTAATAAATTAAATCCCAAGCAATCCTACCGTCCGCAATATAAATATCGTCACAAACAACGTAAATATCGAAAGCACCGATGAGAACACAACCAGCTGTCCGGCAAGCTGTCCATCCGCTCCCGCCTGCTGCGCCATGATATAACTGGATACCGCAACCGGAGTCTGATATGCCAGCAGTCCTGACAACAGATCCGCATCCCTGTATCCCATCATAACGATCATCGGGATCATAATAAGTGGTAAGATCACAAGCTTGATCGTCAGTACCACTGATGCAACTTTTAAGTTTCCTTTTACTTTTGAAAAGTCCAGATCACCACCCAGAATCATAAATGCAATCGGTGTTGATAATTTGGCCAGATCCTGAACCGTTGTATCGACAGCTGTCGGAAGTCTGATCCCAAGAAGTGAAAATATAATCCCTAATACCGAAGATATGATCAGTGGATTCTTTATAATATCCAGAATGATCTTTTTCCAGTCATTTTCCCTTTTTTCACCGAAGATTGACAGCGCGACTACTGCAAGGAAATTATACATCGGTACCAGGATGGCACTTAAAATTGCCGCTGTCGTCGTACTTTTCGATCCATACATATTCTGTACGACTGCAACTCCGAAGATCACATAATTGCTCCGGAAAATTCCCTGGATAACTACACCCTGCTGATTTTCCTGTGTTACGATCCTTGGAACGATCAGACACAATAATACGAACAGTATCAGAAGTCCCCCTGCTGCCCAGATGCACAGCCTGATCCTGCTATGTATCTCAGAACCGATATCACTCTGGTAGACATTGTAGAATAACATACATGGTAAAAATATCTTAAACACAATGGCATTTGCCTGTTTTGTAAGCTTTCCGTCCGCCAGAGATGTATAATTGACCAGAAAATATCCTAATACCATAAGAAAAAATACCGGTGCAATTACATTAAACGATACAATTATATTATCCAAATTTTCTCACTTCTCTCAGTCTTAATAAATGCTGTATTTTCCTTTGGAATCTACAGCATTATACTTTTTATTTCTGTATATTTTCCAGATATTTACACATGAAATACGTACTCATCCAGACGCTCGAATGCTTCTTTTACTCTGCCAAGCGGTAATGCAAGATTCATACGGATTCCATATTTCTGGTGGAACGGTCTTCCGTCCTGCCATGCAACGCCTACGTCCCATCCTGCTTTTAACAGCTCATCCAGTGACTTATAATTTTCCTCACACCAGTCTTCGCAGTCCAGGAACAACATATAAGTTCCCTGCGGCTTACTTACTTCAATTCCTCTGTAGTAGTCACGGATATGATTCACTGCATAATCAACATTTTCAGATAATACCTGGCAAAGCTCATTGACCCAGGTATATCCTTCTGCCTCGTAAGCCCCGATCAGCGCATGCATAGATAATACATTCATTGTATTATAATGTGATTTTCTTGATTTTGCCTCCACCCGGTCACGCAGCATTTTGTTGAAGATTATATGATAACTTCCTACCAGACCTGCCAGGTTAAATGTCTTACTCGGTGCATACAATGCAATCGTACGGTTTCTTGCATCCGGACTGATCGACTGTGTCGGAATGTGCTGGCTGCCTTTTAAGATCAGATCTGACCAGATCTCATCTGCGATCACTACACATTCATTGTTCTTATATACTTCCATCGCCTCTTCAATCTCTCGGCGCTCCCATACACGTCCGGTCGGATTATGCGGACTACAGAAGATTGCTACATGGATGTTATTTGCCTTTAACTTGGCATCCATGTCTTCATAATCCATCCGCCAGATTCCTTTTTCGTCTTTTTTGAGCGGACTGTGTACAATCTTGTATCCATTCTCTGTGATGCATTTGGTGAATCCGATGTAAGTCGGGCTGTGAAGAAGTACGGCATCTCCCGGTGCGGCAAAAGCTGTCAGAGCAGAGATTACTCCGCCTAATACTCCGTTCTCATATCCGATATATTCCGGCATCAGTCCTTCTACATTATTGCGGATCTTATGCCAGCGTATGATCGAATCATAATACTCTTCCACCGGACTGAAATATCCATATGCCGGATGTGCTGCCCTGTCCATGATCGCTTTTGGAATCGTTGGGACAGTTTCAAAGTTCATGTCTGCCACCCACATCGGGATCACATCAAATCCGTCTTTTGGCGGTTCCGGTGCAAATCCCGGATTCTTTCCAAGTCCGTCTACTGCAATCGCATCTTTTCCATGCCTGTCTATAATCTTTGTAAAATCATATCTCATATCTTTCTCTCCTGTTTCCCGAAAACGATCTTCCACCGGCGCCTGCCGTCTGATCGCTATTTTTTTGAAAATACCCACATCGCTTTTATCTGGTCTTTGATATTGGCAAATACCCATGTTGCTTTCGAATTCTTTATGCTGAACGGATCATTCACTTTCACATTGCCATTCTCATAACCTGTCAGTACGATAAAATGTCCAATCTTAGTAAAATCTCCCGGACCGACACTGCATATGATCGGATGTCCCTGCGAAAGTTCTAAAGCTACCTGCTCTTCTGACAAAAGACCTGCAGTACTGTTAAGATTCCAGTTTGCTCCGGCTTCATCCATGAATCTCCAGTACGTGTTATTCTCTTCGTCCACATAACCATGTTCCGTTCCGTAAGCAGCTACCTTTGCCGGAGTGATCGACGCATCCTGATTCAGTCCGGCTGCTACCATCGCCATACATGTCGGTCCGCATCCACTTGCCGCTACTATACTGGTTCCGTATGGAGCATACCCCCATCGTTCATCCCACTGTAAAAGTTCCGGTATCCCTCTCTGCGAAAGTTCTTTTCCTATCGTATCTGCATACGGCTTATCTTTTTTCTTTTCATAATCGGCCACAAAATCTACTGTTTCCACATTTTTATCCAACAGTTCGATCACATTTTTCGGATATCCGTGTTCCGTTGCCTGCTTTCGTATACGTTCCAATTTCTGTTCAGCAGTTTCCGGCTTTGACTTTACTTTTGCCGCCTCTTTTTTATCCTGCTTTTCTTTTCTGAGCTCTTCTACTTTCTGTTTTTCTTCTACACGTTCACGGTGCAGACTATAGCCAGCAAAAGCAGCAGTTATTACTGCTGCTATCACACCGACTACTGTTATACGCCTTAATATCTGATTTCTTCTTGCACCTTTTGAAAGAGAAGTTCTTGGTCGTTGTTCTACGTTATTAGTCTCCTTCATCTGTCAATTCAGTCCTCTTAATAATAATCTATTTTCTCGACATCGTTCTTAATTATACAACAGCATTCCAGCGGATACAACTTATCATTTCCTTAATATTGATTCTGACTTTTCGTATTTGTGTCGTTTTTTTATATAATTATGACTTTTTTCAATTTTTTTCATTTTTTACTTGCTTTTTACATTTTATCATGATATCATACTACTTGTCTTAAGGACATGTCAAATGACGGGGTGTGGCTCAGCTTGGCTAGAGCGCCTGGTTTGGGACCAGGAGGTCGCAGGTTCGAATCCTGTCACCCCGATTTATAATGTATTATGCGGGTGTAGTTCAATGGTAGAACACCAGCCTTCCAAGCTGGATACGTGGGTTCGATTCCCATCACCCGCTTTTTTCATGCTCTATTTTAGATTTATCTGGCGGCTTCTTTCGAACCGCATGGCGACAAACAACGAACCCTGTCATCTTCCGGGTGTCTTCACTAACTTTATGTGAAGACACCTGAAAGATGACAGGGTTCGTTATTTTTCCAGATTGTTCCCTGTGCCCTAATCTATTTTCTTTTTCAAAAATGCAAATACAGAACCGAGCAAAATATAGATATCTGCCAGATTGGCGGTTATATTGCCCAGTATTTTGTGACTGGATTTAATACCGATATAATCCACTACCTTTCCTCTGACAACACGGTCATAAGTATTGCTTAAAGCTCCTGCGCTTAAGAATGTCAGGGCTATCTTACTAAGCATATGCCCTTCCCTAAAAGCTTCTATAATTGTCAGAAGTCCGATCGCTGCTGTCGTCATCACCGACGCTTTCTTTACTTTTTCCGGTTCGGAATCCATAGAGTTAAATGCAAATCCTTTATTATATACTTTTCTGATCAGAATCCCTGTCCCACAGAGACTTTTTTCTTCCGTCTCGTTTACATTCTCTTCTATGTACTGTTTTACAGCCATATCAAGAGCGAACAGTGTTCCGACCGCACCGGGTATGCGTGTACGCATTTATACTTCTCCCTGGATCTTTACGATCTCTTCTTCCTGTTTTTCTATCTCTTCGTCACGTTTTTCTATCTCTTCGCAGAGCGTTACATAATCCATGTCTGACACTTCTCCACTCTGGAATTTTTCATATACCATACGTCCGATATCTGCAAGATCTCTTTCATTCGCTCTCTTTAACGAACGAACATTGCTTTTAATCTTCTGGATTTCCAGAGTATCTCCTGTCTTCTTTGTGATGTCACTAGCAACATCTGAAACCATTCTGCCGAATTCTTCAAAAAAATCTGCCATTAGTATCCTCTCCTTATCTCGTTCTTCTTTACAGCTGTCTTAAAATATCCAATGATCGGTACAAATTCATCGTCCCATATCCCCATTGTGTATTCGGATATTCTATTCCCGGAAGCTTTTGTGTTCCCATCACGATAATATTTCTGACCTGACTGGACGACACTCCTCTTGCCCCCGGCTGCTCACTGATCCATTCCATGATCAGGGCACATCCGCCTGCTGCAATCGCTGTTGCGGCGCTCGAACCGGTCCGATTCTTAAATTCCCCGCCAGGTACTGCTCCTGTGACCGCTTCTCCCGGCGCAGCATAATCCGGTTTTATTTTTTCATCTCTAGTATACCCCCTGCCCGAATTAATATCAACTCCATTCTCCCTGCTGTTATAAAAAGCCACAGTCATTGTATTTCTTCCTCCTGAAGGCTCTGTAAATGTAGTGTCGGGATTTGATTCCAGAAAATATACCTCTCCCTCCAGGAATTCTTCCATCGGAAGCCATATGTGAAAATCTCCGGTTGTCTGCATCGCCGGCTTTATATCTATTTTCCATATTCCGGGAACCGCATTCTGAAACCTTATAAATACCAGCTGTGCATCATTATTCCTCTGTAATAATCTGTATTCCACAGTAATCGTTGTCCGTTCAAATGTAAATAAAAAATCAAACAGATACCCCAGACGTATCGGAATCATCCCCGTACGCTCTCCAGACGGCGAAGTAACCGACACCATTACGATATTCGGAAGTGTACTCCATAATTCAACGGCAAAAGACTGTGTCCCTTCTCCTACCCGGATTTCTGCTGTCCTTGTATCCTGTGCATCCGTAAAACGGTTAAAATAGTGATGTCTTCTGGCCGCCTCATTGCCTGTTCCGACTACAACACACCTGTTTCTTACCGTCGCATAAATGTCCAATATATCTGCCAGAATAGAATCTCCGTTATGTCCTCCAAAGCTTGTTCCGAGGGCTACACAGATCACTAACGGCATTCCCTGTTTTCTTGCCAGGTCATTCAGATAGCGGAGTCCCAGCATAATATCATTTTCCTGATAACATACGGCATCCTGTGCTATTGCGAAAAATTCTTTCAGATAATTTTTTGCCGGCTTTAATTTGACCATTGCAATAGAAGCCTCCGGTGCGGCCCCGAGAAACTGTTTTCCAACTTCTGCTCCTCCTGCAGACGCACTTGCAACAAATGTTCCATGTCCGTCTGTATCCACACTCGGTACTATCTGAAGCGGATCCTCCGATCTAAGTGCTGCATTGATCATTTCTTCCGTATATTCCGTTCCATAATAAAGCCCCTGTGGTGTTCTTCCCGTCTGAATCGTCTGATCCCAGATTCCCACAATCCGTGTCGTCCCGTCCAGATTGCGAAACACACGATTCTGATAATCTATCCCGGTATCTAAAAAGCCGATCATGATCCCATCCCCCATCAGCTGAAGTGTCGGATAGTTCTGCAATGTAATAATTCCCGCTGCATCTAACGGCTGCATATCCAGAAGTGTATAACATTTTGGGATCGTACTGTACCAATATTCTCTGAACGATAATGGAAGCAGAATCCTTCTGTCTACAGATACACTTTTATATCCAAAATCCATCTCCTGAATACACGCATTTTCCGGATTCACTTCCTTAAGTTCCTCATCTCTGTATAATGGAATAATAAAATCCCAGTAATCTTCGGAAATAATCTTTTCTTTACAGTTCTCTTCCAAATCAAAAAAACCTTTCATATACATTTGTTTTATGTATATGAAAGGTTCCCTGTCATTCATTAATCTTTTATTATGAATTCGTATTCTGGTTCAGCATACGTTCAATAATGTCTACCGACTCTTCAATACCATAACTTGCACTGTTAAAACAGATATCATAGTTCATAGCATCTCCCCATTTCTGACCGGTATAATAATTGTAATATCTTGCATGTTGACGATCCAGCTTTTTAAGCAGACGTACCGCTTTCTTATGATCCAGATCATTGACCTCCATAATACGACGCACACGCTGTTCGAACGGTGCCGTAATAAAAATACTGATATGTGGAATATGGTTATTCGCAAGTATCACATCTGCACATCTACCCATTACAATAAAATCTTCTTCTTTTGCCATTTTGCAGATCAGGTCACTCTGATTGAAGAAGATCGCGTCTTCTCTTGTCAATCCATGATAGCGGTCAAAGTCTTTCAGACGCTCTTTGATCGTCCTTCCGGATCCCTGATATTTGTTCTCTATCAGATCCGTTCCCAGATCCGCCACATCTGTCACAGAATCCTTCTCCGCATCCAGTCTTCTTAATACTTCATTAAAGATTTCTGCATCATAGTAGTTGATTCTAAGTGCATCTGCCAGTGCAAATCCAATATCATTTCCGGCACTTCCCTGCGTTCTTCCGATACAAATAATAAGATGATCGTCTTTTGAAAACTTCTGACGCAGATTCGCTGTATTCAACTTCGCCCTGTTTTCATCCAGAATTTCAACCTTACCGAAACTTGCAGGAAGCTCTGCTATTTCCTTTAATATCTCATCGTATTTTTTCATCAGTCTGGAACGGTCTTCATCCTTTCGGATCGTACGTGCCATGTTACTGATCAATGCCAGCTCACTTCTAAGAAGATGTCCCTGCGGCTTGGTACGCATCAGCATAACCAGATTGTTCACACAGGTACGTTTATCTCCTGTAAAGGTACGGCCCAGAGAAGATCCTACACATTCATATACTTCTCCGTCCAGATCATAGATCCGTTCTGCAATGTCATAATATTTATTCTTATTCTCCTGCATTTTCCGCACCCCCTTCTATAAAAAGAATATCAACATATCGATAATAAATACCGGTATCAAAAATGTCAGTGACCATGCCATATATCCGAAGAACGACGGCATACGCACACCGTTTTCATCCGACATAGATTTTACCATAAAGTTCGGTGCATTTCCTATATATGTATTTGCTCCCATGAATACAGCACCACACGAGATTGCCTCCAGCATCTTAACCGGAACAGCACCAAGCGTTGTTGCCACACCGCCCTTGAATCCAAGTGCTCCTGCTGTTGTAAGGAACACAAGATATGTCGGCGTATTATCAAGAAAACTTGACAGAGCTCCTGTAGCCCAGAACATCTGGAATGGTTTGCTGATTCCAAGCTCCGCTCCATTCGCTTTCAGGATCATAAGTGCCGGCTGCATAGTAATAAAGATTCCGATAAACAGAACCGCAACTTCCTGGATTGCACCCCAGGTAAAGTGGTTACGGATACGGACTTCTTCGTTCGTCGTCTTAAACGATAAGAATGCAGCCAGAAGGATGATCACAACCTCAATTATTGACGGGAATCCAAGTGTAACTTCTCCAAGGATATGAAGTCCTTTTACGGTTCCGTCTGCATTCTGGAATGCGGACATTCCCGGAAGTGTTCCACTTAAGATCACGGCTCCGACGATCATCGCTACATAGATAAGATTATGAAGTCCTACAATTTTAAAATGTGTTCCCGGCTCTCTGATATCCGGTTTTCTTCCTTCTGCAATATCTTTTCTGTATGCTCTTCTGTCCAGGAAATAGAATATCACCAGAAGGATCACCATATTAAAAACCAGAATATGGAATAACTTCATACTCCAGAAAAAAGGTACCCCACGCATGAATCCCATCAGAAGTGGCGGATCTCCGATCGGTGTCAGACATCCTCCCATATTAGAGATCAGGAAGATAAAGAAGATCATGATATGACTCTTTCTCTTTCTCCATGAATTCATCTTAATAAACGGACGTACAAGAAGCATACTTGATCCTGTAGTTCCGATCACACTGGAAAGCAGTGTACCAAAAACAAACAACGCCGTATTAATCCTCGGTGATCCGGCAAATTCACCGTCAATCGTAATGTTACCTGCTACACAGAATAATCCAAACAGTAAAACGATAAATGTCAGATAATCATTTACCACACATTCCAGAACAGTCTCACTCATTGTAAATATTCCATATTTCGCTGTAAAAGGAATAATAAACAAGATTGACCAGAATGCAACTGCCAGCGGCTGATGTTTTTCCCACCAGTCCGGCTTGAACAGCGGCATTACCGCAATACTAAGCAACAGCCCTGCAAAGGGTATGCAGAGCCAGATTGGAATAGCTGATAATTCCCCCATCGCTGTCTTTCCTCCATTCTTCTCCAAGTAAAAAAATTATATAATAGTCTATATGTAAAATGTATTATTGAAGTCTTGGTACTTCCTGACCTCTCAACATAATTACCGGTCCTCCGGTTCCTTCGATATATTCCTTCGTGATGATAACCTCTCCGATATTGTCATCCTTCGGGATTTCATACATG
>UMHU01078908.1_pt1 | contig 19964 bp, 9 predicted proteins | sample 1965591 | NCBI WGS metagenome assembly UMHU01 (sample SAMEA4836101, study PRJEB28245) | human gut metagenome | biome: gut microbiome; material: fecal sample | place: Denmark | collected 2008
CCTGTCCGGCATTTTTACTGGCTCCGACATCACATTTTCTTCTATATTAAATTTCTGGTTTTCGTTTCTTTAGTCCTTAAAAAAAAGTATTTATTTTGTTAAAATTGTGAGGATTTTATTGGAACGTGCTACGAAGGCAGTCATTTCCTCCGGCTTTAATGGATGGTTTGCCAGACGTGCAAGGTCATAGAGCTGCTGGCAGATTGTAGTAGTATTTTCGCTTTCGTCATTGTTTAAAACATACTGAACTAAGGCATTGTTCATGTTAAGGACGAGAGTTTCACCTTCTGCACCAAGTCCTGTGGAGCTGTTGCTCATTCCGTACATTTCCATCATTTCGGACATACGACGTGTTTGTTCAGAAACGGTGATCATAGAAGGCATATCGGCATTTTTCAGCTTTTCAACTTTTACGATTAAGTTCTCAACACCAGTTGCCTTTTTGAACTTCTCGGAAAGTTTTTCAGTGAGTTCTTTTTCTTCGTTCTCATCAATTGTTTCTTTGAAGTTATCAGTCAGTTCAGAGTCGATACGCAGGAATTTTACTTCTGGATTTCTCTGCTCTAAGTGAGTGATAAATGTTGTATCAATCTGGTGTGTCAGGTAGATGGCATCAATTTCCTGTTCTTTGAACATATTGATATACTGAGACTGTGCTACTTCATCTGTGATATAGAAAACATTGTTTTCGTATTTTTCTTTACCAGCTTCAAGATAATCTGGAAGTGTAACATATTTGCCCTCCATGTTCTTGAAGATGATGTAATCTTTCATCTTATCGTTAAATTTCTGGTCACGGATGCAGCCAAACTTAATGAATGGGCTGATGTCATCCCAGTATTTTTCATAGTTTTCACGATCGGTTTTGCACATACCGGAAAGCTTTTCCGCAACTTTCTTAGTGATGTAGTTAGAAATTTTCTTAACAAAACCGTCATTCTGTAATGCACTTCTTGATACGTTCAGTGGAAGGTCAGGACAGTCAATGCATCCCTTTAATAATAAGAGGTATTCAGGAATAACTTCTTTAATATTATCTGCGATAAATACCTGATTGTTATATAACTTAATTGTTCCCTCGATTGTATCATATTTTGTATTGATTTTAGGGAAATAAAGGATACCTTTTAAGTTAAATGGATAATCCATGTTCAAATGAATCCAGAATAAAGGCTCTTTATAATCGTGGAATACATCACGGTAAAATTCTTTATATTCTTCATCAGTACAGTCGTTTGGATGCTTTGTCCATAATGGATGAATCTGGTTGATTGGCTTAGGTGCATCATCTTCTTCCTCTTCTTCATCTTCAAGAGTTACTTCGGAATCACCATCTTCTGTATCAGCGTTATTTTCTTTTGCATCAGCGTCCTTTAGGTCTACGTCAATTACCTTTTCTTCAGCATCCTTTTTGGCAGCTTCTTCAGCCTTTTTCGCTTCTTCTTCCTCATTTACAAAGTAAATTTCAACTGGCATGAAAGAACAGTATTTGTTAAGAATTTCGCGGCAGCGGTATTCATTACAGAATTCATAACTCTCATCGTTGAGGTAAAGAGTAATTGTTGTACCACGCTCTGCTTTGTCACCATCTTCCATATCAAATTCTGTACCACCATCACATTCCCAGTGAACTGGTGTAGCGCCTTCTTTATAAGAAAGAGTATCAATAGTAACCTTATCAGCAACCATAAATGCAGAATAGAAACCAAGTCCGAAATGACCGATAATCTGCTCATCACTTGCTTTGTCTTTATACTGTTCCATGAAAGCAGCAGCACCAGAAAAAGCAATCTGATTGATGTATTCGTCTACTTCGTCCTCTGTCATACCAATACCATTATCAATAAAGGTAAGAGTCTTGTCAGTAGGATTAATACGAACTTCTACTTTATACTTCTCATCGTCAGCTTCTTCAAATTCACCCATAACAGAAAGCTTTTTCAGCTTTGTTACAGCATCGCATCCGTTACTTACTAACTCACGGATGAAAATGTCGTGGTCAGAATAGAGCCACTTCTTTATAATAGGAAAAATATTTTCACTGTTAATTGATAAACTTCCCTGTTTAGCCATAATAAGCATCTCCTTAAAATTAATTATATAAATGTAGGCTAATATTCTATGAACTAAGTCAAAAAAACTTCTGACTGGAATATTGCCTTTGTATTTTTATCAATACCATTCTTATACTAATACCAGTTTGCAGGAATGTCAAGAAAAAATTAGCACTCAATTTAAATGAGTGCTAACAATAACAATTTGCCGCAGGAAAAATAGACGCTTCCCAAGAGAGAAGGTGCCCTATATTTGTGACTCTATCACTGTGGGTTGAATGTTCGCTTACAGGCTCACATTCAATCCTCGTTCTAAGGCCACAAATATAGGGTACCTTCTCTCTTGGGAAGCTGTCTTTGGCAGTTGAAGTAAATATAGGATTTTAGTTACATTATGCCAAGTTAGCTTCACTCGTTTTTCTGGGAGTGAGGCTGTTTCACTTATGTATCAGGAACAGTTTGTCGCTAATTTCTAAGAATTTTAGTCTTTTTGATTGGGATGTTACTCCTGTTTTCTCCCACAAATTTCCTCATTAATTTGCTTGAGCAGCCAGAATGCAGAAGTCTGAGAATCAAATCATTTATATTTGTGGTCTGGGAACAAGTGTTAGATGCGAGCGCAAAAGCGACCATTCAACATGCCGCGACGAAAATCACAAATATAAATGATTTGATTCTCAGGCTTCGTCTGTTTAGCTCAACAAATTACTATTAAATTTATTACTACTTTTGCAGGTAGGATAAGTATGATATAATTTAATTCGTTATTATTGAGAGAAAATAATAATGCGTTATAGAGAATAATAGAAAGTAAGGTCGAGGAAATATGAATCAGGAATTAATGAAGGAATTTAAAGCGGATTTAAAAGAATTTCAAGAGATGACAGAGAAATTTTATGCAAAAGAAGTCAGTGTGAAAGATTATAAAGGGTTCTCTGGCGGCTTTGGAAGTTATGCACAAAAAGGTGGAGAAGCGAGTATGCTCCGTCTGCGTATGCCAGGCGGCAGAGTGACGAAGGAAAAGTTAAAGTTCCTTGTAGATTCTATTGAAAGGTATGATGTGAAAAGAGCACATATCACAACTTGCCAGACAGTGCAGTTTCATGATTTAGATGCAAAGGCGGTTTGCGATATTATGGAGCAGGCAATGGATGCTGGCATTGTTACTCGAGGAGGCGGTGGAGATTTCCCAAGAAATACTATGGTCTCTCCCCTCTCTGGAGTGGAACAGGGGGAATATTTCGATGTACTTCCTTATGCGGAAGAAGCGGGAGATTATCTGATGGGAATCATCAAGACGGTGAAGCTTCCAAGAAAGTTAAAAGTAGGATTTTCTAATTCTCCGGCGAATGTAACACATGCAACATTTAGAGATCTTGGATTTGTAGCAAAAGAAGAAGGAACTTTTGATGTATACAGTGCAGGCGGACTGGGAAATAATTACCGAATGGGAGTAAAGGTTGCGGAAAATGTAAAGCCTGAAGAGGTACTTTATTATGTAGAAGCAATGGTTCGGACATTTACTACTTATGGTAATTATGAGAGTCGTGCTAAATCAAGAACAAGATACATGCAGGAGACATTAGGGGTAGATGGCTACCGCAAAGCATATCAGGAAAAGTTAGCAGAAGTAAAGGCAGAATATAAAGATTCTCTTCTTATAAAGTTAGAAGGAAAAGTAGCCGAGAATGCAATAAATAATATGGGAAATAATAGTGCGGATGATGTTGAAGGAAAAAACACTGCTGATATGTCAGAAAATATAACAGAGAGCATAACCAGGAATGTACCAGAAAACATAGTAAAAACGGATAAAAATGTTATATTAGAAACAGCAGAAAGTTATCCACAAAAAGAAGCAGCATCAGAACGTATTCTTCCACAGAAACAACAGGGACTATATGCAGTGGCATATCACCCAATAGGTGGAATTGTCCCAGTGAAGAAGTTTGAAGAAATTTATAATATAATAAAAGATATTGGAGACGCAGAAGTTCGCATTGCTCCAGATGAAACATTGTATATTATTAATCTGAATGCGTCACAGGCAAAGGAGATTGCTGCAATTACAGAAGACGGGGCAAAAAATTTGTTTGAAACATCTGTATCATGTATTGGAAGTACCGTATGCCAGATTGGACTTAGAGATTCTCAGGGATTGCTTGCAAGTATTGTGGCGACAGTAGAGCCTTATCATTTTGCAGATGGGGTACTTCCAAGAATTCATATATCTGGATGTACTTCTTCTTGCGGAACACATCAGATTGGAAAGCTTGGTTTCCACGGGGCATCTAAACGTGTGGATGGAAAAATGCAGCCGGCATTTGCTTTTCATGTAAATGGAACAGATGCACAGGGAGCAGAGCATTTTGGAGAAGAATGGGGAACAATGCTTGCAGAAGAAATCCCGGATTTCTTTGTAGAACTTGGTCAGATGATTTCGGCAGAGCATTTAACCTATGAAAGCTGGTATACCCAAAATCCAGAAAAACTTAAGAAAATAGCAGAAAAATATATTCGTTAAAACAATTTAATGTACTCTCGGAATCTTTTTGTGCTTGATTTTGTGAGAAGATTTTTTGTCAGTTGTGTCCAAATTTCTGAAGCGTACGCGGTACGTACGTTGATGAAATTCGGGTGCGACTGGCGGAAAATCAGCCACAAAAGCAAGTGCAGGAAAGACTCCGAGAGTACATTTTATTAAAAGTAATAAAAAAGTATCGTCTCACCTCTTTGATGCGGTACTTTTTTATTTTTTGCTTTTAATAAATTGAGAAGAAGTAATTAGTGAAAGAAAAAACTTTTAAATGTTTTTTAATATAAAAGATGATTATAAAGAGAAAAAAATTATATTTCAACATAGTTAATAAACATAGTTTCAGAGATTCCTAAATGGTTGTCAATCACTGTGGAACATTTCTTCCAAAAGACTGTTAATATTGGAAAGCTACGCAAGACTATGCAGGGGATATAGCGGGAGTGTAAGTTATAGAAAATAAAATTATTTTAATATAAAGATTTTTGCTGGAAAAATATAAAAAAATTAAAACTATTGATAAATTTATGGTGATTATTCATAAAGTATAGAAATATTTTTGATGACAAATTAGTACCATTGATGGTAAAATATTAAAAATAAAAAGTGTCAGATAATAAAGAGCTATATTCACAGTATTTTGTAAAAAAAACGGGGAACTAGCAATATACAGATAATTCATTACAGGAATTATTTTAAAGAAAGCGGGGAAATACTATGAAGAACGTGAAGCGAAACCAAGGACAATGGAAACGACTCAAAGCAATCCTTATCGTTGCAGTAATGTTATTTACGACACCGCATATTGTAGGATTTGCTTCAATGAGCAGTGAGGAGGCAGTAACAACATCTGCGGGCAAAACAGGTATGGCAGAGCAAGGCGAAGAACAGAATACGGGGAACAAGTCTGTCCAGACCAAAGAAGCAGGGATGCAGGAAATATCTGATCAGCCGACCGAATCCAGGCCATCTTCTGATATGCCTAAAAAGGAAGAAACGCAGCCCGAGAGCGATAATGCAGAAGAAAAAGCAGCGGAGAAAACTACAGAAAAGCAGACGGAAGAAACAAGTACTAAAGAAGAGGCAGAGACAGGGAACATAGAAGCAGACCCGGAGCAAATGACAGAAGAAAAAAGTTCTAGTGAAGAAGAAACTTTGCCGGAGGAAGAATCAGCCGAAGAAGCCGATACAAGCGAAGAAGTCAATATAAAAGAGAAAAAAATTTTCCGATATGAAAATGACGATGTGAAAGTAGAAGTAAAAGAGTCCGAAGCAGGAGTTATCGCTGATAGTGCAAAGTTACAGATTGTGCCGATTGAACAGGATAATAAAGATACACAAAAACAGTATGCAGAAGTAAAGAAGCAGCTCCTGGAAAAGGCACAGAATGAAATCTATGATATTGCAGGATTTCTGGCTTACGACATTTCTTTCGTAGATGAGAATGGGAATAAGATAGAACCAGATGGAAAAGTTCAGGTTTCTATGGAATATAAAAAGATTACAATGCCAGAAGCATTGAAAGACCGTAAGGACTCTAAAGATACGGATGTAACAGTAATGCATCTGGAAGAAGATACATCGGGTAAAGTAAAAGAGGTAGTAGATCTTTCAGAGAGTAAACAGTTAAAGGATATTACAACTACCGCGAAAAAGGTTGTCAAAAAAGTTGATTTTGAAACGGAGAGTTTTTCAACATTTACAATTATCTGGAAAAAGAATGGTCAGATAAAGACAACAGTAAACATCGTTGATGACAGAGGAAAGGCAATAGAACTTTCAGAGACAAATGCTGTATTAAGTAATCTGGAAATAGATGCAAAATATTTTTACATATCAAATATAACAGCAACAACTTATAGTCAGTATTATAAATTAACAGATAGTGAACAACAGAGTTATCAATTAATGAAAGCGGTTGTTACAGATTCTGGTACTTCTTATGATGGAACGAATGGAACGGATATTATTTCATTAGAAGTGGAGAATCGTACTACATATTACAGAACTAAAAGTGGACAAAATAGAGAAGAATTACAAAATAAAACGCTTTATTTTGTTTACACAGAGATGTTATCGACAGTTGAAACGGTGGACAGCGCATCTAAGGGAATCAAGATTAAAATGATAGACTTGGAAGGAGAGGCTAATAAATATCTTAAGAATGGAGATAATTCAATTAATTTAGATGGAAATTACGGTAATGGAACTATTAAAAATAACTTGCTGGAAAGACGTTTGGGAACAGATGGTTATCCGATAGCAAAAAATGGTGCAAAAAGTCTGTCTGGCTTATTTAGTGGGGCAACAGAAACAAACCACTTATTTATCAAAAGTATCTATGCTAATACAGGATACTATGAATACAGTAGTTTTGAAAATTATGCCTATTTAGATACCAGCAGTTCAGGTTCGACAGGCAGCAATGCAAAGGAGTTTAAGGTATATAAGCAGATAGGGACACCGAAAAATGAGGACTTATATTATTACAAACGTGGTAATTTTATGCCGTATAATTCCATCATTGATGGCCGTTTTTCAACCAATAAAAATTTGTACGATGAAGACGGAAAGGCCCTGACAGATACTGCTCCAAGAAAAGGAGAGAAGTTATATCTGGTAAACGAAACTCCAAATTACTATTTTGGAATGGAAGTATCAGCCAACTTTGTTCAGCAGAAGAATGGACAGGTCACACAAAATGGAAAAAAAGAGCCAATGGTCTATGAATTCAACGGCGATGATGATATGTGGGTTTTTATAGATGGGACATTAGTTCTTGACATTGGTGGTATTCACGATGCACATTCCGGTAAGATTAACTTTGCAACTGGTGTAGTTTCATGGAAAGATTGTGAGACAGGTAAAACACCAGTGGAATCTACTAAGACGATTAAGGAATTATTTAAAGAGGCAGGTTACTTCCCAGATGGAATTGCATGGAATGACAATAAAGTTAGTGATTATTTCAAAGGAGATACTTTCAAAGATTATTCCAGCCATACGATGCGTATGTTTTACTTTGAGCGAGGCGCAGGTGCTTCTAATCTTCATATGAAGTTTAATCTTCCGGTTGTTCCAGATGGTTCGATTGAAGTAAAGAAAGAACTTTCTAACACAGATAAAGAAAAGTATGCGAATGTTCGGTTTAAATTTAAAGTATATGCACAGAAATACAAAGGGAATGAAACATTTGAAGAAAATACTTATGAGGTACTAAAAGCAGCAAAGATGGCGGATGGTACTGCTGTAACTTTCGATGATGATGGAGCATTTTATTTAAAACCAGGCCAAAAAGCAACATTTTCTGGTTTAAAGGATCATCAAAAATATTATGTCGAGGAAATTGGTGTAAAGTCAGAAGAGTACGATGACATAAAAATAAATGAGGTCAGTTATACAGAATATACAGAAAGTGAAAATGAGGAAGGGAAAAAAGTTAAAGATATCCGTACTTCTAAAGAAGTAGCTGAGAATCGAAGATTAGTTGTATTCACAAATAATTGTTCTGCAGCCAATAAAAGAGAGCTTCGCATAACCAAAGCAATGAAGGAAGGGCAGATAACAGACGATAAGTTTAGCTTTAAGATCTACTTAACAAGTACAGAAGGACAATTGGTTCCATATGTAGGCCCATATTATTTATATTGCGTAAATGATAGAGGAGAGGATAAGAAGGAGACAATTTACTATAAGAATGAGAATGGAACATTAACAGCGTTAGAGTCTGGAGAGGTGGAAGTTGCAGGAGATACGAACTCTTCAGGTGAGATTACAGGAATTCCTGTAGGATATACCATCAGCATAACGCAGATTCTTTCTGGTACAGAGTTTAAGGTTGAAGAAATTAATCTGAATAATCAGGAATACAAAGTGCCGACAATAACGGTAAGTGGGTGTAAAGATGTGGTTACATCTAATAACATTGCAACAGGAACGATTGAATTAGGAAATGATGCTTCTGTACTTGTTACAAATCATAAAAATTATAAAGTGATAAAGGTAGAAAAACAGTGGAAAGATTCTAGAAAATCGGATGGAACAGGAGAGGGGAATCCTGATTTAGAAGATGATTTAAAACCACAAAGCACATTTTTAGGATTATATTACCGAGATGCTGTCCAGCCAGAACAAGTTAAAGAGGTAGACGCGACAAAACAATGGGCCTGTGAATTTGAAATTCCAGGTAATCCTAATCTTTCTGATTATAAAGTAAGAGAGGTTGTGAAAAACGGGGAAAATAATTACAACCCAGTAAATAGCGAAGAATATATTAAACTTGGAAATTATATTTATCAGGTAACCTATTCAGATTCAGAAAAAACGGAGACTACGGAAGGAGTAGAAGAAAAGACAGTTTCGGTTGTTAACACATTACAACGAGGAAGTATCGAGATTACAAAGAATAATGCCAATAAAGAAAAGCTTGGTGGTGCAGAATTTAAGATAACAGGACCGGATAATTACGAAGAAACTGTTACGACACCATCAGAAGGAGAGAATAAAGGTGTTATCACTATTTCTGACTTACTTCCAGGAGAATATGTAATAACAGAAACAAAGGCGCCAGCAAATTATAACTTATTGGCGAATCCAATTACTGTTGTAGTAGGAACTACAGAGGGAGAAAGTGCAAGTTCTGGATTTACAGTAGTGGGAGATTCGAATACACATTATTATTATGATTTGAAAATGGAGATAACGAATAATAAACTCTTTGATATGCCAGCAGCCGGAGGCGGTTTCCGAGCCACGATCTTTGGTGTCGGAATTATGATCATAGCCGGAGGATGGTATATCATCCGAAGGAGGAGAAGAATCATATAGAACGGAAATCTATTCTATAAGGTACTTATGACACTTTTATTTTAATATGACAGGGTTCATTCGCCCTGTATATATAGGATACTCGGGGACAAACAGTTTATGTTTCAAAAATAACAAAGAAAGCGGGGAACAAATATGAAGAAGTTATGGAAGAAACTATTAGCAGTGACAACAGCAGTGATGATGGCGATCACATTATTACCAGCAATGGCGAATGCCGAGAGTACGATTACAGATCCTCAGGCAAAAGGAAGTTTAACGATTAACAAAACAACAAATAAAAAAGATGCTGATGGAAAGTATCCAGGATTAGGCGGGGCAGAGTTTACTATTTATAAAGTGGCAAGTTTAGAACTAGGAACGAATGGTAAATATAAATCCTGGAAGCTGACGACAGATTTTGCAAGATTAAGTTTAACACCAGACACTTTGGGAAGCATCAGTACAGCAGATTTAGAAGCAAAAGCAAATGAGGCAAAGAAAATTGCAGCTGATTTAACAGGACAGAGTCAGACAACAGCTGATGGAACAGGCGAGACTAGAAAAGGTGAGGCTACATTTAGTAATCTAGAGTTAGGATATTATCTTGTTGTTGAGACAAAGACACCTAGTAAATATGTTGCAAGTAAGCCATTCTTTGTATCGATACCTGAAACAGTAACAACGGCTGACGGTTCAACATGGAATTATAATGTCAGTGTTTCTCCAAAGAATCAGGGAATTCCAGATACAGATAAGGTACCGGATAAGAAGACAGTTGGTGTAGGAGACGAAGTTACCTATACGATTACAGGTCCTACAGTTCCAAATTATGATGAAGCTTATAATGAGACAACATTGAAGTATGAAATTACTGATACATTGTCTACAGGTCTTACATTTGCTAAAGATAAAGCAGATTTAAAAGTGTATACTACAGACGTAAATTCTCCATTAGTTGAAGATAGGGATTATACATTTGAGTATGATTCTACCGCAAATAAAATTACAATTTCCTTAATTTTATCTAAAATCAGAGACTTAAAGGGTGAAGCAATTCATGTAAAATATACTGTTACAGTAAATGAAAATGCAGTTGTAGGTTCTGATGGTACTATAAATAAGGCGGAAGTAGAATATACAAACAACCCTGATGGAACAACCGATGGAAGTAAGAAAGAAGTAAAAGTATATTCTTTCAAAATTAAGATTAATAAGAAAAAGGATAATGGTTCACCATTAAAGGGAGCAACATTTGGATTATATAGAGATGCTGCTTGTGCAGATAAGATAGCAGAAGCTACATCTAGTGATGATGGTGTAATTAATTTTGGTGATGCTTCTAAACTAGCGGCAGGAACCTATTACTTGAAAGAGTTACAGGCGCCTAGTGGATATAGTGCATTAACTTCTGTTGTAAAAGTTGTTATTTCTACAGCTACACCAAATGATAATACGACATATGATTTTAAATATAGCATGAATGAAGGAGAAGAAAACAATGTTGGGGAAGATGGAGTGATTTCTCTTGATATTACCAACAACAAAGGCTTCAACCTCCCAGCAACCGGTGGCATGGGTACCTACCTCTTCACAATCGGCGGTCTTGTAATCATGGCTGGTGCAGCACTTCTTCTTATCGCTTCTAAAAAAAGAAGAGCATAATAAAAATGCACAGTAAAGAAGCATTTACAGAGAGAACATAAATAACAAAAAGAACATACTAGAACATATTAATTGAAGGAAAATGAGACAAAGCAAATTTTGTTTCTGAATAAGGATGATTGCCGAAAGGCATATTTACGGGGAAGCCATGTATGGCTTCCCCATGATTACAACAGGGTGTGAACGGGATGAAACAAAAGATTATAAATATAGTATTGGCCCTGTTTTTTTTAGCAGGATTAGGTGTTACATTGTATCCGGTGTTCAGTGACTGGTATATCAGCAGACATCAGGGGCAGGTAGTGGATAATTACGATAAGAAAGCGGCACAAATGTCGCAAAAGCAAATTAGTGAGGCCTTGAAAAAGGCAGTAGAATATAATAAAAAACTTCTTGGAAATGTCGTTTTGACAGACCCATTTGATCCAGAAGCGGTGGAAAAACAGAATGAGGATTATGATAATATTTTAAATATTGCTGGGAATGGTGTGATGGGAGCGGTAGAGATACCTTCAATTGATGTGTATCTGCCAATCTATCATGGGACAGACAGCAAGTCTTTAGAAAAAGGAGCAGGACATCTTGAAAACAGTTCTTTTCCGGTAGGGGGAAAAGGAACGCATTCAATTATTTCGGCCCATACTGGTCTGCCATCGGCAAAAATGTTCGATAATCTTACAGAGGTAAAAGAGGGAGATATTTTTTACATTCATGTATTGAATCGGACACTGGCTTATGAAGTGAATCAGATCAAGGTAGTTCTGCCGGAGAATATATCCGATCTGTTAATTAATAAAAATAGAGATTATGTAACGTTGATAACCTGTACGCCATATGGGATTAATAGTCACCGCCTTCTTGTAAGAGGGGAGAGGATTCCGTACAGGGAAGCAAAGAAAAAAGATAAATCTGAAAGCAAAATCAATAATATGTGGAAAGCATATGCATTTGTAGGCGTTCTTGCGGTTGTCTTAATAATTTTATTATGGTATTATTATCGTATAAGACTAAAAAAGAAAAAAGCAAGGAAAAAACAGGTTAGGCGAAATGAAAAGTAAGATATTAGGAATACTGATCACACTGCTTTTTGTGGCAGGATATGCGACGTTGAATTATCCGGTACTTGGGACGATTTATAATCAGATTCGTGAGGGAAAGGTAATCGACTCTTATGATCATGCAGTCCATACGATGAACAAAGAGAAACTTCAGAAATATCTGGAAGATGCGCAGAAGTATAATGAGATGCTGGCAAGAGAGAATCCACAGCTTTCTGATGCATTTTCACAGGAAGAGAAGAAGTCGGACAGTGCGTATAATCATGTTTTGGATATGGAAGAAAGCGGAGTCATGGGGGCTTTGGAGATTCCAAAAATCACGCTATATCTTCCCATTTATCATGGAACATCGCAGGAAGTACTGGAAAAGGGAATAGGGCATCTTGAGGGCACTTCCATACCGGTTGGAGGCAAGAATACGCATGCTGTATTAACAGGGCATCGAGGACTTCCGAGTGCGGAACTTTTTTCTAACTTAGATCAGTTAGAAAAGAATGATGAATTTTATATTCATATTTTGGGAAAGACACTTGCGTATAAGGTGTTTAATGTGGAGACAGTGAAACCGGAAGAAATGGAGCATCTGACTATCGCAAAAGGGCAGGACAGAGTAACACTGGTGACTTGTACTCCATATGGAATTAATACACATCGTTTGTTAGTTCATGCAAGAAGAGTACCATATAAGACAGAAAGTACTAACTCCCAGAAGAATACGTTATGGAGGTGGTTATTGAAGCAGAGGACTTTCTTGATTTCGACAGGAGTTCTTGTACTTTTGATTATTTACAGTCTGGTGCGTAGCAGGCAGGGAAGGCGGCAAAAGAGACGCAAACATAAAAAGAAGTCAGGCAGTAAAAAGAGAAAGTGATAAAACAAATCCATAACCGATCATGAAAAAGGAGGAACAATTGATGAAATCTATAATAATCAAATACAGCAAATATATTCTTACCTTGTTAGCTGTAGCTGCGATGGCAGTAGGATTATTAATGCCGACCCAGATTAAAGCGGCAGACAGTTATAACAAAGATAAGAAAGGCAGCATAACAATTAATTTAGATGATGTAAAGCAGGGAGACAGCGTTACCAATAAGGCCGGCGTTTCTGTTAGCATTTATCAGGTTGCATCTATCAGTCATGATGAAGTAAATATTTCTTTTGATATTGTTAGTTCTTTGGAATCTACAGGTGTAGATGTCAATGACATTACAACAAGTGATAAGAACCTGAATGCGGCGAAGAAGCTTACTACAGTCATTGACAATTCTGGTATTTCAGCAGTAACAAAGAAAACAGATAGTAACGGTAAAGTTAGTTTTACCAATCTGGCGCAGGGAATGTATCTTGTCGAAGAAAAAGACAGCGCTTCTTATGGAATGTTTTCTCCATTTTTAGTTGCGATTCCATATATGGAAGATGGACAGAACTGGATTTATGATGTGGAGACTTATACCAAGGGAGTAAGTAATCAGCAGGGTTCTTTAGAAGTAACAAAGGCTTTAGTTTATATGGATCCGGAAACAGGGAAGATTTATAATCTGCAGGCGCCGGAATCTTATGAGGAAGAGAATGGAGAGACTGTTCCAGGAGCAAGATATTATGTTGGACTGTTCTGCGATGCCGAAGGAACGATTCCTTATGGAAAGAATTATTTGAAGACAATTGATTTTAATGGAAGCCACAGTGAGACAATAAAGTATGATAATCTTCCAGACGGTACTTATTATCTGTTTGAAACAGATGAGAATGGTGTTCCATATGCTATGGGAGAGACACATACAGAGCAGGATAGAACATATAAATGTGTAGTTGGAGATGGCTCCGGTGATTCTGCAGATAATAAAGTGCAGTTACAGGGCCGTCCACAGGGAAAGATGAATATCAGTAACGTATTTACTATTATTCCTGAAGATTTCTTGGTTGTAGCAGAGCTGACCATTGAGAAGAAGGTGCTTGATCAGAATGGACAGCAGACAACAACAAATGATACGTTCTATGCTTCTGTCTACAAGCAGACAGGTTCAGACGATAATGTAGAGAATGAACTTATTCAGACAGTACAGTTACAGCAGAATGGTAAGGTGACTGTACCTGTTCGAGTTGAGAAGGATGGCAGTACAACGAAAGTTTACATAGAAGAGACAGATGCAGATGGTAACACGATTGATCCAGATAATTTTGCTTATAAGATCAGTGGTGAGGGCAATGTAGAATTATCTATGGAACAGCAAACTGGTACGATCACTCTTACAAATAGAGAAAAAGGTGACGAGGAGGAAGAGACAACCTCTAGTGAAGAGGAGACTACTTCAACAGAAAAGGAAAAGACACCACCTAATAATAATAATAATAATAAGTCTAAGAGTGGTAAGACTGGCGATACTACACCAATCCTGACATGGATTATTATTGGAGTGGCTGCAGCCGTTGTGATTATCTTCCTTGTAGTAAGAAGACGAAAAAGTAAATAAAGCGTGATATAGCGCTTTCAGTATGCAGATACTTTCCGTATATGAGTGAATTGGTTACCATTTTTTAACTACATTTTATGGATATCACTGATAATAATATATAGTTATACTGAGTATTAATAATTTTAAAGCAAGTAGAAAACTTCTACTTATATTCTTAAATTCCTACACCAGGCAATTTGATTCAAACAAAATCAAGCCAAAGACAGTACCCGAAGAGAGAAGCCGCCCTATATCTGTGGTCTTAGAACGAGGACTGAATGTGAGCCGTCAAACGAACATTCAGCCCACAGTGATAAAGTCACAGATATAGGGCGGCTTCTCTCTTCGGGTGCGTCTATTTCTTATATGAATTAAATCAGAACAAATATTTGGATTTTGTCTGTACATTTGTTCGTATATTTGATATAATCGGAAACATACTACGATAAGAGGGAGGATTTGCTTCATGGACCATTTCGAATTAGTGTCGGACTTCGCACCGACTGGAGACCAGCCACAGGCGATTGAGGAGCTGGTAAAGGGATTTAAAGAAGGAAATCAGTTTGAGACTTTGCTTGGAGTTACTGGTTCCGGTAAGACATTTACGATGGCGAATGTCATTGCACAGTTGAATAAGCCGACGCTGATTCTGGCACATAATAAGACTCTGGCAGCGCAGCTTTACAGTGAGTTTAAGGCATTTTTTCCACATAATGCGGTAGAATATTTTGTGTCTTATTATGATTATTATCAGCCGGAAGCATATGTTCCTTCTACGGATACTTATATAGAGAAGGATTCTTCGATTAATGATGAGATAGATAAGCTGCGCCACAGTGCGACAGCAGCGCTGATTGAGAGGAAGGATGTCATTGTTGTGTCATCGGTTTCGTGTATTTACGGCATTGGTAGCAAGAACGATTATGCGAAGATGATGATTTCGCTGCGCCCTGGAATGGAGATTGACAGGGATGAGGTTGTGCGCCGTCTGATTGATATCCAGTATGTGCGTAATGAGCTTGATTTTAAGAGAGGCAGTTTCCGTGTACGTGGAGATGTGCTGGAAGTTGTGCCGGTTTCTTCTTTTGAAGATGCGATTCACATTGAATTTTTTGGTGATGAGATTGATCGGATTATGCAGGTCGATGTGCTGACGGGAGAGATTAAGGCAAGTCTTAATTTTGCGATTGTTTTTCCGGCTTCGCATTATGTTGTGCCGCAGGAACAGATTGAGCGTGCGGTGAAGACGATTAAGGAAGAACTTGACGAGAGAGTGGAATATTTTAAGGAAAACGATCAGCTTTTAGAGGCACAGAGAATTTCAGAACGAACGAATTTTGATATAGAGATGTTAAAAGAGACAGGATTTTGTTCTGGAATTGAGAATTATTCGAGACATCTTACGGGATTAGAGCCGGGGAAGGCTCCGTATACGCTGATTGATTTCTTTGGGGATGATTTTCTTATGATTGTCGATGAGTCGCATATTACGATTCCGCAGGTGCGGGGGATGTATGCAGGAGACCGTTCAAGAAAGCAGACATTAGTTGATTTCGGATTCCGACTGCCTTCAGCTTTAGATAACCGTCCTCTTAATTTTGATGAATTTGAGGAGCGAATTGATCAGATGCTTTTTGTATCTGCGACTCCGAATGTGTATGAGGGAGAGCATGAGATGCTCCGGGCAGAACAGATTATCCGTCCGACAGGACTTCTTGACCCACCGATTGATGTCCGGCCAGTAGAGGGACAGATTGATGATTTGATTAGTGAGATTAATAAAGAGGTAGCGAAGAAGAATAAAGTTCTGGTAACTACCCTGACGAAGCGGATGGCAGAAGATTTGACTGCTTATATGAAAGAATTGGATATTCGTGTGAAATATCTTCATTCCGATATTGATACCTTAGAAAGAATTGAAATTGTAAGAGATTTGCGAATGGGTGTATTTGATGTTCTTGTTGGAATTAACCTTTTAAGAGAGGGATTAGATATTCCAGAGGTTACGCTGATTGCTATTCTTGATGCGGATAAGGAAGGATTTTTACGTTCAGAAACTTCTCTTGTACAGACGATCGGACGTGCCGCACGAAATGCAGAAGGACACGTTATTATGTACGGAGATACGATTACAGACTCCATGCGTGCCGCCATCACAGAAACAAAGCGGCGTCGTGAAATTCAGATGGCATATAATGAAGAACATGGCATTACGCCAAAGACTATTCAAAAGGCAATTCGGGATGTCATTTCTATTACCAATGAAGAAGCACCAGAGAAGAGCCGAGGTTCCTTAAAGAAAGATACGGAATCTATGAATCGTAAGGAACTTACGGAAATGATAGCTAAGTTAACAAAGAAGATGAATAAGGCAGCGGCAGAACTGAACTTTGAAGAAGCGGCAGAATTAAGAGATGAACTGAAAAAGTATAAGATTGCTTTGAGGGATTATGACGATTAGAAAGGATACAATATAATGAGCGAAAAGAAAGAATACATTCGCATTCGAGGGGCGCGTGAGCATAACCTTAAAAATATTAATATAGATATACCGAGAAATGAATTTGTAGTACTGACAGGACTTTCAGGTTCTGGTAAGTCCTCACTGGCATTTGATACGATTTATGCGGAAGGACAGAGAAGATATATGGAGTCCCTGTCTTCGTATGCAAGACAGTTCTTAGGACAGATGGAAAAGCCGGACGTTGACGATATTCAGGGTCTTTCTCCTGCCATTTCGATTGATCAGAAGTCCACGAACCGCAATCCACGTTCTACAGTTGGTACAGTAACGGAAATCTATGATTATCTGCGGCTTCTTTATGCGAGAGTTGGCATTCCTCACTGTCCAAAGTGTGGAAAAGTAATTTCCAAGCAGACAGTAGACCAGATTGTAGATATTTTAATGAAGCTTCCAGAACGGACGAAAATTCAGCTTCTTGCACCGATTGTAAGAGGAAGAAAGGGAGAACATGTAAAAATATTAAAAGATGCAAAAAAGAGTGGATATGTCCGTGTTCGCATTGACGGGAATCTATATGACCTTGCAGAAGAGATTAAGTTAGAAAAAAATAAAAAGCACAATATTGAGATTATTGTAGACCGTCTGATGATAAAGGAAGGTATTGAAAACCGTCTTACAGATTCGATTGAGACCGTAATGAAGCTTACAGGGGGACTTTTGTTAGTAGATGTTGTTGGTGGGAAACCGATGAATTTTAGCCAGAGTTTTTCCTGCCCGGATTGTGGTATCAGCATTGATGAGATTGAGCCACGAAGCTTTTCTTTCAATAATCCGTTTGGAGCCTGTCCAGTCTGTCACGGACTTGGATTTAAGATGGAGTTTGATGTTGACCTGATGATTCCAGATAAAAAAATGAGTATTGCAGATGGGGCGATTACTGTATTGGGGTGGCAGTCTTGCACAGATCCAAAGAGTTATACGAGAGCAGTTCTTGATGCATTGGCAAGAGAGTATGATTTTGATTTGAGTACGCCATTTTGTGATTTAAGTCCGGAAGTCCAGGATATTATTATTCATGGAACGAATGGACATGAGGTAAAAGTATACTATAAAGGAAAGCGTGGAGAGGGTGTCTATGACGTTGCTTTTGAAGGCCTGATTCGTAATGTACAGCGTCGTTATCGCGAGAATCATTCTGAACGTCAGAGAGCAGAATATGAAAACTTTATGACAGTAACTCCATGTGATAGCTGTCACGGTCAGCGATTAAAGCCTGAATCTCTGGCAGTAACAGTAGGTCAGTACAATATTTCCGAATTGACACGCCTCTCCGTAAAGCGATTAATTTCCTATTTTAATGACATTGAACTTACAGAAAGACAGCAGCTTATCGGTAAGCAGGTGTTAAGAGAAATTCGTGGAAGAATCGGCTTTTTAAATGATGTTGGCCTTGACTATTTAAGTCTTTCACAGCCAACAGGAACGCTTTCTGGTGGAGAAGCACAGCGAATTCGTCTTGCAACGCAGATTGGTTCTGGACTTGTTGGAGTGGCATACATTCTTGATGAACCAAGTATCGGTCTGCATCAGAGAGATAATGATAAACTCATTTCTGCCTTAAAACGTCTGAGAGATTTGGGCAATTCACTTATTGTCGTTGAGCATGATGAAGATACGATGCGAGAGGCAGACTGCATTGTGGATATTGGACCAATGGCAGGCGAAAATGGTGGGGAAGTTGTCGCAGTTGGAACAGCAGAAGAATTGATGGTGAATCCAGATTCCATTACAGGAGCATACCTTAGCGGGAAAATGAAAATCCCTGTTCCAGAAGTTCGGAGAAAGCCGCAGGGTTATCTGACAGTAAAAGGAGCCTCGGAGAATAACTTAAAGAATATCAGCGTGAAGTTTCCAATCGGCGTATTTACCTGTGTAACAGGAGTTTCTGGTTCAGGGAAAAGCTCCCTTGTCAATGAGATACTTTATAAGAAGCTTGCCTGCGTATTAAACCGTGCAAGAATTAAACCAGGAAAACATAAAGATATTGAAGGAACAGAACAGTTAGATAAGATAATCAACATTGACCAGTCTCCGATTGGACGTACCCCGCGTTCTAATCCAGCCACTTATACAGGAGTATTTGACCATATCCGCGAATTGTTCGCTATGACAAAAGATGCCAAAGCAAGAGGATATGACAAAGGACGTTTCAGTTTCAATAAAAAGGGCGGCCGCTGTGAAGCCTGTGCCGGTGATGGTATTTTAAAGATAGAAATGCAGTTTCTTCCTGATGTATATGTACCATGTGAAGTCTGTCATGGAAAGCGTTACAACAGAGAGACATTGGAAGTAAAATACAAAGGCAAAAACATATTTGAAGTGTTAGATATGAATGTCGATGAAGCATGTGAATTCTTTGAGAGCGTGCCATCGATCCGAAGAAAGATAGAGACACTTCGAGATGTGGGACTTTCCTATATCAAGTTAGGACAGCCATCGACAACTCTTTCCGGTGGAGAGGCACAGCGAGTAAAACTTGCCACAGAATTAAGCCGCCAGAGTACCGGAAAGACAATATATGTTTTAGACGAGCCAACAACGGGACTGCACTTCGCAGACGTTCATAAACTAGTTGATATTTTGCAGCGGTTAACGGAAGGTGGCAATACAGTTGTAGTCATTGAGCATAACCTTGAAGTCATCAAAACAGCCGATTATATCATTGATATGGGACCAGAAGGTGGCGAAGGCGGCGGCACGATGGTGACTTGCGGAACACCGGAAGAAGTTGCTGCGGTAGAAAAATCTTATACTGGAAAATATCTGAAAAAATATTTGAATCCTGATTTGCCGCAGGCAAGGTAGACGAACTCAGGGAGATAAATGGTGTGCATCCCGTCAAGTAGACAATTAAAAAAATATAAA
>UMHU01058337.1_pt1 | contig 19961 bp, 21 predicted proteins | sample 1965591 | NCBI WGS metagenome assembly UMHU01 (sample SAMEA4836101, study PRJEB28245) | human gut metagenome | biome: gut microbiome; material: fecal sample | place: Denmark | collected 2008
AATGTAAATTACAAATTCGTGGGGATTGATGTGGGATTCTACATAGATAAGTTAAACCTTGCACACATAGTATACAATGGATAACCATTATATCCAAGGTTTTTTCATGAATTATTTATGTTATTTGATAAATAAAATGGGGGATAAGGCTGACCCGGAACGTCAGCCTAATCTTTACTACCTCCCCCGTTTGAAATCTGAAGACTGAAGTTTCTATAAATTTAACTGGAGAAAACAAAATCTATATTAAAATAGGGAAACAATATCGAAACAAACAGGAGATTTATTATTCTCCAGCCTTCTTTGATTTCACTAGTAATATGTCAGATTCTGAAAAAAAACTACAAAATACGATTTAAAAAAAGACAGTGTTACTGTTGTAATATTCCATAACTGCTTTTCTCCAATCATCCTTATATTTCACAACGTAATCCATAAAGGCATGCCAGTTGCCTTCAAGAAAGATATCGAGCAGGGTAGCGATATCCGTAACGATTTGTTTAGCATCAGTGGATTTATCGCTCAAATCATCACAAAGTGTGAATTGTTTTTCACAGTGACTCACTTCATCAACGCATATATTTACAAGACCTGACGGGTAAACTGTAATAAGTAACGATTCATCATCATTCCCCAGTTCCCATGTGGTTGCTCCCGCATATTTGCCAATGGATAACTCAACCTCTAAGTCAGCTTCTAATTCCTCTTCTTCGTCTACTGAGCTTTCGAAGATAGTTGGAATTTTTACCCTCATTAATTTCCAAATTTCTTTTCTTAATTTTTTGATTTTCTTATTCATTTCACATTCTCCTTTATTTTGAATATTCATAATTTTATCTAACAAGTTGCAGCTCTTTTTTCTTATTTTTCTTGTTGCCTGAAAATATGGCTTCAATAATTGCTTCAATAAGGGATTCGGCATCTTGCTCCATACTTGAATTAGCATCATCAATCAAATCTGAAATCCTTATTATATCTGATATTGATGTATGATTTGCTAATCTTGCCGAGTCGGTTTCTTCTGATGATTTACCTCGTCTAGACATTGCTGTAATCTCTCTATAAGATGCAGGTTCTGTTTGTGTGTTTCCTGCAAACGAATAAACATCATTCTGATAATTTGCTCCTGCGTGCCCAGTAACTCCTGAACTTCTTCCACTACACGATCTGAAATTTCTAATTCTTCGCTCATGATTTTTCACCTCCTTTTGATAATCTTGATAATGGTCTTCATTATATTTTCTGTACTTTTTTGATAAAGTGTCTAATTGCGACCAGACAGAATTCATCTGATTAATTCTTCGATTTTGTTCAAGTCTCTCAGACGTCATACCTAATCGTTCCATTTTGCGTGCTTGCCAACCTTCATGAATTGTTGGGGTCTTATTTACCCCTTGCTCTGCATACGAGCGGTGGTCGATATAAGATATTGCTTCTTGCCGTGCATATAAGTTTACTGCAAGATTTTCTTCTTCTAAAAGAGCGTTCTTTTTATCTATAGCGTCATTACAAATATCGGACCACCTTTTTCTCCAGGCAAGTAGCTGTTCCTTTGAATTCCATGTAGTATCAAGGAGTGTTTCTCTTTTCCATTGTCTACGTCCATTAGTGATTTTCTGTTGACCAGTTTTTTTATCAATGATTGGAATCTTATTACCACTTTCATCAAGAGAATAGACCTTCTTTTGTTTTGACATCCACTTCCCGTTATCATCAATCCCTCGCATCGTTGTAAGGATGTGTACATGTGGATTTCCGTCCTTTTTGTCGTGGATTGAATAATCGGCAATCATGCCTTCACTAACTAATGATTTTGCAAATGTTCGCACAAGCTCAATTTGTTCAACTAATGAAAGTTCTTTTGGTAGAGCAATCTCAAATTCTCGACATAACTGTGCATCTTTACTTTTTTCTACTTCTTGCACGGCATTCCACAGAACTTCACGATCAGCATATTCTTTTGGAGCATTTGAAGGTAATGCTATTTCCGAGAAAGCAATTCCCTTCTTCTTTGTGTAGTCAGAAACGGTGCCAAGTTCATAGTCTTCTAATTTGGTGCCGGATCTATAGGCTGCAGCTGCAATTGCTGTTTGACCTTTTCTGCGACTAAAAACTTTACAGTGTAAATGATATATCGCCATTAACATCACCTTCCTTCTAACTTATATATGTCAGAAAGATGCGCCGATAAAAAAACGTAGACAGCTAACGCTATCCGCGTAGGATGCCCTCCGGCGAGGAGTCATCGAAGATCGCACGGACATTTCGCGCAGCGATGATGTCTATAAGTGCGCAATTCAAATTGTCATGGCCTGTATGCTTTTTTATTAATAAGATACATTTAACAAAATGGGATATCGACATCATTAATGTCAAATAGGTTTGTATACTTTACCTGTAAGCGAGGTAATGAAATATGTGTACAGAATTTAATTTAAAAATAGATGAATCTACAGAGTTGCTTGATACAAAAACATTTGATGACTACGATACGAATGAGTTATTACAATTATCCAATACTATCAAACAATCCTGCTTTGAATTTCTATTCAATTCTCATATTGAGTGCTGTCCTTATTGTGGAAGTATTCATATTGTTAAAGCTGGAAAAAACAGTAAAAGAAGACAGCGCTATAAATGTAATAATTGTAAACGAAGATTTATTAATAGTACAAATCATCTAATGCATTGGTCACACTTATCAAAGGGACAATGGGAAATCTTATTTTATTCATCATTGAACAATGATTATTTATCAAAAACTGCGAAGCTTGTAGGTGTCAGTATTGTTTCTGCATTTTATAATAGACACAAACTTATGTATGTGCTTAATGAATTGATAAACAAAAAACAACTATCAAAGAAAATTGTGCTAGACGAAACATATTTGACTTACCAAGCTAAGGGGTTTGTAAACCAAAATCGTAGAGGTATAAGTAAAGATAAAATAGGTATCGCTTGTGCAATAGATGAAGATGGGAATTATGTTGTACACACAGCAAACAGAGGTCGTCCCACCTCAAGCACGCTAATAGATATTTTTAAAAATTCAATATGTCCAGGATCAATCGTAATCAGTGATAGTCAAAGAAGTTATCATCAACTAATGGATGCATTAAATATAAAATGGGTCAAAATACCATCTGGTGAAAAATCGAAAGATGGATATACCTTAGAAATGGTTAATCGTCTTCACGATAGAATCAAAACATTTTTTAGAGGCAAAAGAAATGTAATGACACATTATCTCCAAGGATATTTGGCATTATTTCAATATAGTGAGTTACATACAATGATGATTGGAAGCAAGATGTTTCAAGATGAATTCATGAAAATCAACAATATCTTAAGCAGTATTTGGAATAAAGATATATGTCCGGAAATCAATTTATACAAGACGTTGTATGAGTGTTGATTTAGGTTTATATCCTAATTTATTAAATGTATCTTTATTAATAAAAAGTATTTCTGACATATTAAAAATAAAAGGCGGTGACTAAAATGGATAATAATTTATCGGATGATGATTTTTGGAACATGCTTGAGGATGCAGAAGAGTCAGTAAACATCCAAACCGAAAAATCAGTCCCCAGTCTCAAAGAACAAATTGATCAGTTTTCTATTAATGAAAGCAAAACATTTGAAGAGTTAAAAATGATGCAAGCACGAAAACGAAAAATGGCTGCACAGGCTATAACAGCGGAAAGAAAAGCAAGGAATCATAGATTATTCAAATTAGGGGAAATTGTGGAGCGAATTTTAGGAAGAGATATCACAGACGAAGATATAATAAAATTTGAAACTTTTCTTACGGAGCAAGAGCAATGTGATAAACGGTTTTCAAGAGTAATGAACAAAGACTGTAATTATGATAAATAGATTTGACAATTTTAACACCACATACATTTATATAAAAAGTAAAGGGAGTAATCAGACTTTATTAATCTGGTCACTCCTATTTTTTGGTAATTATATGTAAAACTACTTCATCTTATTTGTAATAGTTTTCAATGCTTTTTCTTCATCCCTATGTACCAGTTGGTTATTACTATTAAAAACGAGATCAAGCAGGTATTTTTGCTTGGTCACCCCTGCAATTTTAACCATATCTTTAAACTTATCAAACTCTTCTACCGACATTCGAAACAACACTTCTACATTTCTTTTGCGCATATTAATGCCTCCTTTATTTTTGCATTATGGTAAATCAACGATAATTCATGAAAGTTCTTAAAAGAATAATATACATCCATCATTCCTTTAACACTACTTTCCATCAAACTCCCCATTTCGCAAACGTTCGCAAAGATCGTAATAAAGGAGAGCTTTTATTAATTCCCCCGAATGCTCCCGTGAGATAAAGTTGATCTGCATGTTGTAGTGCGCCTGATATGCTGTGATATAACTCAGCAATACCTCAGGCTCAATCTGTGATCTATAATTACCATTAAAGATGTCTGCCCAGGTCGCGTCTTCCACAATGAGATGCAGCTTGCAATTGGCCGCTTTCGCGCGCTCCAACTCTCTTTTAAACCTATCTTTGTTATGTCTACCAATGATATTTGAAATCAATTCGTCGGCATTCATTTTTCTTTCTATAACACACCTTGGTGTAATAGCACCACGTTCTCGATCAACGATATGTTTTCCTGACGGAAGTATCGCATCATATGTATAGTCACCTATATCTAAAGTTGCTCTATCGTATGGTGTAGTACCAAACTGCTGATAGCGAAGTTGCGCACGCTCATTCTTCTGCTCTCTAGAATCAACCAATATTGAAAACGTGTCTAATGTTTTTTGTATAAAGTATCCATACATTTTATTTACCACCTTCCGGATCGAACTCAATATAGTTTTTATCATGCTCTTCCTCATTTAAAAATGGAGGAATTGAATTACAGCGTTTAAGTTGACATTCCTCAACAGAGCAGACTTTTGTAACTTTTTTAATCTGACAAACAGAACCGTCTGATCTGTGATGTGACCCTGACTCTATTTTTACACCGATAACAAGTCCACGTAATGAAGATGCTTTCTTATCGTAAATATAATTTGGATTCGATTCCTTTAGTGCTTTCAGGAATTTTTTAACTGCATAATATGCAAGCGAAACGTAAAAGAATCCATGCCATTTTTGATTAACTACATTCTGACAATGCTTAAATTCGTAATCAAAATAGTCTTTATATTCTGGATCAACAATATCGTATGCAACTTGCAAGTGATAACCATTTTTGTTTTTGTTCTCGCAAACAAGTGCATCCAATAGTTTAACTGTATACCATCCATCAGGGAGCATCTTTTTTTCTTTTGTCATATATTTCCCTTCCTTTACAATAATTGTTTTTCTAATATATATGTCAGAAAATTGATTTTGGACATCCATTTTGGCTATTAATTGTTATCTAGTGAAAAAATCGATTCACAATGGTCTTAAAAGTAATAAACAAAACAAAAAGCACTTTATAAGGATTCATCCAAAATCTCCTCCATTCGTTTTAAAATTAATTCTCGTGTCTGGCATGATACCGATGTAAAATCATCCATTAATTGAAAATAACCAATCATATAAAGCGAAGCAAATGCCACAGCATCAACTTCTGCCGGTTGATTATCATAGTTGTCAATACCTATCTCTTCTACAGATTGAAAATCAAAGTAATCTGGATTGGTTAAGAACTGCCATCTGACGCGTAAATTATGTGCAACATAGAACAAGAACTCTGAATCTGGTTCATCGGTTGCAGGAATAAAAAACTTCTCTCCTGTAAATTGTTCTTTTCGTGTGTCGGTACAAATTTCCAAAAAATTATGTGTTACCTTCGGGACATCAATCCCTAAAACAAAACAAACATCTGCAATGAAATTACTTATTAAATCATTGTTCATTGATTAGCCCTCCTAAATTTATTCACTCTGTAAATAATTTTTATTCTTACGTTTAATATATGTCAGAAAATCGTTCAAAAGAGCTCATGATTATCCAAAAAAATAACTATAATTATCAACCAGTTCTTCTACTTCCAAACCAAAAGGACTCCACGAATTGAACATTCATTGCTCTAATCAATGAATAATTCTTTGCTTTGTATTGAAAGCACCAGATGTAATACCATTAGCATCCAAAAAGTCAGTTAAAATCCTTTTTGAAAGATTTTATATTCAAATTCATTTTATCGAATACAATGCAAATCAGGGCACTCCTTATTCACGCCTAACGGCGTGGCTTTCATGAAGGTAAAATACAACGGTTGACACTGTGATTATCAGTTTCATTTTATGATGAAAGCCTACGCTATTTTAATGCTCATATATATAAGTACTGCGCTGTTCAGATTAACCCGATGCTTAAGACATCGGTGTAGAGGAAGAGTACTGTTGTTTTTGTGAACCTACATAGAAGCCGCTTCGCGGCGCTTTCAAGAAGGTAAAATATAGCGGATGGCTGTTGAGAAGGTGCGGTGGTAGTTAGGACGATGGTAATCACCTTGCCTCTTAGGACTGATAAGAGGTGCTTAATACGTTTAGTTTTTTTAGAAAGCGTTTCTCATACGCTGAGTTGTTCGTAAGACAGACAGATTATTTCCCTGTTGAAGGGAAGACATATATTCGTTGATGGGGAGGTAATAGAAAGTCAAGATACCCTCAATTTTATAAACTATATTAATCACGAAGCTCTTCAAAGTAATTATAAGCTGGATTATACTTAAACCTAGCACTTGTTCCCTTTTCACCGTTACGTGATTTCAAAACATCCAGTTCTATCAACCTACATCCCTCGCGTTTATACTGACTTAACAAAGCCTCATCCTCCTTATAAGGCTTAATATTTTCGCCAACTGTACTCCATCCCAGGCACACGCCTGCTCCGAATTCGATATTTCCTGACTCTTTAAATGAGTCTAAAGCAATTCGTTTACCATAGCCTTCTCTTCCAATGCTTGAAATGCAAATTACCGGAACTTCCATATTTAATGAAAGATTCTTAAACGTTGACATCATATTATCGGTGCTAGTTTTACGGTCTGAATTGTTTGAATCAGCGACGATTTGCAAATAATCCACAATTACTACAAATGGCTCTTCAAGATGAATGCTCCTAAATTCAGATGCGATATTAGCAATGCGTTTTGCATCCAATCCATTTGATCCACTTTCAATAATATGCAATTTGTCTCCGTATCTTTTAAAATATTCATCGACATATGGCTCATAACATGAGTATTGCAGCTTTTCAAACGCCTCTGTGTCATGATTATAACGCCAACTCAAAATGTCTTGAGTTGTATAGGCAATCATAGATTCACCTTTAATTTTAGTTTCATAACTAATCAAAGCTGTACCACGTGCGATATGTTCTTTGCAACTCATCTCTAATGAAAAGTACAATACGTAAACCCCTGCTTTTGCAAGATTTTGTGCAATTGACATCAAGAATGCCGTTTTTCCAGAGCTAGTTGGTGCCCCAAAAACATACAGTTCATCTGTTAAACCTCCTCCTAACAAAAAATCGAGATTTAGGTAACCTGTGCTGAGACGCGTACGCTCACTTGTGCAGAACTCCTTAAACTGCTCACGCATGTTTGATACTGATTTGATATTACTCAACTCGTTTTTATATTTTTCGTTAATCATATATTTCCTCCTAAAAATGTTTATATTAATTATCAGATTTGATAAAGCAGCTTAGTTAAAGCTCAATAGCACCTGTTCAAATTAACCCTAATGAAGGCTAAACCGCTATCAATTCTACTATTTTTTAAGTTAAGAGCAAAGCTCCCGCTCATAATCACTATAATCACAGATATTGGATTGAGAAATTGAGGCGGCTACGTTAGTAGACGCCCCATCTGTAGAAGACTTAAAAAGTCTTATCGACATATATCCATCTTCCCGCATTCGGCTTAACCATGCCGGTTTCAGGTTATTTTTAAGTCTATGTTTCGTCTGTACTTATGTGTTGAAAATCTCTAGAAATACGGTATAGGTCTGCCCTTATATTTGGCGTTTTAACCTCTACCTTTATACTTCAATCTCAACTCCGTAATTAGAATTTTTCTTTTTCAAAACGACATATCCCGAGATATATCCCATTTCTTTAAAATGTTCCAAGTATAAAACGACGATTTTGTGCAATTTACTCTTTTTGGCCTTCCAATTCTTACTTGTTTTTTTGCCAAAACCAAGTACTCCAAACATTCCTTCATTGCTTCTTCTTTCATAAACAATATGTTTATTATTTACGCAATTACTCTTGTTTTTCATAGCTAAAATACGTCGTAATAAATACCTAGCAATCATAGTGTCCTCTTTGGAAGTTCTTTTTCCAGAGATATTCAGCAGATCTGCAGTAACACCACCAATATGCTTCAACTTCAATGCATATTGATAGAGTACAGGGATTCCGTAAATATGATATACAATTTTTTCATGACCTTCCATTTCTACACTTGCCTTCTTTTTCAACGGAAGAAGTGGTCCTTCGAAAACGCAGTTATTCCTAGTGGACTTTCTCATCAACTCGAACTGTTCCGCACACTCAATTCTTAGTGTCAAGCATGCAAGCTTATCCATAGTATCTTCCACTTTCTTTTGATATTTTTTCGATGATGTCTTTTTAAAATCTCCTGAATAAGAACGAACAACCATTGCAGGGGTCACATCTTCTTCTCCATCGTGATAAAGGCTGAAAATAGAATCCATAATATCACGATCAAAAAAAGTCAGTGCTTGTCCAATCAACTCCTTATCATCAGGTTTGCATGACAATTTAACCCAAACCCGAGCTGGTTTTGTACTAGTACCAACGGGGATATCTACCCCACCTGAACATGGATCTGAATTTCCAGCAATTCTTACCGCTCCCTTTGTGAGTTCGTTCATCACCTTTGTAAGATTAAAAAACTCCGTAATCACTACTTCTTTTGTTTTCATTTTAATTCTCCTCCTAATTGCTAGTGATTTTCAAAATAAAATGGTATGGTGTAATTGGTAATTGTTCTTAGTACATTTAAATACACGAACAACATCGCTCATCTTGAGCTTTAATTAAGTAATCATAGAGCTCTCTCCTTTCAGTATCTGTTTGTTTTGAAATACCCTTTACACGATGCCTTACAACTTACTCATCATGGTTATCCTGACCTTCACTATATATATGTCAGATTTTTTTTATAACTAATTTTTACATACAGCTATTTTTACAAAAAAAGACCTTGGTTCATAATCCAAAGTCCATCTATCTTTTCAATATTAAGTGCAAGAGTTTTTATATTTATCAAAAAATTCGTCAAATACGTTTGCTTTGACTTCTTCTTTGACTTCTTCTGTTTTCTTTTCTTCTGTTTTAGTTTCGCTTCCAGCCTTTTCTTTTTTGGCAGCTTCAAAACTAACACCGATAGTAACATTACTAGCAGGCATTTCGAAAGTATAATTACCTTCATCATTTGCAGTAACTTTACCATCTTCAAGAGAGGCTACAACTGTTCCGTCAGCGTTTTTGACTTCAATCTTAGCTGCATTGAATCCTTCTTCCGGTTCAACAGCAACCTCGACTTTGTCTCCCTGTGCATGAGTTGCAGGATCCTGCGTCTTGTTTCCATCGGTTACAAAAGAGGTCGTTCCATTTTGCGTCTGGCTAAGTGTCGCTACATAGTCCTTGGCAATCTCGCTCTCAATCCCTGATTCTTCCGCATAAACGACAGAGCTAGGAACTGCTGAGGAGAATGCCATCAGAAAAGAAAGCGTCGAAGCCACACTTCTTTTTAAGATAGTCTTCTTCAATTGGAATACTCCTTTCTTTTTAGAACTTTTAGTTCCTTGATATCTTACACATCAGCAGTAGAGCATTGTAGCGGATGATTTCTACATTGGACTTAAGCCAATGGAAAGACCGAAAATCGTTTTCGACCGGCTATCCCTTTCCGGTCTATTTTTGGTACGATAAAAACAGTACCGACTATAATATGTAAGAAAAACATTTTTAAACTCGTTCGATTGCACTAAAAATCGGAGACTTTTTTATTTTCTGTTTGTAATTGGATCATTACAGGAAAAAACAGGCAAAAAAATAGACCCAACCATCTATGATCGAGTCTATCCATTCCCTATTTAAACTAGGACAATATTATTTTCTTTTTCCACAGGAAGAGCATTTCTGACCGATAACCACTGTTTCTGTCCATGCTGCCCTGTCAACAACTGTCTTTGTACCAGTTTTCACACGCTTAGTTTCGTATACGGCATCGTGGTGAACTGTTTTGTTTTCCGTAATATTGTGACTAGTATGTCCATACTCAAGACAATGCATAGTCATATCATCTGGATTTGTTGTTCTATATCCACATTGGCGACACTCTGCCCCCGCATCAACTCTCACTTGCTCATCCCAGGCATCTTTCACTTTGACCTGTCTATTTTCATAGACGTCTTCCTGGTGAGTTACTGCTGGATGATTCACAGTCTTTGTAATGTTAACCCAGGTATGTGTGTGAGATGGCTTGCTGTTTGAGCTGTTTCCGTTATTTGGTTTGCTTGAACCAGAATCTGGTTTGTGAGATGGCTTGCTGTTTGAACTGCTTCCATTATTTGGTTTGTTTGAACCAGAATTTGGTTTGCTGGATGGCTTGCTGTTTGAGCCGCTTCCATTATTTGGTTTGTTTGAGCCGGAATCTGGTTTGTGAGATGGCTTGCTGTTTGAGCCGCTTCCATTATTTGGCTTGTTTGAGCCAGAGCTTGGTTTGCTTGTGCTGCCGGAATTGTCTTTACCGCCGGATGTAGAAGGCTTCTTAGTTTCTTCCTTCTTATCATCCTTTTTCGCTTCTTCTTTCTTAGCTTCTTCTGGACTCATTGCTGGTGCAGCTGTAGTTTCAGGTTTTACTTCTGTCTTGGCAGAAGCGTCAACCACGTTGCCTCCAGTTACAGCTGTAGAAGCAGGAGCTTTCTGTTCTGTTTTAACTTCGGTTCCATCAGACTTTTTAACAGTTCCTCCATTATCTGTACGGACCAGCTTATCCTGATCAGCAAGCTTCTGCGCTTCATCCCTGTTTACAACGACTGTATCTTTTTTAACCTTAACTGTTTCAGTTTTAGTCTTAGTCTTATCAGCAGATTCTTTATCTGTCTTGGCTTTATCAGTAGACAGCTTATCCTTTACAGTTTCAGACTTGATGAAAGCATCTCTAAATGCGTCATAAGCTGTGCGATCAGCTGTAATGCTGAAGGTAATCTTATAATCTCCTGTTTTTGAAGCGTCTACTTTAGAACTGTCTACATCAATGCCTTTTACGATAGAGCTGTCGTATAACACTCCATCAAGGTAATCCACGTCCTTGGAACCTTCTAATACATACATATCATCGATACCGGTATATGTATCTTTGATTGCGTCCTCGTCAAGCTTAGCCGAATTCTCTGCCGCTTTATTCGTACTTTCCACTTTCGTGTCTTTCTTTGCGCCGCATCCTGTTGCTGCTCCAGCAACCATGAGTGCAGCTAAAATCATTGAAATTCTTTTTACATTCTTGTTTGTCATTGATAATTTAAGCGATAGACCCTCGTATTTTTAATTCTAAGGGTGGAAATCGCTGACTCCTTTCGTACTCATTAAACCTCTATTTATATAATAAAAGATCATTTCCCTTTGGTGTAAAACATAATTACTGCCCCAAATGCTATTAAGAAAATTTCCAAAGATCCTCCACCCCATACATCTCCAGTAAGAAGTGTTATTCCCCCAAGAAACATGAATGCTAAGCCTACAATCAAACCAATATTCTGTTTAGTTATTATCATATGCTTTTTAACGTTTTTATTTTGCTATGAATTTTGACTTTTATAATTATTTTGTTGAAAATTCTCTTGATTACTTGCTACTTTAGTTCCACATTTTGGTCAAAACATGATTAATTACTTCTTCCTAAATAATTTAAGCAAGGGACCCTCGTATCTTTAATCCTGAGAGTGAAAATCGCTGTTTCCTATCTTCAAGAAAAGTTATCTTGTTTACAAGTTTAGTTCACCATTTTCCTTTAGTATTAAACATAATTACCACTCCAACTACTAATTAATATGCTTTTTAAACTACCCCCATTTTCTTCAAAGCCGCAATTCTATGGTCTCGAGAAAGGTGACCCATCTCCAGTAGCTTTAATCCAACTTTAAATTGTGTTTTGTTTCATTATCTGGTTGTGTAGTCCTGACCTCTTTTTTACCTTTTTTTCAAAGCAAATTAACGCTAAAGTTACATCATCAAATATTTATCAATTATATTTTTTCAGACTAATGGTTGTAATTTCATAATCATCCAATGTACGCCCTTGAGGGAAAGTATCTACTGTATCACCGGTTAAATAAGTCTCTAATAAAATATCTTTATCCTTAAAAGTAATATGATTCATATCCATAAAACTAATATTAGCATTTCCTGGTGTCGTACCTAACATCTCCTTAGATTTCTGATCATAAACCGGATCACCAAACACTATTGCACCATGAGTTTCATAAGAATTACTGATTTTTTCTAAACAATCTTTTCCATATTTCATCTCAATAAATTTACGAGTATCCTCAGAAATTTCTACATCAACACTATATCTTGCAATTAAGAAAACATTGCATGAAGAGTAATCATTAGAACTATTTGAAGTTTCATCTTTGTTTTTAACTTTACATAATAGTAAATCTTCCCATTTTGGCCCATCTACAATCTCTCCATCGACACTTTTCGGAGCTTCCCAAACTTTCAATGAATCATCAAAAATTCCATGTATAGATGTTTTAGTTCTATCTGGATATGCGGACAACATAGCTTGTATAATAGTTTTATTGATGACTCCTTTAGTTTCCACAGGGATTACTGGCATATAGACAGAAAATTCAGAAATTACGTCCGGATTATTACGATTAACAATAAAATGCATTGACTTGCCACCTAGTTTATTTCTGTATTGATAAAGGATTTCATCTCTATTAATGGTTTCTGATTCCAATTTTTTTCCTAAAATGTCTTCAACATCTTTAATCGAATCGCCAATTTTTATACCACATGGAGCTATAACTTCAGCACCCTCCTCTACGGAAATTTGATAGACAATTGCCTTAGAAAGTTTCTCCATTTCATCACTTTCATTCGTAACTTCCAAACTCAATGAAGTTTGTTGATAAGTTAAGTGTGCTGTAGTTCCATCATTCGGATCCATCAAATAGGAAGGTTCTTTCTCAACTGTACCAGGAATAAATTTCGCACCAACATCAAGAAAATCTTGTAATGTCACCTTTCCAACTTCTAAGTACGTATCTCCAATTTGAACACCTGGATTTCCATCCTTACAGGTCATTATTTTTTTACTGGCATTTGTTGCCACTTCATTCGTACTTTCCACTTTTGTGTCTTTCTTTGCACCACACCCTGTTGCTACTCCTGCAACCATGAATGCAGCTAAAATCATTGAGATTCTTTTTACATTTTTGTTTTTCATTGATAATTTAAGCGATGAACCATCGTATCTTTAATCCTAAGGGTGGAAATCGCCGTCTCCTCTCTGTAAGAATAGTTGTCTTATTTACTCAGTAATTTTTTTCATTTGTAATAATTACTTTCTCAGTCCTATTTCAATACTACTTTACGATTTTGTATAAAACATAATTACTGCCCCAATTGCAATAAAGAAAATTCCCGAAGTTCCTCCACCCCATATATCTCCAGAAAAAAGTGTAATTCCCCCATAAAACATGAATGCTAAGCCTACAATCAAACCAATATTCTGTTTAGTTATTATTGTATGCTTTTTAACATTTTTATTTTGCTGTGAATTTTGAGCTTGATTACTATTTTGTTGAGCACTTCCTTGTTGATTTACTAGTTCTTTCCCACATTTGGGACAAAACTTTGCTGCTTCTTTAATTTCATTCCCACATTTTGGACAAAACATAATTACTCCTCCTACTTACTAATTTTCGTTCCGCAATTCACGCAAAATTCATTATCTTCACTTTGTACCTTTCCACATTTCGGACATTTAGCTCCTGATCCAGTTGGCGTCACAGGATCCTGTGAATAATTTGTCTGGCTATATCCCGTCTCCGTTGGGGTGCTCATTGGTTTCATATTGTCTTTTTCATTAGAAATTTGAGATTCTAATATAGCTATTTCCTGTTCCAAACTAGGTATTTTTTCAAAGCAAACGCGTATATTTTCATCAGCCATATAATCAGTAACTGATGAATTCGTAGTTTCATTCTCTGAAGAATGGTTGTCTTCACTTACCGATTCGATCTCTTCGGTTTGATTACTCTTTGTAAAGTCATAAAACAATTTTCCCAACTCTGTATACAATTTATTTAGTTCATTTGTTTTAAGTCCCAAAGTAACTTTTAGTTTTGCAATATTTGCAGCCCCTTTTGTATTTGAAATAATTGATTCAAAATTGATTGCCATGTTTTGCACCAAATATAGGATTTTCCACCTATAATCCTTTCCTTTAAATTCCCATTAAATATCATGATTTTATATATTTTTCAAACAGTAATTTCAATATTTTTTTAAAGCTATGCTATTTCTTTCGATTAATTATAGCCAAATATTCGGCAATATTCAATATATTTGTAAAATTATATAATTTACTATATATGAAACGATGGGGGTGGCGGTTATCTTTACTTATGAGCCGTTATGGAATACCCTAAAGAAGAAGGGAATTTCGCAATACGATTTAATAAAAGTTCATCATATTAGCACTGGAACTTTAGATTCATTAAGAAAAAATAAAAGCGTCACAATGAACACGTTACATGATCTTTGCATAGCCATCGATTGCCAGATTCAAGACGTTGTTCAAGTTATAAAGGAGAATGAATAATATGTTCATAATCCTTTTTCTTTTCTAAATTATTCCTCTAATCTTATCTGCAGTAGCATTATCTGTATAATTATCTAAATACTTCTTGCACCTATCAAAATCTTCTCGTCTCATATTCGTTAAGTCACGAAGTCTCCTCCAAGATATGAAAGCGCTTTCATCCTGGAATTTTTCATAATAGAAGACTATCTCCCTTGCCCAATACTCCTCGATACTTTCACTAGCGTATGTTCTTACTAATTCCTTACATTTTGGTAAATAATTTAGACGCTTATCGGGCCAGTTCATCGCCTTAGTAATCGCATTTATAGTAACTCGTTTAGGCCTTTCACCATTACCAGTATATATTTTTTCGCATAATTCTTTAACAAACGGAAGCATTTCTTCATCCATTTTATCCCAATCTTGTTTTGTCATTCCTTTTCGCACTGCATGATTATGTGGTGCTTTTTCCTTAATTCGATTTGCTTTAAGTGCTGTCGAAGGACATGATCCTACCTTTTTGGCGATGCGATGACAGCCAAGGCCTTCTTTATACAATTGATTTACTTTTTCGTTAAAGCGTTCTGTTTGAGATTTTTCAGATAACTTAGGATTCACAATTTCATTAATTGGAATATTTAAGAAGAAACATAACTTGCAAATATCTATAAAATTATTATTGTCGCCCGTAAACAGTTTTGCGACTTGATGCAAGTATCCAATCCCTTCACATCCAAACTCGCTATAAAATTCTTTTATGTCACTATATAGTTTACTTGTAAATTTACGTTTTCCGCGTGCTGTGATGTATTCCGTTCCTTCTAATTTTGAGATAAGCCATTCTGACATAGAAGGTTGCTCTGTTGGTATAGGAGACTGTATTATCTTTACAACATAATCTGTAAATTGTTTTTCTTTATCAGATGCATAATTAACTGATGAATCTACTACAATATCGTCTGCGACCCACAACCTTGGAGAAGACTTAGAATTTATTTCGATATCACTATTGTGAAGATAACATCCATGTTTACTACAAACGTTTATACCCCTAATCTGATGTAATCTATGCCAATATGCTTCTCCAAACTCATCCCTGTCTTTTTCAAAACATAACGGGCAATATCTAAGATATCTTGACCCACTCTTATTTTTCGGAAATATTAATGCAGAATGAATATCGCCTTCACCAGTTAACATAACTTGTGCTGCTAGATTCCTGCGTTCTACTGTTTCAAATTTTGCATACTGTGGAAACATCGTGTTATGTAAAAGTATGTTTTTCAAACCATATACCTGTTCTAAAAAATTCTTTGTGTCTGAATTTAAGGATTGTAAGCCAAACTCCATATCTATTCTGCTTGTTTTGGTCTTACATAAGTCTTCAATAGCTAAAATATAAGATGGATATATATGTGCAAAATATCTGCTTACAACCGAATAAAATAGTTCGTCAGGATATAATCCAGGAAAGTATGAAATCATACAACTACCTCCTCGACATTAAAGTACTTCTTGTATGTTTCTATTGCATTCAAATCTTTATTTTTGATAATTCCAGCTATTTTTGCAACAGTCACATCAGTAGCAGTTACCTTTGTTTCGATTTGTTCTGGAACTGTAATGCTACTTGTCGGCTTAGAAGAAGTTTTCTTTCTATTTGATTTTCTTTGTTCAATATATCCGTGGAGCATTTGCATTCGCTGGTTGTATGCTTTTGTTAGCGAAGTAATATCTAGGCACTCGTTACCATCCATAATACTTAGCTCTTGCGCATCGTGAATCAACGCAGTTAAATTGGCTATATTACCTGCTGAATGTTCATACAGCCATACATATATTCCTTCGGTTATTTCTGATGGATTTTTTGTATATTGCCTATAGAATAATTCTTTACATAACTCTTTAAACTTTATGTCATAATCCATATTGCGATATTGAAGTCCAGTTGTTCTTCGCGCCATCTGAGGCGCTTGATCAAAATAATCAAGACACTCTTCTGTTCCAACCATCATCACAGATATTCCTGACGCATTGATTAACTGAAGAATCATTTTGTATAATGTAGTTCCAGCTCGGTGTTGTACCAAAAACTGTATTTCATCTAGAACAAGCGTACCAATATACAGATGCGCCACCTGACAAACCATACCAAGAATTTGTTGGGCATTAACATTGGATTTGCATGCAGCCTTATAGTAATCGGTATCCAATTCATTATCTATAGAAAGTAGAATCTGCAATAACAACCCTCTGTAATTTGCATCGAACGGAGTACTCACTATCAACGCTGGAATAATCTTTCTATAAGGTTTCATTTGCGTAATCGTACATCCTAGCATCTCGACAGCTCGTTGCACAGATGTTGTTTTTCCGCACCCAGAAGGACCGATAACTGTACACGACGATGCTCCAGTAATAATACCTCTATACTCTTTATTAGAAGTCATTGCTCGATGATTCGCGTTAAGCTGTCTTGTAGCGTCAACTGTTCCTTTTTGCTGCAGTGACATAACTGTCATCATATAGAGTTTATGATAGATTTCTAAAGATAAATTTTGAGGTACAAATACCCTATAAATATCCATCAGCTTCATAAGTCTCGTACTAGCATCAAGATTTTTTACCGAATCATCATATTCTGGTAATATCTGTAACTCATTTCTTAGTTCTTCACCAAATAACATTTTAGGTAATAATTCACTGTAATCACTCATCATCAATTACCTCACTCATCAAATCTCTATGTCTTTGAATTCTAGCCTTTTGTTTTCTTTTAGTGACTCCTGTTATATCTGTATCATCAGATTTTACCGAATGTTCTACTATTGTATTTATCTTTTGAGCTAGATCTACTTTTGCCGCTAATGCATCCTCTCGAAAGCCCGCAACATATTGTCTCTGTTTCTTTTTTTGAGTATGTACTTCATTAACCGACATCCCTTGATATTTCTTCTCGATTAAAGTGAATTTTGTATAAGTTCCTTCTTCAAACATCCACACTTTACTTGCATCATCAGGATTGAAAGCTACGGTACACTTTCCACCGTTTAGATACTCTTCTGTAAATCCGTCTGCGTCATAGCGCATCTTATTAACCACTAATCCTTTTCTCGTAAAACGACCTTCCGTACGTGGTAACAAAGTTAGAACTAATTGTTCTTTACTAATTGATAGCAAATTACTATTCCCATGTTCAGTTTGATAATTCCAGATACCTGCTGGAGTAGGAACAATCCCATCAGTTATCATATCTTCTGTATATGGGAAGTTTTCAAGAACTCGATTATTATAGTAAATAATGGTGTGAATTATAATCTTCTCAAATTGTTCTATAGTTAGGCAACTATCTAATCGATAATCTTTTATTCCACGTTTCTGAAAATCCTTTTCAATCACGCCGTAACCTTTTAAAAATGGCTTGAAACTATCCTGCACTAAATCAAACAATTTCTCCACAGGACCTTTCATATTTGCCGAAAAACTTGGCAACGATATCACCTGACATCCCAATTCCGAAATCTGCTCAAAGTTATAAGATATGTACTCAGATCCTCGGTCTGTAACTAACACTCCAGGTAGCTTATCGCATGGCCATTGGTGTTTCTCAATCTGAATACCAAATTGTTTGCACCATTTTACTTTGTTTGCTATTACGTTTAGTATCATCTCTCTCACGCTATAAACGCCCCCCTCCCATAATAAGGAATAGCCACAACATAATCCTGAATATGCATCTACACACGCAACAAGGAGTGGTCTACCGACAAGCTTTCCTGAAGAATCAACAAGATACAAGTCGCACACCGTACCATCCAGCATTCCAGTTCCAATTGTAGGCGCAAAATCGTGTATACCTTCACCAAGGAGTGGTCTATGGTTTAGTTGGTATTCTTTAATCCCCTCACGCGAAATCAGCTCGGTTTGCTTTTTTCTCGTTTTATTAAAGAAATAGCGGAACTGGTGGATGCTAGGATGTTCTGCTTTTAACTTTCCATTTTCATCAGTATATTTTTCTTTTAGCATCATAACGTAGCAATCAGAGAGCTTATTCTTATGCCTAGTGTAATAGAATTTATTTAAGGACCATCTCATTATTTTTTCGTCATCTGTCATTGGTCGATTCTTTTTTCTAGGCTTTGGCACAAGACTTGATATATTATCTGTCACCAGATAATTGCACAGATATGTGGTTAATGTCCTTCTACTGATTCCATAAGTATCAACCGCCATTGCTATTGCTCGATTTCTTAGTGAATCGTCATTCATGAAAGCAAGCACACCAGCAATCATCGTGTAGCGTGCGTGTGCCTGTTTGAAGGCTGTGCCTGTGAGTTCCTCTTTGATAAGTTCAATTTCTAGAATTTCAAAAGCTTCTTCTCTGTTAATAATGACGCCATCGGATAATTCAGCTTCCAACCTCCACACAGGCATATTTTTTGTATTACAGTTAAGCACCAAATAATTATCCTTATCTACCGAAAGTATTCGATAGATGATATCATTAACTTTCAAATAATCATTTTTCTTCATGATCAGGCACCTCCTTATCTACCACAATTCCCCAATCTTCGATTCCTCTCTTTCTCCAGTAGTGAAGTGATGCATCAAGTAGTTTCGTTACTGAAGGCCACGTTATCTGCTTCCTCTGAACACATTCACGTACCATATATGTACCGTCATTCTTTTTACAAAAAAAGTCAGTTGTATATTCACCAATACTCAGTTCTTCAAGAAGAACGTTGCAATATATTTCTACAACCTGCTCATTCTCCACAAGCTTATCAGCGTACACCAATTGTATCTTGCTATAGAACCTGCATACTCCTTCTGCCTTTTCAATTGTCCTACGTTCACACCGTCCTTTGTAATTTTTCTTTCTCATAAAAACCATCCTTTCTGCGTTTCCCAAATCGTTCCCAAATTGTTCCCAAATCGTTCCCAAAAACATCTTTTTGGGGAATGAATTCGGGTAAAACAATACAATATCATAGATTTTCCTTGTAAAATGGGGCTTTTTAGTGTTTTGGATTTCCCAAATTTCTTCCCAAATCCCCAAAAACAAATTATCTCTATGATCATTCGTAACCAATTCCCCGCTATTTTCGCAATTATCTC
>UMHU01083852.1_pt1 | contig 19921 bp, 26 predicted proteins | sample 1965591 | NCBI WGS metagenome assembly UMHU01 (sample SAMEA4836101, study PRJEB28245) | human gut metagenome | biome: gut microbiome; material: fecal sample | place: Denmark | collected 2008
ACGGGTGGTCGGCGGCGGCGAACACGAGCGGCAGCGGCAGCATGATGCTCTCATCCTTTTGGACGACGCGGCTCGTCGGCGAGCAGACCACCAGTCCACGTGGAGATGAGCCGCCGTCAGTCAGACCGTCCGGCCTGCGGAAACGGAATCGTATCCTCGTCATCGATTGTCCTTATCGTTCACCCGCTCACGCAACGGACCGATGATGGAAGCGGCCAGCACGCCGAAATTGAAATTAATCTGAGTCAACATAACCTCCTAGTCAATATTCAAAAAAACAGGCGGAAAAACCCACACGCGAACCATCGGCGACACGACGCCAATGCGTGCGGGTTTTCCATGAAAGGAAAGGAAACACACCAATGCTGTTCGGCATGTTCTCGGAAAACGTTTGGAAGCCGACCATCAGCCGGTTGCGTGAATGCACGCGCGTCGGCTACGAGAGCGCTTACCGCACTCATATCCGAGACCGTTGGTCGAACGTGGACATGGACGCGATCAGCGTGGCGGGCATCGAATCATGGTTGGACTCCTTCGACAAGCCGGGAGCGGCGCGAAAAGCATGGGCCGTAATGCGGGCGATACTCCGCCTCGCGTTCAAACGCGGCATGACGGACAATGACGTGACCAGACGTGAAATCAGACTCCCCCACCTGCGCCATTACGAGCCGCAAGTGTTATCGGCGTCGGAGGTACGCAGACTGTTGAAAGGCTTCTATGGGCATCCATTGGAGGCATGGCTATTGGTGTCCGTGTGCGCGGGATTGCGGCGTTGCGAATCGGTCGGCGTGGAATGGGCCGACTTGGATTTGCGTCGCGGCACCGTCACTGTGAAAAGGTCGGTGCAGTGGGTGGCGGGCCATGAGACCGTGACCGAACCGAAGACCGACCTGAGCCGACGTACCGTCGCATTGCCACGGTTCGCGGTCAAACGATTGGCGGAACTACGCCACGGCACGAAGACCGGCCGACTGGTCGGCAGTCTGAACGCGAACCAGGTGGCGAACCACTACCGCAGTTGGTGCAGGCGCATGAAACTGCCCTGCGTGCCTCCACGCAACCTGCGCCACACGTTCGGCACGTTGGCGATCAAGGCCGGAACCGACATCAGCGTGGTCGCGCGACAGCTCGGGCATTCCGACATCCAAACCACCGCACAGTATTACCTCAAGCCTGATCTGAGCGTCCTCAAGGACATGCAGAAAGCATGGCAGAAACTCATATTGACCTGCTGATAGCATTCCGTAATCCCGATTCATTTCACGAAACTGACCTCCGACCCGGAATTCACGATCAGTGGATGCGTCGTCAATGGTTTGGCGACCGTCTACTGCCGGTGGGTCAACAAAGGCCAATTCGGGAAGAAGGCGTGGGATGGTGTGCCTTTGGCAAGCATGGACGTGAATACCAAGCTGGAGGGCTTCAGCGTTTTCATGGACAGTTTTCAGGGCAGTCAGATGCAGAATCGTTTTCTGTACGTCGTGGGAAACACGGTTTTCTTCCGCGCATCGTATGATGTGACCGTTCCCGCAAACACATGGCATGCCGGCAGCGTATCGTTCCCGGTCGCGACGGTTTAGGCCGTGATGTACGAGGCGGATGTGACGAAACCTTCTCCGTTCTGGCTGCCACCAAGATTCCTGTAGGTGAATTTGCCGTCCGGCAGTATGGTGAAATCTCGTTGGCTGCCACCGTCACGCCCACTGTACGCCCACCTCGTCGTAATCAATGGACGCCAGCCAGCCGGCAGGACGCCGAAATCGCCGGAACCCCATGATGCCGTGGCAGCGCTCTGCCACTCCACGAGGATTTGCACCACATTCCCGGTCTTCACGCCCGTCACCTTGCCATACTGGCAGTCGATAAGCGTCTGGGTTACGGAAAGCTACTAAAAATGGATTTCCACGATTCCACCTGTGACAACAACTTCAGGACCGACGAGCAGATTGACTGTCCCATCAGGTGCAATCGATACTTGGACCGAACGTTGCAGGTATGACGGGTGGATGAATGGAATCGCCACTGTCGTTCCGGACGACAGTGTGGCTCTGCCATTCAAGGACTTGATCGCATTCGGGTTAGACACCCTACCGATTGGGTATATTCCGCCATTACTGTTGCCGTTGCCGTTGCCAAATGGGAGGGTTACGGAAAGCTAGCGGATTGGGTATGTGACGGTTCCGGCGCACTGTTGGCTACTGCCTATCGAACCGAAGTTAGCAATTCGGATGACACCGTTCGTTTGAACAATCAACAGTCGCGCGGTCTGACCGTTGGTCACGCAGCACATGCCGTTGACTTCAACCGGAGGCCAATACTCTCGCGGCAGAACGTACTTGCACTGTTTCGCATCCCAACTGCCAGCACCAATCGCGCCGCTGAACTTCACGAATATCAACGTTCCGGTTTTGATGACGGTGAACCCTTCGCCGTCATACAGGGTTACGGAAAACTATTCCGCCATCCAACAGCCGTGCGCCGTGGAGTAGGCGGATTTCGGGTCGCCAAGCATCTGCACCTTCCCGTCACGCATGACAAGCAAGCTGAAATCGCAGGACGGGAACGCGATGATGCTCTGGTCGGCGAGCGGACGAAACGCTTCCGGGATGGTCTCAACCGCCATCGTGTAGTTCTGCACTCCGCTGCCGGTGAACTTGACGTTGCCGTTGATCGTGACGATGCGCCCGAGCCTACACAGAGTGAGGCTGTTGTTCGTGTACGGCGGCTTCCATTGCTGGGTTACGGAATCCCACAGCTGGCTCATCGGCCGCAAAACATTAAACAATGGCACTGGTGTGCCGATGGCGATGCCGTCCAACGGGATGCGGTACAAGGGCATGTCGTAGATGGTGCCCCCGTCCAACGGGCTGGTCGTGTTCACGGCGGGGTCGGTGGGCGTGCCGGTGGTGGGCGTGCCCCTGACCACCACCAGTTTCGCGCTCTCGATGCTCTGCGAGTCCTTCATGTAGCGGCATACGATCAGGTCGTTGCGTTTCTGCCCCTGCGAGCCGTTCGTGACGATCAGGTCCTCGGGCATGCCCTGGCTGACGTGACGGCCCTGCATGACCAGCTCGCCCGTGCCGATGGTCACCTTGTTCGCCGAAACGACCGTAAGCTCGAACTTATCGTGCACGTTGAGCACATAGTCGTCCAGGCCGAGGATGCCGGCGTTCAATCCTGCGGCCTGTTCGGCGGTGGCATGCGCCTTGTTCGCATGTCCGGTTACGAGTTCAACCATTCTGCTTGCCTCCGTTCTTCTTCCATGATTCGAAGCTGTTGTCGGCGTCCCTGAGACGGTTGACGTATTCCTGGTGGCAGTTGGAGCAGAAGTAGTAGCCGTGTTGGTTGCCGTCGGCGTCGAGGCGTTGCACGTCCCACCAGTCGTTTTTCAGGGCGTCCGCGTTCGATGGGGTGTACCAGGCGAATTTTCCGCATCGGTCGCATTCGGCGACGATGCAGTCGTTGTTCTTGGCCATGACGTTCCTTTCTATTCGGCCTCGTAATCGACGCTTAGGACGCCGCCCGAGACCTTGACGATTTTCTTGCTGATAGTCGCGTTGACGGTGATGCCCGTGAGATTGTCCCTTGCGGTCACGGTGTCGCCAACGTCGAACACCACATTCGCGTCGTCGCGGACGGTGACCCTCACGTCACCCTCGGATTGCAGGTCCTGCAATTTTTCCTTGGTCTTGGTGTTGAGTTCGGCGGTCTCGGCATTCGAATAGTCGTAGACCTGCGTTATCTCGTCCACGCCCCTGAGCGACTGGGTCTGGCTGACGTTGCCTTTCGCGTCCGCATACCAGTGGACGACCACGCGGGCCGCCAAATCGCCCTTGCCCAGGCCGATGAGATGATTCGGCTTCCTCCACGTGCGCGTCGCGTCGAAATCGATCAAATCGGAATCAATCGAGTCGCCGTAATGCGCAACCGGCTCGGCCCAGATGTTGACCCGGCCGGACGCATAAGCAAGCCTGAGTTTCAGTCCGTTGGCCGCGCACATCTTCCGCAAACCCGTATAGCAGTCCGTGTAGCGGTCGAACCGGTAGCTTTTGATGGTCTGCGCGCCGGCAGTGGGCGAGCCCACCGCGTCGAACACGCCGTCAAGGCCGACGCGACTGATGAGCGAGCCGATGACCGTGCTGGCCGTGCCGCTCACGGTGAGATAATCCTTGCCCCTATCAGGCTCCAAAATCTTGTTCGCCAACATGCCGTGCCACGTGCGCCCCGAATAGGTGAGAGTGCTGACACCGGAAGTAAGCTGGTCCTCCATCGCATCCACCACGCCACCGCACTCACTTCCGTCGACGTAGACATAGGCACCCGCATCAATGGCGGACGCGCCGCTCAGAACAAGCTCGAAATCGTTTTCCTCCTTGCCCCACGCGCAATCCAAAGTGTAGTCGGCGACGGAACGGACATCGACATGATTGGAATCGGTGATAATCAGATCCACCATGACGGCGTGCTCCTCTCCTGGATCACTGTCAGGTCAAAGCCGAAGCCGTTCCACTGCACCTGGTGTTCTCCGGCCGGCACCGGCTGGAAGATATAACTGCCGGAGTTGAGGCCGCTGCCTCCGAACACGTTCGTAATGTCGCCGTTTTCGGCCGTCATGACAATGCTGCGCTGGCCCTCGACGCTGTTGATGGTCACATACGCGCCACTGGGGATGTCCATATGCAACTCATATGTGTTGCCTCCCATCGTGATCGACGGCTCGCTGACCGGCCCGTAGATCACCATCTCGAACGGCATCGCGGAAACCGCGCTGTTTACGACCGAAGCGTTTCGCGTCGTCGGCATGTAATCATGCGGATAATCATGCGGATAATCCAAATCCAAGCCGGGCTGCAATGCGTCCGACCAGAAATGCTGCACGTCGTCGCGCTTGCGCCACAGGCCGTCGAGCAATGCGACGGTGAGCGTGTATTTCGCGGGGCCGGGCGGGTCATAGGATGGTTCGATGCCGGTGACGAGCGCGGTCTGCGACCAGCCGTCCACGGTGAGCAGACCGGAATCGGCCTTGCTACGGGACGAGGCCACGGCCTTAACGTCCGCGTCGAACAGAGGGCCAGCCACGTCCAGCACGTTGAGGTCGGCGCATGTGGCCTCCAATTGGACGCTTGACGCGTTGAGGGAGGCGGAGTCAATGCCGTGAGCGGCCAACTCCACCTCCCACGCGTGCGTGCGCAATGGTTCGATGCGTTTGACCATGAGCCCCGCAGGGTCGATGAGGTTCACGGTGCGGTCCGGAGTAGAGCCGCACCGGTAGGTCATTGTCTGCAAACCATGCCTCCAATCAGATGATGTTGAGCGCGCGCTTCCACTCGCGGATGCTCATGGTCGGCGCGTACTTGCCGATGGTCGGGCCCAAATCCTCATGCAATGCTTGCAGGTCGGAGCGCAGGCCGCGAATCTCGGTGATGATGGTCGCAAGGTCGGAAGGACCGTTGCCGGTGGTGGCCGAAGCGACTGAATCGTCCAATCCGATGGCGGAGCGCAGCGTCATCGGCCCGAAAGCCGATTGGGCGGCATCCGTCACGCCCTGCACCTGCCGGACTATGTTGCGCTGCATGGCGGGTGTCGCCTTGTCGATGCCCTCGCTGATGCCGGGCGGAATGTAACGACCGACCTCATCCCTGAACACTCGCGACGGGGAATGGATGCCGAGCGCCTCCTTGGCCTTATCGACCAGACCACTCAAAGCGCCCTTGATGTTCGCGTACAATCCGCCGATGGCACCGCTGATACCGGACCACAAGCCGCTGATGATCTGCGAGCCCGCGCCGACCAGCAGGCTTCCGGCACCGGCGAACACGCCCTTGATCGCGGAGACGACGCCGGACATCAGACCGCCGACCGCGCCCGCCGCACTCGACAGGATGTTTTTGAAGCTGTTCCAAGCGCCCTGCCAGTTACCGCTGATGAGGTTGGAGACCAGACTGATCACGCCGCTCACGACGCCGACCACGCCTTTGATGACGCCGCCGATGCCGTTGATGACACCGGACACGTAGGGGAGCATGGCCTGTACTGCTGGCAGTAGCGAGCCGGTGATGAAGCCTATGACCGCGCTGATCACAGTGCCCACGACGCTGAGGATGCCTTGGATGACGGGCATGAGCTGCTGGATGATACCGATGATGCCGGTCACCGCCCCGGTGACGACCGTGACGATCTGCTGGACGATCGGCACGACCACGGCGACGATCTGGCTGATGAACGACATGAGCTGCTGGATGATGGGCACGAGCAGCGCGCCGATCTGCTCGGCGACCTGCACTATCATGCCGATGATCTGACCGGCGACTGGCAGCAGCGCGGACAGCATCTCCGCCAGCGGGGGCAGCACGCCGGACACGATCTGACCAATGACCGGCAGAATCGCCTCCAGTGCCGCCATGAGCGGTTCCATGATTGTGGGGATGAGCGGCAGCAGCGACTGCATGATCAGGCCGACCACGGGGACGAGCGTGCCCAACGCGTCCGTGATGACCGGCATGATCTGTTTGATTGTAGCCTTAAAGGTCTCGGACAGCTTGTCAAATACCGGCTTCATGGATCGGAGCTCGGCTTTGAACCGTTCAAACAAGGCTCTTGCCTGATCGCCGAACGCTTTCTTGAGCTCAGGAGTCGTGGCAATAAGTGTCCCGATTGCAGCCACCACCATGCCGATAGGGCCGCCAAGTGCACTCAACGGTCCAGCCAATCCTCCCAATACGCCGCCGAGTAGTGGAATTTTAGAGAGCAAAGGCGCGATGCCGCCCATTCCCAGCGCTGTGAACGCAGCGAGTGCTGGAGCAATAGCATTGCCGAGGTTCTTGAACACGCTCCCGACGGCATCCACCGCTTTCTGGAACGGTGCCGGTAGGAGATCCACGAGACTGTTGAACAGTGAGGGTATCGCAGAGACGACGCCCCTGGCGATGGCTCCGATTCGGGGCACGATGTTCTTCAACGCGGTGCCGATGGATTCTGCCAATTGCTGGCTGAGAGCGCCCATGTCGGCGTTCTCGTTGCCTAAACCGGCCAGCCAGTTCTGCCATGCGGCCTTCATCGCGCCGACCGAACCCTCGATGGTTTTGGCTGCCTCATCTGCGGTCGTGCCGGAGATGCCCATCTCCTTCTGGACTCGGCTGATGGCCTCGACCACGTCAGAGAAAGAGTCGATGCTCAGGTCGTTGCCGTCCTTGAGCACGCCGGGCAGCTTGTTCGCATCCGAGATGAGGCGTTCCATCTCGCTCTTGGTGCCGCCATACCCGAGCTTCAGATTGTCGAGCATGGCGTAATTGCCGCGGGCGAGCGACTGGTAGGTCTGCTGGATGCTGCCTATGTCGGTGCCCATCTTGTTGGCGTTGTCCGACATGTCGATGATGGCCTGGTTGCCCATCTCGGCAGCCTTGGCGGTGTCCCCGCCAAGCGAGCTCACGAGGCTTGCGGCGAAGCTCGTGACCTGGTTCATGTAGTCGTTCGCGCCGATGCCCGCGGTCTTGTACGCTTCGGACGCGTACTTCTGCACCGTGCCGTTGGCATCCTTGAACAGGGTGTCCACGCCACCGACCGCCTGCTCCCACGTGGCGTAGGCGGCCAGCGCCTGCTTGCCTGTGGCGAGCACGGTGGCTCCGATGGCGGTGATGCCCGCTCCCACTGCGGCGACCGCTCCGGTGGCGAGGCTCTTGAGGTGCGAGCCGGCGCTGGAAGCGAGGCTCTTGAATGCGTTGCCCGCGCTGGAGGCGAGGTTGCCGAGCGTGCTGCCGATTGCCCCGGCGGCGGTCTGTGCTCCGGCTGGGAGTTTGGACCATACGGCTCCGGCGGCGGTGGCGATGTTGCCGAAGTAGTTCTTGGCTACGTTGGCAACAGGCGCGAGTTTCTGTCCTACTTTTCCTGCGACATCTCCGATGGCGGAGCCGATTTTGCCGCCGAATGAGCGGATGGGTGCGGTCCAAGTAGCGACTGCCGTTTTGATGGTGTTGCCGGTTCTGCTTCCCCAGTCGCGGATTGGTTGCGTCCATGCGGTGATTGCCGCGCCGATTGGTTTGGCGATGCCTGACACGGTGGCGGCGATGCTGCCGCCCCATCCTTTGAGGGTTTGCTGGGCGGCGCTGATGGCCCCTTTGAGTCCGGTTTGGATTTTCGCCCCGGCCTGCACGGCGAAGCCGCTGAGTTTGGCTACTGCCGCGCTGGCGAAGCCGCTGATCTTCGCGCCCAACGGTTTCCAGATGGCATCCACGCCGAGCAGGCTGCGCACGAGCGAACCCAATGCGCCGGAAAGTCCGGTGAACGAGCTCTGGCCTCGGCTGATGCTGGAGAATCCGGCCGCGAACGAGCTCGCCATCGTCTTCACGGACCCGGACACCGTGTTGGTACCCTTGGCGAGTTCGTCCTCGGCGGCCTTGAGCGTCTTCTTCGCGTCCGCGAGCCGTTCGGCGGCGTCGTTGGACTTGTCGAGAGCGGTGGCCTGACGCAACTGGGCTTTCTCGAGGTTGATGGAGGCGGTCTGCGCCTGAGTCGAATCCGACCCGTATCTGGCGATGGCCGCGTTGAGTTTCTCTTGGGCGGCCTGCACGTTGACTGTGGCCTGCCTGTAGTTGAGCAGTGCGGCGGAGGCTTTGGACGAGGCCTGTGCCGCGTCCTTCTGGAATGGTTTCAGGGCTTCCTTGGCCATGTTCCCGGAGGAGTCGGCAAATGACTTCTTGAAATTGTCCCCGAATGATTTGCCGATTTTCCTGCCGTCTCCGAATGCTTTGGAGAAACGGTTGGAGCCGGTCTTGCCGGCACCCTGCATCTCCTTGTTGACCGCCGAGCGGAAGCCCTTCATCGAGGGGAAAATCGAGATATGGCCGGTACCGACCTCAGCGCCGTTAGTCATATGCCACCACCTTTTCTACCGGTCGAACAGTCCGCTCATGTGTGATTCGGCCTCGCGTATTTCATCCACGGTCGGCTTGTCGGCCTGTGGGGTGCCCCCGATGTCGCCGAGCAGCGAGCGTGCACCGACGAGTTGAAGAAGAACGATGTCCGTCGCGTCCATCGGGAACGCGAGGTTGAGAGCGCCGGCACCCGCATAGGATGCGGGGTCGCCGGCCATGCTCTGATAAAGGGCGATGGCATCCGCGTAGCGCAGCCGACCGCCCAAATCGGCTTCCAGACTCCACCCGTGGCGGGCGAAGTCGGCGCGTATCCTTACTCCGTCTTCGGAGTTGAGGAGTCGGCAGAAACCGGCGATTTTCCCAGTTCCACGCCCTGCGACTTGGACAGCATCAGGCCGTAGTCCTGCAAAAGATTGAATGCCACCTGCATGGGCTCCTTCTCGAGTTCACGCGCCTGCTCGTCGCCGGCGAACACGGCGAGGATGCGTTTGATCTGTTCGACGCTTTCCGTGTCCGATGCGGCGTTCGACAGTGCATCGAAATTCTCGATGCTCAGGAACAAGGGGAGCTTGTAGATATGACCGGACGGGGAAAGAGCCCAATACTCGTTGTTCTTGATGATGTGACGTACCTTGACCTGTTTCGCGGTTTCGGCGATTGCCTCGGCCTCGTCCTGTTCGTTCCATGCGTCGAAATCCGCCGTGGTCGGTGTCCATGCCTTATTCGTGGTTGCCATAATGTGCTCCTGTCGATTTTGTGTTGGTCTCCTATCAATGGGTTGGAGTTCCGTGCGCGGATAGGACCACGCGCACGGAACGTTCTGATTGCTGTCAGGCGGTCGGTGCCGGCAGCGTCGCCTCGCCCTTGGCGCGTGCGTTCGCGCCGCTCGTGGTGCTGTCGACCACGGTGACGATCTGTTTCGCGGTGCCCGAAACCTGACCGTTCGCTGGCCACTCGAGCCAACCGGAGGCTGTGTTGACCACGGTGTCGTAATCCACCGTGGGCTTCGCGTTGGCGGCGGTAATCCTGTAGCTCCTCTGGAGACCGGATACGACGGCCTCTTTCACGGTGACGGTCTGGCCGCCCTTACGGGCCGTCGCCGTCACCGTCAGAGGCGTCAGCCTTTTGGGTTCAATGTGGCGGTCGGATCGACATAGGACTGGAGGTAACGACTGTTGCCGGAATCCACCGTGGCATCCACCTGCCACGTTGCGGTCAGGCCGAGACCGGAGACCTCGCCGCGCGTATCCTGCGCGGGCTCGTTGCCGGTGATCTGGATGACACCCAGACGACGACGCACCACCCCGCTCTTGTACACGGTCTCCTGATATGCGAACCATTTCGTGTCCTGCACGATGTCCTGCACGTGGTACACGCCATCGGAATCGGGGGTGCCGATGGTCAGCTTTCGCGTGGTCGGATTGTCCTCCGCGACAGTGAACGCGAGAGTCAGTGTCGGGTCCGCGTTCATCGTATAACCCTGCTGGTGAAATTCCGTCGCATCGTCCGCGTCACGCGCGTCCTGAGGCGCGCCATCGGAGGTGATGAGGCCCACTGCGGAGGAGTCGCTGCCGAAAATGTCGGCCAATCCGGTCTGCGGGTCGACCACCGTGGGGGCGATGAGCGCGGCGGTCAGCTTCTTCGTGGCATCGTAGGTGCCGATGATGATTTTCGATGTGACTACGTTCTTGACGGCTGTAAGGTCGTTGCCCTGCGCGTCAGCGGTCATAATAATGTCCTTTCAAACAAAAAGCCCCGCAGAATATGCGGGGCAGTGAAAAGCTGGAAAATGTTCAACGTTCGCCGATCGTCGAATATTCGACGATCAGGTAGTAGTGCGCGGTGTCGGAATCGTCGGAAACCGGGTAGGGGCCGTTGCAGGAGGAATCGTCCACGCTGATGACGGGGGAGCCTTTGGCGAGAGCGATTGCCGGATGCTCGGTGAGCACGGCGTACACGCGGCGGGCCAAATCCTTGCAGGGCTTCTCGTCCTGACGGCTCCACCCATACACGTTCACGCCGATGCTTCGGTCGAACTGGCCGAGCCCGTCAGCGTTGCCGCCATCGTCTCGGACGGTGACGAGCGGATACGCGCCCTGATAGTCGGGAGGTTTCTTGCTGCCTACCTGCAAGCCAGTCACATCGGTGATATTGGCGCGCAGGTAGTCGCAGAGGAACCCTTCCATGTCGGGAGGCAGTATCAACGTCATGTCTTCGCCGCCTTCAACGCCTTGCGCAGATTGCCGGTCTGGGATTCGACCAGCATGGTCTTCGCGTCGGTGCCGACCACCATGTAGGTGGTGCGGTGCGCGTGCTGCACGGCCTTGACCTGCAGGCCGTCGCGGTAGGCTCCCGTGTCCACGGGCGCGTTCGCCTTGGCCACGCCGAGCGCCTTTTCGGCAGCTCCACGGGTCAAGGCCCTGACGTCGGCCGAGTTGAGGATCTGGTCGAAAAACGCGTCGTTGAACTTGATACTGGTCTGTCCACTTCCGGCCATCGGCTACCCCTTCCACTCGGTGAGCTGGACTTCCAACGTGGGCTGCCAGCCGGTAAAGGCGTTGACATCGCGATTGGGGAAACCGCTGACCTCCCACATGCGGCCATCGGCCGGTTCGGGTCGGATACGGTCACCAAGCCGGATGTCCGCGTTCGGGTCGGCCACGGTGAGCACCGCAGTCGACGTGGTCTGCACGTCCAAAACGTCGGGCGTGCGAGTCGAAGTGCTCGAAGCCAGGGCACCATGCACTTCCAATTCGGCAGGGTGCTTCCAGTCCTCGGTGGTCTGCGCGGGATTGTACGGGTCGGGTTTGCGTGAGGCGCGCAGACGCCGCCATTTGGTGGCGCCCGGCATGCTGAAGGACGAGCCATGGCCGAGATAATCCAACGCGGAAGTCACGGCTTCACCCCCCACGACAAGCGGTAAGGCTGCAGCGTGCGCTTCTCGGAATCGAAAAGCGCCACGTTAGGCACGCCACCATCGGAACCCGACCGGTAGGTGACGCTTGAGCCATTCGTGGATTGGGAGGATACCGTGCCGGGCACCTGCATCACACGAGACGCGATGTCCAGCAGGATCATCTGCACTTCCGGCACATCCTCCAAATCCCAGCCATCAGTGATGGTCGCTTCCACACTCCCCGGCAGATCAGGGAAGGTGACGCCATTGACCAGCACGAGGCTCCCAGCCTCGCCGAAACGCGCGTCCTGCACGTGCTCCACGCCATCGAGCTTGAGGCTCGAGAGCGCGGTCACATGCTTGGATGGCAAGAGCAGCGAGTCGCCGCCATGACCATCCAAGCGAATCGTGCGGGTGACGGAAGGCGCGACATGCCAGCCGCAATACTTGCGAATCGCAGCCTGAGCGGCCCTCATCTTGAAACCGGCATCGACTTGGAAAGAGTCGGCGCTTGGAATCAGATCACCAATCACGGCAGTCATGCTGCACCCCCAATCAATTACTTGGCTGCCATCAGGCCAGCGGCCACCAGAGAATCGATAAGCGCATCGAATTCCTGCTTGGTCGGCGCGCCTTTGGCACATTCTTCGCCACCGGAAGAGAGACGGCACCGCCGATAGTGACCGGCTTGCCCTTGGCGTCAAGCGCCACAAGCTCCGCCACATCCTGTGTCTTGTCGACGTTCGCCTCTTTCGGAGTGGCGAAGCGCACGTACTTCTGCGTCATGATCAGGCCGCCTTACCGAGAGTGACCTTCACGAAGGCCTTTGGATACTTGACCTGCAGGCCCAGACGCTCGGAGACGCGGCACTTATGCTTGAAATGCAGGAAATCGTCGGTGTCGGAGTCGGTCATCTTCACGACCAGACCGCCCTTGCGCAGCACCTTGGCGCTCTTGAAGGCGCCGACCAGCGCGGTGCCTTCGGTGATTGCGGCGGTGGCCACGGTCGGGATGTTCCAAAGCTTGGCCCCATCGGTCAGGTTGAGGTAGTTGCCGTTCGCATCCTTGGCGATGGTCAGCTTCCAGAAGTCAAGCGGGTTCATCACGTAGGCGTCGGCTTGGAAGTTGGTGGTGGTGGTGATCTGCAGGGCCGCCTTGGACAGGCGGTCGGCGTCGGACAGTTCGTCCTTATCCATCGTCTGAATTCCACGGTTGAACAGGCCGGTCAGATTGTTTTCACTACCATCGCCGGACAGCAGCTGCGTCTCCTCCTGCAGCTTCAGGTCATACTGCGCGGCGTCGTTGATTTCGCCGATGACCCAGGACAGATCATCCATCATGTCCTCGCTGATGCCGAAGAAGCTGGCCACCTTGCCGATCTTGTCCTGCTTCCAAGTCGGGTCCTTCCAATGGACCTGCGGGGCTGCGCCGGTCTCCTCGACCATCTTGGCGTTGCCTTCCAGCTCATCGAAAACCGGATACTGCAGGACGGTGCCGGTGATGGCGCCGGTAGAGAACAGGTCGGCCACGACCAGCGGACGCTGATACGGGCGAGCAGGCTCGGTATCGGTCTGGGTCAGATACGGCGTGTAACCGGCAGACGGCGCACCCTCGACATTGGTGTCGGTGTTCGCCTTGCACTCGACCTCGTAGCCATGAGCGATGGCGGACTTCACGTCAAAGCCCGCCGTCTGCATGGACTTGACGTAATATTCGCCGACGCTCTTGGCATGGATGGCATCGGAGCCACCGACATGCTGCACGCCAGACTTGGCATTGAGCTGGCCGATCTGCGTGAGCAGGTCATCGGTCTGCTTCATACCATCCATCTGACGGTCGATGCCCTCGATCTCAGCCAGCGCGTTCTTCACGAATGCGATGTGGTGTCGCCATCCGCCTTGCCAGCGGCCAGCAGACCCTGCTTTTCTTCGAGCTGCTTGACAAGCGCGGCTCGCTTTTCCTTGAGAGATGCCATTACGGTCACTCCCCTTTCCACCCCATTTGGGCTATTTTGATTGCGAGTTGCAACGCTTCCGCTTCGGAAAAACCGTCCGGCTCCTCGGACTTGGCCCCTTCAGGCTCCTCGTTCTTGGCTGCACCGGCATCCGATGCCTTCGCATCGTCACTCTGGTCATTGTCATTGTTGTTGTCGGACTGAGTGGTGTTCTCAGCCACGAAATCCTTGAGCTTCTTCGCCTGACCTGTCAGGTCATCGGCGATCTGCGAGAGAATGTCTAGATTCTTCTGTGAGAGGTGGCGTCCGGTCTTCAACCGGCTCAGCGCGGCCTTCACGTCCACGATGCCGGTATCCTGATTTGCGCCGATCGGCACGAAGGATGCCTCATACACCTTCAGCTCACGCAATTCGTTGGCTTTGGTGCCGTCATCAAGCTCAACCTCGCCCTCGTCCACCACGTCGAATGCGAAGGACAGTTGTGTCAGACGCTTTTCCTTGATCAGGTGGTAGACCTGCGCGGCCTTCGGAGAGTCCATGTCGAAATGGCCTTTAATCCACCAGCCGTGATCGTCCTCGCCCATCGAATCGACGCCGCCGATGTTGTAATCGGGGTCATCCATACGATGCCCATACAATACCGGCAGCGTGTTGCCGCTGTCCTGCCATGCCTTGATCGTCTTGTCGAACGCGCCGTTCGCCACCACGTCGCCGTAGCAGTCTGGTTCGCGGGTAAAAGTGGAAGGGTAGGCGATGAATTCGCCGTCCTTGAGCGCCGAGTCCTCGCCGTCTGCCTTGAATCGGCAATCGAAATCCTTAAAGTGCATCATGCACCTCCTTGAAATGCGTTCGCATGTCCTCCGTCTCCTGCAATGCCCTCACACCGGCATCGAACTGCCCCAAACCGGCCTTGATGGTCAGGTCGGCCTGCAGTTCGTTCTGCCATTTGAGCCATTTGATGTCATCGACCCCCATACCGGCGCCGAAACGTGATCTGACGCTCTTCTCCAACCGGTCATGCCAAGCATTGACGATGGCGGCTGTTTTCTCGCCGTCATCCGATTCAATGGCCGAACCGTCGGCTGGACGCGACGGGTCACCTCCATCCTGCGGACTTGACTGGCCGCCCTTGGTGACATTGAGCGGCACAACCAGTTCGTCACCGCCATCGACGCGCGGCAGGTTCTGGCTGGCGCGCGCCTCGTTCGGCGTAATCCACGGAGCTCCCACCGAAGTGCTCATCACACTGGCCTGCTCTTCGAAATCGCCGGAAAGCTTGCTGCGGATGTCGAATTCGATGTAATTCGCGTCCGGCGCACCGACCTTCGGAGCGAGGAAAGTGTTTATCCTGTCCTCGATCATGCGCATGGTCGGACCAAGCGTCTCGGAATACAGCATCTTGCGGAATTCCTTGGTATTCGAGAAATTCGCGTTGTCAAGGATGCCGACCATGACAGGCGAGACATGGTAGACGCTTGCGACGGTGGACAGCGAAAGCTTCGTGACCTCGCTGAATTCCTCCTCGCGAGCATTGAAGCCCAAACGCTTCAACTCCATGCCATCCTCAAGCAATGGCGTGGCACCGGCCTGCGCTCCCTTGTCGGTGAATTCCTTCCACCCGCGTATGAAACGCTCACGGTCGGCGTCATTCCATTCCGGCGCATCCTTCGGACGCACCAGCACGCTGCCGATACGGCCGCCGCGCTTCCACACCTGAGTGCGATACGACCATGCCTGAATCTGCTCGTTGATAATGTCCTTCAAGGCCCTCACGGGAGTAACGCCCTGCGTCGGGTCGTCCGGATTCCACCCGTGGAACACAAGCATGTCATCGGCCGGCACATCATAGTATGACGTGCCCAAATTAGGGTAAACGCGATAATAGGCCGGCTGGAACACACTGCCATCACGCTTCGCCTGCACCCAGCATGGCGGAATCGGCTGAATCTGCCAGCTGCCGAACTTGTCGGCATCCCGATCAGGCGTCTGCATGACCACCCAGTAGGCGTTATCGTAAAGCGCCAAGTCAGCCACAAGCTGACGCATCAACTCATAGCCCGTCATCGTGCCGTTCGGCTGCTTCAGCAGATTTATCAGCACATCATCGGTCACACGCTGCCTGTCCGTGTCGCTGACACGCTCGAATTCCTTCAAACCGACCTGAGCGACATTCCGTGCCAGGAAAGTAATCACGGTACGCAAATGCGGCTGTGTCTTGAAAAGCTCGGCCTCCGTCTGACCCTGAATCACGGCCATCTGGTCAGACAAATCAAAGGAAATGCTGTAGCGCGGCTGGAAAACGTTCCTCAAGGCGCTCCAAAGGCCCATAAGACACCTCCAATCGCTTCAAAAAATCAAAGAATCATCAATCCATGTCCCGAATAGGCGGAAGCCTTCGCCGGTTCGACATCCACAGCCTGCATGGTCTCCAACGCGTACAATGCCTGCGATTCGGCTACCAATCCGGAAATCTGCAATGCGGACTTGGTGCGGTCCCACACCTCGACCTCGCCAAGACGCCGGGACACGGCCACGCTCACCTGTTGTTCGATGGCCGGCTGCGGCAGGTGCCGCAACTTCCCCTCACGCACGCGATCGTGAAAACGACCGCAGCACGCGCCCAACCGGAAGCCTTCGATGAGATGCACCGTCCACCCTTTTTCGGTCAACGGGTCGATGAAGTCCACGGCCGGACAGCCCTTGCCCTGCACGGCGATCTCCGTGATATGCGGCCAACGCTCCTGCAAAAGGTCGAGATAATGCGGCACCCACAGCATGCCGTCACGGCGGGCGATCAGCTCCACGTGCGGCAACCCGTCCGCACGCATTCCGGCGGCGGCGATGTACGTGGTCTTACGGTCAGCCGACGTGTCCACGGAAAGGACAACACGATTACCGTCCGGAATCGTGGAACGCGAATCAAGGCCGCTGGCCCACATTTTCGGATTGATGAAAGGAATGATGTCAGCTGTCACCCATTGGCACAGGACCTCGGTGCGGAACGCGGCCTCGGTCATGCCGTCAATGTCGGATCTGACGCTCATGACGGTCATCGGCCCATAGCCGAGCGACGGGTTAGCCTGCCGGATGGCGTCGGCATCATCCACCGGACACTTGTCAGGCGCGCTCCACTCAAAATAGCCGAACGATCCATCCTGCTCACCGGACATGAACACGTCGGCCGGATTGCCACCGTCGACGCTCAGACGAGTCCACTCGTCAACAAGCTTTCGGCCCTTGTCCACCTGCTTGCGAAGCGCGACGCTGCGATAGTCGCCAGCATTGGAAATGCCCCACAACTGGCTCGACCAGACGGCCTTCGTGGTCTGCGACACCGCGTTCCAGCCATCGTCATTGTGCTGCTCACGCAACTCGTCGAACACGACGCGGGCAGCGCTCTTCGCGCGAATGTTCTTATCGGCGCGGACGATATACCGGGCCTTCGAACGGGTGATGATCGCCTCCTCGCCGTTCGTGTTGACGAATTTCTGCGTCATCGCGGCGAGATCCGGAATCACCAGATCCTCTTCCTCATCGGTCGCCGGAGCAGGATTACACCATTCTTTGACCTGATTGTAAGGACCCTTCGCATTGTCCAATGTCTGCGCTGCGCCGACCACCAGGAATTTGACGGGCGGCACCCTGTCGGGATGCTTGTTGGAGTCCACGAACAGCCACCATGCGGCCAGCACGCCCATAAGCGTCGTCTTGCCGTTCTGTCTGGCCACAAGCACGATGACCTTGCGGAAACGATAACTGCCATCCTCAAGCAGTTCGAGAGCATGCACTAAAAGCCATTGCTGCCACGGGTAAAGGTGGACATGCAGCATGATCTCCGCGAACGCGATCACCGCGAAACCATTGCTCGTCTCCCTCGTCAACGGCCGAAGCGGCGGAGTGAAGATACGCGGCAAAGTCACGCCATGACTCTCATCGTCGATGGCACCGAAAACCGTAAGATTCTCAGCCGCCATCGTAACCTCCTCAGCCGAAACGCTTCATAAACTCATCCATCGCGATGACCTTGCCGCTCTTCGACTCCTCGGCCTTCGGCTCAGGCTTCGCCTTCGCGGGACGCCCAACCTTGGCAGGCTCCACCAACGTCAAACCAAGCGACTGACAGTATTTCAAAAACGTCGGCACCGACACATTGTCCAATTTCCCGTTCTCATCAATGAAACCAGTCTCGCAAACCGAATCAATCCGAGCGGCAAGGATACGCGCAGCGGCCACGACAGCCGCATTCTCAGCACGCAACGACTTCGCATTGCGCAAAGACCGTTCCAACGCGTCAGCCACGGACTCATGAGGAAAACGACGCTCGGAAACACCCTTCTTGACTGTCATAGAGCCTCCTTCGCGCGCGACCCATCAACAAAAAACATTATCGGGGAGAGGAAGAGCGACCACGCGGGACGTGGGTCGGTTCGGGGTGGTTTTCAGGATTTCACCGCCCCTACCCCGTCGGGGTTGGTTTCGAATGCTGTTTTGAATGCTTTGATTGCGTTTGTGAATCGTGTGATGAGTTCGTCTGTGTTTGGTGGTTTTGGAGTGATGAGTGTGGTGTATGTGTCTCCGACCTTGAAGGTGTTGACTTCGTTGTGGGTGACGTTGATTGGGATGTTGACGGTGAATGAGCTGATGGGGAATGTCTTGTCGCTGATCGTGGCGGTGAGCTCTAGCGTGACTGGCTGCTGTGGCATCATTGCCTCCTTGCTCATGCTGTCTTTATCCATTGTCTTGAGAGTGTTCCGATTGGTGCTGGCGGGTCACTGTTGCCTCTTAGTCGGTTGCAGCTGGTGTGAGATGGTTTGAAGCCTGCTGGGTCGAATTGGAGTTCGGGATGCTTGCTGACTGGGAACATGTGGTCGAGGTTGAAGCTGTCATCTGTGGTGTTCTTGACTGCGTTGTAGTCGATTGGCATACCACACAACCAGCAGACTGCATGCTGTGCCTTGCATTGGTTGAAGAATGCGGCCTTGTCTTTTTCGAATTGGCGGCTTGTCTTGCGCGTTCTTCCTGGCATGTGGTTACCGCCTTGTGGTGCTTCGGGCTGGAGTCGAACCAGCGCTTGTGTGGGGTGCACTGTCTTTTTATCATCACGGACATTCGATTTAAAGAAGTAGGAAGCCATGGTCGGTAAGGTATCCGTCCTAGGTATCTGTGCTATCCCTTGCGCTCTGCCACTGAGCTACCGAAGCTTATATGATGATGGCCCAGCTATCATTATGCTGGGCCATTCATTCTACGAACATACGACAGTATAGCATTTCAACGGTGACAGTCAAGTTGCGCGGCCAACTCGCCGAGGTTGAACTTGTACTGCCGCTTGTGTTCCGTCGGCGTGGCGTGCGACAGTTTGCCGCGTTTGAGCCATTGGCTGATGAGGTTGCGTGATATGGTCAGGCCGTATCGTTTCAGCTCTTTGGCCGCGTCGCTGGGTGTGCCGGTGATTTGCACTTGCCATAGTCTTTCGTCTCGTGCTGCTTTGATTGCTGGCGCAGCCCATTCACCGTGGCAGCCTTGACATGTGACCGATTCGGCTTCTGGCGTGCCGGTGAGGAGCGTGTGGCAGTTTGGACAGGTGCCGAGGATTATGAGCTCGTCTTCCGGCGTCAGGGCTTGTTCGTTGCGTCGGAAGATGTGTTCCAGGGCGGCGTAGTCGTCGGCTGCGGTGCTCATGTTGAGGATGGTGTGCCGGTTGCTGATGATTGCATACCATGCTTTCCGCCAGTCGTATCCAGCGTATGCCGATCTGATTTTGCCTGCCTGTTCGGCCAGCCATGCCTCACTGTCTGCGATGAGGTCTTGCGCGTGGGTGTCGATGGGCAGTGGCGCGTTGCCTTTGTTTGGCGTGTGGCCTGTGGGGCCGATGTGCGCCTGACGGAGCATAATGCTGCGCAGGGCGGGCAGTTGGACGTGTCCGAGCTGGCGGATCAGCGTCCAGTAGGTTTCGCGGCAGTTTGCGCAGAGCATGTTCGCCGCCGCCGTTTTCATGGGCTTATGGCAGTGCTGGCAGTCGGTCAAAGTCGGGTCTCCTTGTCGTGCTGGTGGATAATCGCGGCGACTTCCGCTTTCGGCACTTGCGGCACGAGCGGCGCGATTTCGTCGAGGCTGGAGCCGGCCTGATGCCATTTGACGATCATGTCTATGAGGATTTTCTTCACTTTCATTTCGTTTCCTTCTTGTTTTTTACGCATT
>UMHU01067066.1_pt1 | contig 19751 bp, 19 predicted proteins | sample 1965591 | NCBI WGS metagenome assembly UMHU01 (sample SAMEA4836101, study PRJEB28245) | human gut metagenome | biome: gut microbiome; material: fecal sample | place: Denmark | collected 2008
GCCGGCACGCTGAGTCATGGACTGCAGCTGCTGCATCCAGCCCTCCAGCTCGCCGGTCAGCTCCTGCGTCCGGCGGTCGATCTCCTCCGTGCGCCGGGTGAGGGCATCCATCTGCCCCTGCAGATCCTCCGTGCGGCTGCTGCTGTCGGCCATCTCCCGCTCCAGCCGGGTCATGGACTCCTGATTATGATCCACCCCCGTCTGCAGCACGGCGATAGCGGCGTCCTCCTCCCCGGCAGCCGTCTCCAGTCCGGACATCCGGCCCCGGAGGGCCTCGGCCTGCATATCGTTCTGCTGCACCTGCTCCACGCAGGTCTCTGCGGCGGCATACACCTCATCCAGCGCCGTCTGCGCCCGCTGCTTATCCTGACAGGCGGACTGGTGATCCGCCTCCAGCTTCCGGGCCTTGACCTTCAAGGCCTGAAGATTTTCCAGCCACACGCTGATCTCCAGCACCCGCAGCTCGTCCCGCAGCACCAGATACTTCTTCGCCGTCTCCGCCTGCTTCCGCAGGGGCTCCACCTGCAGCTCCAGCTCAGCGATCTTGTCGTTGATGCGGACCAGATTCTCCTCCGTCCGCTGGAGCTTGCGCTCCGACTCCTCCTTGCGGTGGCGGTACTTGCTGATGCCCGCTGCCTCCTCGAACACCTCACGGCGCTCACCGCTTTTGACGGACAGGATCTCGTCGATCTTGCCCTGTCCGATGATGGAGTAGCCCTCCCTGCCCATGCCGGTGTCCATAAACAGCTCGTTGACATCCTTGAGACGCACGGACTGGCGGTTGATGTAATATTCCGACTCCCCGCTGCGGTAGTAGCGGCGAGTGACGGCCACCTCCGCCTCGTCCCGGCCGGGGAAGATGTGCTCCGTGTTGTCGATGACCAGCGTCACCTGTGCAAAGCCCATCTGGCTGCGCTTCTCCGTGCCGCCGAAGATCACGTCCTCCATCTTGGCTCCCCGCAGCTGGCGGCTGTTCTGCTCGCCCATGACCCAGCGGATGGCGTCGGAGATATTAGACTTGCCGGAGCCGTTTGGCCCCACGATGGCCGTGATGTCCTCACCGAAGTTCAGCACCGTCTTATCAGGGAAGCTCTTGAAGCCCTGGATTTCCAAAGCCCGAAGGTACACGAGTCGCTCACCTCTTTCATGTTTGCATATAATAACTAATTTATTATAGCAGGCTATCCCCCCTGTTTCAAGCAAAATCCGCTGACGAACCGGGAAAAGCCCATCAAAGCGGCGATGGTGGTGCCATCTCCTTCCAAAAGACGACCCCCCTGACCGCCTTGCGGCGGACAGGGGGGTATGTTCGGGGAATACGGTTTACTTCACCAGCTGGCAGAACAGATCGATCTCATCGGCCAGAGACTGGAGTCCCTGCCGCCAGAAGGCCTTATCCGTCAGGTCGATGCCTGCGATCTTGGCGGTATCCTCCACGCAGGTGACGGAGGTGGCGTGGAGCATCTTCTTATACAGCGGCACGAAGTCCTTGCCCTCCTGCTGATACTTGGCATACAGGCCACGGGCAAACAGGCCGCCGAAGGCATAGGGGAAGTTGTAGAAGCTCAGGCCGCCGCTGTAATAATGGCCCTTGCACAGCCACATATACGGGTGCAGGCAGGTCTGATCCAGCCCGTCGCCGTAGGCCTTCTTCTGGGCCTCCAGCATCATCTGGCACAGGCGGTCGGGATCCAGGAACTCCTCCGGCCGGGCGGCAAACACGGCGGACTCGAACAGATACCGGGAGTAGATGTCGCAGATGATCTGGCAGGCGTCGGACAGCTGGCTCTCGATCAGAGCCAGCTTCTCGTCGTTGCTCTCGGCGGCATCGATGGCGGCGCTGACGGTGAGCACCTCGTTGAAGGTGGAGGCCGTCTCTGCCACAGGCATGGTGTACTCCTGGCACACCAGCGGGTGGGAGAACACCTGCTGATCGTGGAAGGCATGGCCCAGCTCATGGGCCAGCGTCACAATATCACCGAAGGCGCCGTCGAAGTTGGTGAGCACCCGGCTCTGCCCAGCGCTGGGGACACCGCAGTCAAAGGCACCGCCCACCTTGCCGTTGCGGGGATAGAAGTCGATCCACGCCTCGTCGAAGGCACGCTCCACCATGTCGTGAAGCTGGCTGTCGAAGCCACTGAAGATGCTCAGCAGATAGTCTTTGGCATCCTGTGTGGTGTACTTCTTATCGCTCTTGCCCATGGGGGCGAACAGCTCGTACCAAGGCAGGCCGTTCTCGTGGCCCAGCGCCTTGCCCTTGGCCCGCAGATACTGCCAGAACTTGGGCAGATACTCATCCATGGCCCCCAGCAGGGCATCCAGCGTCTCCCGCTTCATGCGGCTCTGATACAGGGCCTTATCCAGCGGGGAGGCATAGCCCCGGACCTGACACTCGTTGATGACCTGCAGCTTGATGCTGTTGAGGGCATAGGCCACGGAGTCCTTGATCTTGTCATAGCACGCCAGCTCCGCCTCATAGGCGCTCTTGCGGACGGCGGGATCGGGATCGTAGGCCAGATTGCGGATGGCGGACAGGTTGGTGATGCCGCCGTCGTACTCCACCTTCACGCTGCTGGTGAGGTTATCCCGCAGGCTCTCCCACGCCGAAGCACCGGAGATATTCATCCGGGCGAACAGCTCCTCCTCCCGGTCGGTGAGCAGGTACTTGCTGTCCCGGCGGATGGACTCCAGCAGGAAGCGATAGGGCTCCAGCGCCGGGTCGGCGTCCATGATGGCGTCCAGATCCTCCAGCTCCGCCACCGTCCGGCGCAGGGATGCGTTGGCGGCGGCGCAGCCGCTGAGCTTGGCGCTGAGCTGGTCGCCCAGACTGTTGGCCTTGGTATCGGCGGTGTTGGCGCTGCACCGAAGGCTGCAGAAGATGAAGAGCTTGTTGGCCAGCTCCTCCACCCGCTCCTGCACCTGCAGGAAGCGATGCACCAGCTGGCTGTGTTCCATGCCCGCCGCCTCACCGGCCAGCGTGTTCACCGCCGCAATGGCCTCGTCCAGTGCCTTCATATCCCCGGTAAACGCCGGGTCGTCAAAATCCTTGTAAAGGATACTCAGATCCCATACCTCGTTCATGTTCGTTCCTCCTGCTTTTCAGATAGGCGGCTCCCCGCTGGTGTTTTCCGTCACATTATATCACACCCTTCCACCGGTTACAACCATTTGTTTCCGGGAAAAGAGCATCCCCCGGAGTAAAACTCCGGGGGATGTATGCTTTCATATCGCTCTGTCATCCGCACTGGTGGGAATGGACCGTATACTCTGCGGTGTCGTGGCCGTCGTGGTGGATCAGGACGATCACGCCACCGTCATACCGCAGCGTCACTGTGCCGTCCTCCGCCCGCTCGCCGCCGGTGAGGGTCACGGAGGTCATACGGGTATCCGTGTGGGCGACGTAATAGCTATCTGTCTCCGCCCAATAGATGAATTTGGACAGCCCCGCCTGATTGGTTTCCGCCAGAGACACGCCGAAATACTCCTTCAGCACGGCGTCCATCACCTGCCGGGGCGCCCGAAAGTACTGCATGACCGACTCCGGATCCAGCGACGTCAGATACGCCCGCTCCCGGTCGGTGAGATAGGTGTGGCCATAGGGAAGCCCGGAGAACCCGATGCCGTCGTAAAACAGGCGGTGCAGATCGATATCCTTCGGAGAGGTATAGCTGCTGGTGGTGGCCTGACTGTACCAGCTGCCCGGCGTGAACATCGCCTGAAACTCCTCCAGTTCCTCAGCCGTCAGCGTACCGTTTTCCGGCTTCTGAGGATCGGGCTGCTGATTCTGGGCGCAGCCGGCGCACAGTCCCACACACAGCATCAGCACCAGCGTCAGGAAACGTTTCATAATATGATCCTCCTTCACTTCAAAGCTCTTTTTTACGGTGCTCCTCTGTAAAAGACCTTACCATACCCGTCTGCGCCCGTCAATAGTTTTTTCGCAAAAACGTCTATATTCCTTCAGTTTTTCTTTCGTTTTTCATCTAATATATACAAATCCGTTACAATTTCATACAAAACTGTTACAGCTTACTCCTCCTCGGAAGGCTTCCTGCGGAACATCTCCCGCAGGCTGTCCTTCAACCCCTTGGCCGTCTGGCGGATATCCTCCACCGTCTCCGCCACATCGGAAACCTCCACGTTCCTTTCACCGGTAGTGAATACGAAGCCGTCGCCGCCCTTGCGGCACACCACGTCTCCCCCGGCCCGGACGCTGCCACCTACACTCCCGCAGGCCACATCGCCGCCGCTCCGGACGTCACCCGTCACCTCGCCGCAGGCCACATCGCCGCCTGCGGTGACATTGCCCTCCACACCGGCGCAATGCACATCACCGCCGGCCTGCACGCCGCTGCCTACGGCGTCACACGCCACATCTCCGTCAGCCGTGACACTGCCGCCTACCTCGCCGCACTTCACGTCTCCTCCGGCGGTGACGCTGCCCTCCACCGGGCCGCTCTCACACACCACATCGAACCAGCTGCTGACATTCACCGCCGGACCGTCGTACACGAACCGCAGCTCCTCCCGATGGCCCTTCAGCACCGCCGGCTCCTCCGTCAGCAGCTGATGCCCGTGGTACATCACCGCATACAGGGTATCGTCGTCCGGCCACGGCAGGGTGCGCTCCGCCTCCTCCTGCTCCGCCGTCCGCTGGGGCTGTGGGGCCTCCCGACCAAACAGATCGTCCAGTGTCACATGGAACAGATCCGCCAACTGCGGCAGCAGCTGCACATCCGGGCAGGACAGCCCATTCTCCCACTTGCTCACCGACTGATACGTCAGTCCCAGGGCATTGCCCAGCTGTTCCTGGGTCATGCCCGCCTCTTTCCGCAGCTGTGCGATGCGGCCTGCCAACAAATTCTCACTCATCGTGTGTTCGCTCCTTTCATTTTACCATCGATGGTGTGCTCTCAGCATATAAAAACCCGCCTGAAAAGGCAATAACGGCGTAGTTGAATTACGGATATTATAATTCAACCAACGGTTGAGTGCAACAAAAAGAGGCGCAAAACCCCCGGTTTTGCGCCTCTCGCTCCTTCAAGAGCCTGAAATCCTTACACATTCACAGCTTCTGTCCCTCGTCCGGCTCCTCCACCAGCACCTCTCCCGCCGGGGCGTCGGAGAAATCCAGCTGGATCACCGCCTGCGCCCGGTTCAGGGAGCAGCCCACGGTCTTGCCCCGCTCCGCCGCCGCACCGGCGCACTTCTCCAGCAGCTGCCTCAGGATCTCCTGATTCAGCCCACCGCCACGCCAGTGGAACACAAAGTGCTCCTGCTTCTTCCGCAGGGCCTGCCGTACCCGCTTCTCCACATCCTCCGTCTTGGTGAAGGACAGCGACCGGTAGAAGTACCCCTTGTCCCCGCTGCACTCCGGCAGCGGCAGCACCAGCCTCTGGTGGTCCCGGAAGATATGCCGGTCGTCCAGATTGAAGTAGTCGTACCGCTTCATCCCCCGCTGGAGGGAGTTATCAAAGGTGGCGTCCACATGATACCGCTGCCCCTCCACCGTCACCACGTTCCATGTGTGCCGGTATCGCACGCCGATCTCCGGCGCCGCCTCGCTGAGCGCCACGATACAGGGAAGCCCCACAGCGTCGCACAGGGCCTTCACCGTCTTGGCGATGCCCTCACACACCCCCACCCCTTGGGTCAGCGGCCCGATGATTTCGTGGGAATAGGACTTTTTCAGCTTGTCATAGGTGACGTTCTCCAGAATGAAATCGTGGATGGCCAGCTCCTTCTCCCGGTCGCTCTTTCCCTTCAGGGGCCGGGCCAGCCGCTCCAGCCGGGCCGTCACCGCCTGCCGGTGCATCTTCACCTTTCCCCGGTCGAACAGATAGTCCGGCAGCACCTCCACATGATCCGCCCCCGGCATCTTTCGATAGTGAAATCCCGTCACGAAAAACAGCAGCGGCAGATCCAGCTTCATCCGCAGATAGATGTCCGACAGCACCTCCGTCCCCAGATCCGGCACCCGGATCACCGCCGCCAGCGCATCGCACCCCGCCGCCAACATATCATAGACCGCCTTTTTCTCCTTGCTCAGCTGTCCGTAGTAGTATCCCGCCATTTCTCAGCGCCCTCCCCTTACAAGTCAGGCTCTATTGTACCCGCCCCGCCGCCCTTTGGCAAGTCCTTACCAGCCGATGGCTGCGCCGTACTTGTCAAACAGCGCCGAAAAGCGCTTCTTCTGGGTGGGCGTCATCCGCTCCTTGTACAGGGTAATAAGGTCCTGTGCGCTGCGGGTATCCCCGGCCTTGAGATAGTTACCCATGGCCCGCTCCAGACTGTCGCTGGCAGTGGAGCTGAGGGACTGGGGTTTCTCCCCCTCCACCGTCCGGCCGCTGCCATACCGCACGCCTCCGGCGGCCTTCTGTTCGTCCGCCGCCTTGCCGGCATAGTACTTCAGCATGGTGCTGTACAGATCCCGGTCCTCCTTCCCCACGCTGTTATAGTACTCATACGCCCGGTCGCTGTCGGACTGCCACGCCTTCAGCTGATCCTGCCAGCGGCTGTAATCCACCTGCTCAGCCTGCTGCAGCAGGCCGTACCGGTCCATCAGGGCCTGTCCCTGCTGCTCATAGCGGCTGCGAGCCTGCTTCTCCAGCTCCGGGATCAGGGCCGACAGCTCCGACAGATACTGGCTGTACGCCTGCTGCCCCGTCTGCTGGGCATAGCTGGAGCCGTACCCACCGGACAGCGCCGCCGCCTGCCCCATGGTATCCTCCATGGCCGCCTGTCCCTGCCTCTGATAGAGCCGTGCATAGCGCTGATAGTCGGCGTCCTGCTCCGGGTCGTAGGCATAGGGCTTGCGGGAGCTGATCTGGTCATACAGCGCCGCCAGCTGCTGCTGGAACCGGGACTCATACTCCCCCGGCTTCTGCCCCTGCAGGCTCTCCCACAGAGCGCGGGCCGCCGTCACCTCATCGGATGGGGTATATCCCTTCTCCAGCTGCCGCACCCGACTCATAGTCTCATCCGACACGCCGGAGAGCACCTGACCGCTGGTGCTGGGGCCTGAGGTAGCCGGGGTCAGCCGGGCCAACAGACTCCCCATGGTCTCGCTGCCCGCCACGCCGTCCACCCGCAGACCATTCCTGCGCTGATAGTCCAGCACCGCCGCACGGGTCTTTTCCCCAAAGCCGCCGTCCACGTCCAGCGAATAGCCCACCTGGTTCAGCGCCTGCTGCAGCTGCTTTACCGTCTCTCCGTAAGAGCCGTAGTAGACGGTAGGATAATTGGATGCCATCTTTCTTCCTCCTTTTCATGCCGTCCGTCGCCAGACGTACACCGCCAGATACGGCGGCATATTGTTGTGGGCCTTCCCGCCGCCCACGCTGCCCGTTTTGGTATTGCGGCTGATATCAAAGGCCGCCGGGGCATAGGGATAGTACCGACCGCTGCCGCTCTGAACGCCCATATCACCCACGGTGAACGCCTTCTGGCTGTTGGTGATAAAGCCGTAATACCCCGTCTGATTGGCCGGATCGTGAGCATGGGTGGGCAGCTCGCTCTCCGCCAGCGTGTGGACCGCCTCACCGCCGGTGGTCCCTGCACCATACGCAGCGCCTGCCGCCAGCAGGAACCTGTCCCGGATGCGCTCCCATGTCCCGCCGAACAGCGCCCCAGGATCGGTGTCCACCGCCGACAGATACAGGCTCCCCACAGGATAGATCAGTTCCCACAGGGGCTTGCCCTTCACATAGACCTCCCACTCCGGGTTCACCTCCACCGCCCGTTCGTGCTCGGCATACTTCCCCACGCCTACCGCCGTGCCGCCGGAGGCCAGATGCACCGCAGCCGCCGCCGTGGGAATGGCGCACACCACCGTTCTCCGACTCCCCGGCAGATCCTCCGCCGAGAGCTCCAGCTCATACGACAGCAGCGGAGAAAATCCCGGCAGCACCTTCTCCACACCGCTCTCCAGTGCCGTATAGCCGCCGAACTCCCCGCCGGGACGCCGGGAGCGCACCCGCAGGCTCACCTGATTCCGTCCGCCCACGTCGGAGCACTGCGCCCCGCACTTCACCTTCACATAGCCGCCGTCGCTGCACGCCGTGCCGTCGGCATCGCACCGGCATACCGCCGGCCGGGTCATGGTGGGGCCGCTGTACTCATATACCGTCACCGGCCCCGCCTCCACAGAGACACTGCGCCCCCGGCTGTCCTTCACCACGGCCGCAGCCGTCACCTCACCGCTCACCGACACCGCCCCGGCAGACACACCGTTCAGACCGCTGCCGCCTACACCGCCGCAGCTGACGCTGCACCCGTCGATGGAGGACCCATAGGTCCCCTGCGCCGTCACCTGCCACCTCAGCCGGGTCATTCCCTTAACAAATACGCCCCACTGCTCCAGCACGGCATTGTCGTTCACCGATGTCACCGTCAGCGCCGCCGTGGGCCGCACCGTATCCGGCACATAGACCCTGCACTCCGTGACGCTGCTGCCCATGGTGGTGTCCCCGTCGTAGGTGGTCACCGTCAGACGCATGGTCCCCGCCACAGATCGAGGCAGCTGCCGGGCCAGCTCCAGCGGCGGAGTCCACGTCAACTCCCGCTGCGCCGTCTCCTGCACCACCGTGCCGCTGGCGCCGCCCAGCGCATACATCACCCGATGGGTGTACCGCTCCTCCTCTGCACGAATGGACAGCACACACGCCTGCCCCAGCGTCAGTTCCGCCGCCCGCAGCACCGAGGGCCGCAGGATACGGGGCAGCGCTACCGCCGCCGACACCGACAGGCTGGCCGGGGTCCAGCTGGATTCCACATCCGACACCCACTGACCGCCCAGCTGCACCGAGCCGTTTCCGTCCGCCCCATGGCGCACCGTCACCGTCCGCTCTCCCAGCAGATACCATCCCGGCACCGTGTACTGATACGTCTGATAGACCTTCTGTCCCTGCAAAACGTAGTACGCCGAGTCCTTCTCCAGATTGTATGACCCCGTGGTGTTGGCGTACAGATACAGCCGCAGCCGCAGGCTGGATGTGTTGGCCGCCCGATCCTGCGTCACCGTATAGTCAAGCCTCAGCTTCCAGCCGTTGCCGGAGGCCCCTCCGTAAATACTGGCCATTTCCTCAACCTCCCATCCACCGGATCACCAGTCCGTTCTCCGACGAGATCTCCCACTCCCCGATGCTCATGCCCTCCAGCACCGTGATGTTGGTGATATACAGCCGGTTGTTGGACACATACGCCACCTCGCTGGCATCCTGCCAGAAGGACAGCTTGCTGGCAGTGAAGGTGGCCCGGAAGTCGTTCTGCTCCACCACCGTCTCCCCGTCCACTTCCCGGCAGATGAGGTTCTGCCCCACCGCCACGCCATACTGCGGCACCGCCCCATCGTAGCACACGATGCCCGTCCGGATGTAGCCCTCCGTCTCCAACCGGTACTGTTCAAAGGCGGCGGACACCGTCTCCGTGCTGGCCTGCAGATCTGCAAAGAAGCTGTAATACTGGGTCAGCGCCTCCGGATTCGCCTCCAGATACGCATTGAGCCGCTCCACATAGGTGCCGAACTCCGACGCCGCCACATACTCCCCCGTCAGCTTGGCCGAAAGCTGATCCATACGCCGCTGCACCGTGTCCGCCGTCTTGACGATCATACTCTTCAGGGTCTGATACTGCTGCTCCCGCTCCGCCGCCGGGGCCGCAGTGCCGCCGGAGGGTGCGGCAGTCCCGCCGCTCTCCAGCTGTCCCAGCGCCACATTCAGTTGCTGGGCCATCTGGAACAGATACGAATACTGCCGTACCAGCTGCTCCCGCACTGACCCTCGGGGGCTGGGCGGCATCATCAGTGTGCTCACGGGCCGTCACTTCCCTTCTCATACACCGCCGTCAGGCTGTATACCCGGCAGCCGCCCACGCCATAGAGCCGCAGCCGCAGTCTCCGGCACCTCCGGGGCCGCACATGGAGCACGCAGTCCCGCAGCCGCCCGCTGCCGGTGACGCCGCCCTGCTCCTGCCACGTCTCCCCCTCGTCATAGCTCACCGCTACCCGGACAGCGCCGCCCTCCTCCGGCCGCAGCCGCAGAGACAGGCGCACCAGGTACTTTCCCTCGCCGGAGTCCAGTCCCAGATCGCCGGTCTCCGCCCGCCATGCAACAGGCTCCTCCTGCACCGTGCCGCCGCCCTTTAAGGCAAGAATGTCCCCCGCCCCGGTCATGGCGTACAGCACGCCGCCGCTGACGGCGAAGCCCACCGCCCGCAGGTCGTCCTCCCGGTGCCACAGCCCCTGCCGCACATCATATACCAGCAGCTGCGGCTGATTTTCGGCGTCCAGCACCGAGAGATAGTACTTCCCGTCTGCGCCTCCGGCCACGGCGCCGTGATACTCATCCTCCCCCAGCGCTTGGGATACCCGCTGGGGCATACTGCCGTCAAAGGCATATACGCCGCCGCAGCCGTGGTAGTACAGCACGCCCTCCACCGTCTGAAGGCTCCGTCCGCTGCCCTTCCTGACGCCGGGACACCGCACCGTCACGATCTGGTGCGCTCCCGCCGCACTGGGATACACCCGCTCGACGCAGTCCTCCTTGAAAAACAGGGGACTGCCCAGATAGTCCGCCGCCCCGGTGAAGGGGCCGTCGGAGCCACGGGTGGCGACATAGCTGTCGGTGCTGCGCCCGGCATAGCAGTTCCAGTTCTTGAAATCCCCCAGCTTACTGGCATAGATCTCATTGACGGCCTTTCCGTCTGTTACACCGTATCTGCACCCCCACAGCCGGTTGCCGCTCTCGATAACGAAGTCCATCTCCGGCACGCTGCGCCGCACCGTCAGCTCCTCCGTCTGGGTCGCCTGACCGGCGATCATCCCCGGTACCACCAGAGCGCCGTCCTCCGCCGCCTCCAGCACATGGCTGCCGTTGAGACTCTCCTCCCGGCACCCCTCGATAACCACGCCGTCCCCGGCGGCGAAGCCCACGCCGATGCCGCCTGCCGCTATTTTTATATAGGTATCCTCCCGGATGCTCCAGCCACTCTCGCCGTACTGCCGCAGCACCGGCACCTCTCCGGCGGTGTCCAGCCACAGGCACCCTCCCGCCGGGTCCGTCGGCGGTTCCTCCGAGGCCAGATAATCCCCCAGTGCCGCCCCCTTGGCCCCGCAGAGAGACAGCGTCACCTGTCCCTGCGTCTGCACCCGATTCTCCAAACTGCCGTACCGGCTGATGTCGCCGGTGTTGATGTACTTCTTGTCCGGCCACACGATGAGCCAGTTGCCCATGCCAATGAGCTGCTTACTTCCCTCCGTCAGCACCAGTTCCGTGGCCACGCCGCCGACGTACAGGGTGTGACCGTCCACCCAGATCAGCGCATCCTTGGCGGCTATGCCGCCGGGGGACTCCACCTGCCCCGCAAGGCCACGCCGGGGCCGCACCGTCAGGGTGGGATAGCCGTCGGAGGTGAGGTTCTCCATCTCCCGGAAGGAGCCCAATTCTCCTCTTGCCCGCCGATCCAGCCCTAAAAAGCTGCTGACCGTCACCGTGCTCTGCACCGGCACGCTCATTTTCTGAAAAAACATCCCATCCCCCTCACATCAGCCGCAGCGCCTTCACCCCCTGCCGGGGCATATGACTGCGGCACCAGAAGTCCCGGTATGTCAGCAGGGCGTTGTTCCAAGCGGCACAGGCATTGTTGTACCGCTCCATCTCCCCGTTGGCGTAGTGGATCTGTGCCTCCACATAGTGGCGGTACAGCTCGTCATAGGGCGGCTGCACCAGCAGCACCGTGTCCTCCCCGGCGTCCTCCGGCGGCACCTCTGTCTCCTCTCCGCCTGCGTGGGGCTGATGCACCTCCCGCACCACGAAGCCCTCCGCCTGCAGAAGCCACCGCCGCTTCTCCGCCGTGGTGTACTGGTTGGGGAGCATGGCGTCCACCTGCTCCAGCACCTGCTTGACCGTCGCCATTCTCTCTCCCCCTTCCGCTCAGTTGGCCATGCGGTCTACATAGCTGCGGGCATCGTCCTCCATCATCCGGGCGTTCTCCAGCACCTGCGCCACAAACTCCGGCACCTGTACCTCCACGCCCTTCATGATCTTGAAGTTCCGCCCATTCACCGATACCAGCACGAAATTCTCCTCGTTCTTCCGTCCTCTGGGGATGAGCACCGTTTTCATTTTCTCCTGCATCTGCCTGCTCCTTTCCGTCCGCCGGGTGCGGGCGATACCGCCCGCACCCTCTGTTTCCGCTTCTCTTTGTCAGTTGGCCTTGTCCTGCCCGGAGTAGGAGGAGCCGCACTCCACCCGCACGATGTACTCGTCGTACAGGATCGCAGCGGCGTGAACGCCCTTCCAGCCCACGCTGGAGCGCTGATCCAGCGGATCGGCAGTGCCGGAGGAGCCACGGGGCTTCACGATGACCTCCGTGCCGTCGTTGAGATCCACCACGCCGTAAGCGCCCTTGCCTACGAACAGACAGCCGTATACGGCACAGCCCTCGGCGCCGCCCTCGCCGGGATAGATGACGGTGTTGTCGGCGGCGGTCACGGCGCTGTCCAGCGTCATGCTGCTGCCGGTGTTGCTGACCACACGGCGGCGCTCACCGCCCAGCAGCACATACCGGCCCGCCAGAGCGCCCGCCGCCACGGTGCCGCCGTCAAAGGCCACCACGGCGTTATTCTCTACCTTGCCGTTGACCAGCAAGGTGCGGCCGTTCTGTGCCAGATCCTCGCCCCGGAAGATTTTTGCCTCCGTGGTCTCCACAAAACGCACTCCGTGCAGCTCACCGATCTCGCCGGAGAACAGCTCCGTGGCGGCGGCATACTGATGTGCGGCGATCCACGCCTCGTCCTGCCGCAGATCGAAGGCCACGCTGGGGTGCAGAATGCACACATACTTGCCGTCGAAGGTGGGGGCGTTCATCTTCTTCAGCTGGGTAGCGGCCTTGGCCACCATCTCGCTGGTCAGGCGGCACGCCGCCGTCAGAGCGCCACGGGCAGTGACCTCCGTCTTGCTGCCGTCTGCGCCGATGGCCGGAGCATACAGCACCTGCTTGCCCTGCTGGATCTCGTTGCGGGTCACAGTGTCCAGCGTCAGGCCCATGTTGGCCCCATGGCGGTCGGTGATCTCCAGCACCACGTCGTCGATGGCCGTCAGATCCAGCATATCCGATACCGTGGTGTAGTCGCCGTACTGGGCCAGTTCCTTGGTGATGTAGCTGACGGAGATGCCGCTGCCGTCCGGGGTCACGCCCTCCGTCAGCGGGGTCAGCGCCTTGTCGAAGGAGCCGAACTTACGCCATTCCACCGTCTTGCCGCCGCCGGTGGGCAAGGGCTTGGTGGCGGCGAACTGGTTGTGTACCAGCTGGGGCTTGGCGTTATCCAGCAGCTCCATGCCGTAATAGGTTTTCATCTCGGCGGACAGTCCGCCGGTGGTCTGGGTGTTCTCCTGTGCAAACACCTGCAGATCGAACAGTTTCTCCATATTCCTCTTTCCTTTCTCCGCTTCGTTGTGTTCTTCCTGCGGCTTCATCCGTGGCCGCTCCCATCAGAAGGAGATTTTCTCCCCCTCCATGACCCGTCTGCGGATATCCGCCAGTTCACGGGATGTCAGTCCTCTGGGATCGCTGCCCGTCACGCCTACACACCGCCCGCCGTTCTCTGCCGGACGCCTGCCCACGCTGGCGATGGAGCGTGCCGCCTGCCGTGCCGTCCGCTTGGCGGAGTAGGCCATGGCCCGCCGCAGGATGTCCTCCCGATGCACCACCTCATAGGCCGCCATCGGCTCCACTCCGGCGCACACCAGCCGTCCGAAGGCCGGGTTCTCCATCTCCCGCTGCCACCGGAACTCCGGATAGACCTGCCGCACCTGTTCCTCCTGTGCCGCCATGGCCTCCAGCGCCTGACGGGCCTGCTCCTGCCGCTGCTCCCGTTCCTGCCGGAGCCGTGCATTCTCCTGCCGCAGGCCCCGCAGCCGTCCATCCAGGATCTTCTGCACTCTGGCGTCGAAGTCCGCCTTGTACCTGCCCCGGATCAGCGCCGCAAAATCCTCCTGCTCCCCGGCGTCGGGAGCCGTATCGCCCGTCCGGGCCGCCTCATCGGCCGGTCCCGCCTCTGCAAACCACTGCATCCACTGTACCTCTCTCACGGAGATACCTCCTTCCCGTGGTAGGTCACGACCCTATCTGCAATTCCCCTCCACCTCTACGCATTGGGGATACTGCGCCGCCAGCTGCGCCAGTCCGCACCGCACCAGCTCCAGCTCCTCCCGGCACGGCCCCTTGGCCGCCGCCGTCACATACCCCGGTCGGATCACTACCTCCCGTAGGTTCTCCTCCTGCCGCAGGCTGCCGATCAGGGCAAATACCAGCGCCGATGCCGCTGCGCACACGATGTCCTGCCCCTTGGGAGCATACCCGGCGTGACCCATCACCGTCACCCGGTCCCGTCCGAATACCGCCCGGATCATCGGGGCCTCACCGCCTCATGGGTCTGCTGACGCATCCGCTCCATGGCCGTTTGCTTCACCGCCGTCCCGCCGCCGGAGGCCGCTCCCTCCGCCGTCTGCGCCGTGGTAGCCTGCTGCTTGCCCTGTAAAATGGCCGCCGTCAGCTGGTCCTTGTTCTTGAAGTCCATCAGTTCCAGACACCGCAGCGCCTGATCCGCCATATCCTCCCGGAAAAAGCCCATCTGAAACAGCTGCAGGGCCAGCTGGTTATACTCCATGGTCTTGTAGGGATTCTCATCCTGCGCCGACACCTCCAGATCGAACTCCGGCACCCGGTAGCAGACCCCCGTCCCATCGTCCATCACCTGCTCCCGCAGGCCCTGCCCGTCGTAGCTAACGAACTCCTCCCGGCCCATGGCCCCCAGCAGCCGGAACTGCCGGGGAAGCTGATAAAATTGCCGGATCAGCTCGATGACCAGCGTCACCACATCGGAAAACGCCTCATACCCGTCGTCGATCATGTTCCGGGACAGCTTGCCCCCCGCCTCCTGCAAGGCGGCGATGGCCGTGGCCGCTGTCACACCGGAGGCCGTTCCGCCGTTGGCCACATCCCGGTTGCCCGCCGTCTCCTTCATCTCGGCGATCTTGCTCTGCATGATGGCCACATACACGCTGTCCAGCCCCGCCGTGTGAATAGGCGCAATGGAGTCCGCCCCCAGATTGCCGTTGGTGTGTACGAAGGGCCTCGTCCAGTCGGCATACTCGTTTTCGTTCACCGCTCCGTCCGACCGGATGAAAAACCTTGGTGTCGCCGCCGCCAGCGTGTTCTTGAGAATCGCCTGATTCATCAGGTCGATCTGCTTCTGCGGGGATTTGCACAGATCCACATATCCGTATCCGCAGGGCGTCCCCTCCTCCGGGAACAGCACGTCGAACACAAAGGGATACTTCCCGTGGTCGTACCATCCCCGCTCCCGCAGCTCCGGGTCGTTCTCCGTGGCATACAGCACCGTCTCCCCCACGAACTTGCAATATTGCAGCACCCTGCGCCCCTTCTCACGGGTATGGTAGTACCAGTCCACCACCAGCGCCTTGTCGGAGGTATCCACCTGATCGTCATACAGGAACCGGCTCACGGTAAACCCTCCGCCCCCCAGCTTTCCCTTCAGCTGGGGATACTGCTCCTCCAGCACCTCGTGGCTTACCAGCTCCGTGGAGAAGAAGTTGGCCGAGTCCTGAATGTCCGTCACGCCCGGCTCCCAAAACAGGTTCAGCAGATCCATCCGCCGGATGGACACGTCCCCCAGACCGTTGAGCTTGCCCGCATCCCAGAACACGCCGTACACGGCGCAGCCGCTCTTGAGCTTGTACCACCATGCGCTGGAATAGGTCCGCTTGAACTGGTTCTTCTTCAGGATGGCCGGCAGGATACGGGTCAGCTTGGCCGCCTCCGCCCGGTCCCCCGGCTCTCTGGGCAGCACCGTTGGCTCCGGGTAGCAGTCCATGGCGTCTGCGTGCTTGGAGAGGATGCAGTTCACCAGCCACCCGCTGGTGGGCTGCGGGTCGCCGGGATTGCCGCCCTCCCCCGTCTTCTCCATCTGCGGCCAGTGCCGCAGCTTCCAGAACTGCTCATTGTCGATGATGCGCCGCTCCAGATTTACCTTCCCCTGCCGGTACTTTTTCAGAAGCTCCGCCGCCCGGCGCACCTCCTGCTCTCCGATGCGGGGCTTCTCCCCCGCCGTCTGCTGCGTCTTGCTCATGGTATTTCTCCCCTTCCGTTTGTCCAAAACAGCTTTCCTGTCCTCACTTCTTCGCCCACCGCCGCCGGAAGTTTCCCCTCCTGTTGCACGTTCCCGTGCAACACCGGAAATTTTTCCCGCTTTCACCGTCTCACCAGCATATTCAGCGGATCGTCCTGCACCGGCAGTGCCGTCTCCACCCGCCGGGGCGGGATAGGCCGGGCCATGCACAGATATCGGCTCTCATCGGCCACATGATCCTCCATCCGGGTGTCCAGATCCTCCGGCTCCGTCTCAGAGAACAGCAGCCCCGGCACGGTCCTGCGAAAGGCACGGCATCCGGTGAACACATACAGCTGCGGATACCCCTCCTCGTCAAAGGCCATCCGATAATGCATCTGCATCCATCCCGGTATCCGCCGGTTGTCCCCCTTCATAAAGAAGATACGGTGCTTCAGCGCCGTCTCATAGATGCTCTCTCCCCGACTGCTGTCCCAAATGGCCGGGTCCGCCACCCCTAAAATATCCCGTCCCTTCAGCCACGGGTGGGTGTCCTCGATACGCCGGATCTCTGCAAACTGCTTCTCTGGCGTCCACTTTACCCCCTCATCCGGCTCCCCGGTGCAGCCATACAGTTCCAGGATCCGATACACGCACCCGTCGTGATCCACCGCCCACCAGCCGCAGGAAAAGGGCTTGGCATAGCCGAAGTCGTAGCTGCGCCAGATGCTCCACTCTCTGGGGATATCGAAGGGCTCGATGACGTGGGTGAACCGCCTGTCCCGATAGTGGGTCGGGTCGTCCACGAACTCCTGAAAGAATTGCCCCTGAAACACGTCCCACTTGCCCTCCAGCCACGCCTGCCGCAGCCGCAGGGGCAGGGCCTCCAGCTGCCGCAGATAGTCCGGCTGCGCTCGCAGCAGCGCCTGATTGTCCGTGACCCTGGCGGGGATGAAGGCGTATTCCTCCGCCCGCTCTCCCGCCCGGTACCGCTGGTCGATGAACAGCCGCTTGATGTACCCATGCCCCGGCCCGCCGGGGTTGCAGGTGTAGTACATCCTCTTGGGGAACTCATTCACCCCTCGCAGACACGCCGCAAACTGCCGCAGCCACTCCTCCTTCAGCTGGGTGGCCTCATCGATACAGATCACGTCGAACTCCGCCCCCTGATACCGGTCCATATCCCCGTCACAGGCGCAGTACCCCAGTTCCAGCACACTGCCGCCGGGGAACACCAGCTGCCGGGAGGCCGCCTTGTATTCCGCCACCCCCGCCAGCTGCCTGCGCAAAAAACGCAGATGATTGCTCTCCAGTTCCGGCATGGTCCGCCGCACCAGCAAAATGCGGATGCCGGGGTACTTCAGGGCCATCAGCACTGCCTTGGTCCGCACTGCCCAGCTCTTCCCGCCACCTCTGGCCCCGCCGAAGGCCACATACTTCTTTTCACACTTCAAAAACTCCTCCTGCCGGGGGTTGGGCCGCTCCAGCTTCACCACCTGCACGCTCATCTGCTCCACTCCTCCGCTTCCTTCGCCAGCACCACCTTCACCGTCTCCGGTCCCTTGTCCGTCCGCTCCTCCAGCGTCACCAGCTCCCGCAGCAGCGCCGTCAGTTCCTTAAGCTCCTTGGCGTCCATATCCTCCATCTGCGCCACCATGCTCCCTGCACTGCGGCACAGCTTTCGGGCCGCCTGCTGCAAGCTGCCCCTCTGCTCCAGCCGCTCCCGCTGCCCCCCTCGCTTATAGACACTCTCCACGGACACGCCGAACTCCTCCGCCAGCGCACGGGCCGTCTCCCCCTCTTTTCTCCGCCGCAGGATCTCCTCCCACGGCACATTTCTTTCCTTCCCCATCACACAGTCCCTTCTCTGAAAAACCCCGCAAAAAATTGCTCCGCATACCTCTCCAGACAATCCCGGCAGAAGATCTCCCCGTTCACCTGATAAAACCCCTCCCCCGGCCAGATCTCCCGTCCGCACAGCCCGCACTCCGCCACGGCCCGATCCCGATCAAATCGCTTCCGCATCTCCTCACCCCTCCTATCCCTCCCCGATCACCGGCCCTTGTTGCACCCGCTGTTGCCCTTTCCCGTCTCACACCTCCATTTTTCGTCCGCTCTCCTCCGCTGCCTGCAAAATTTTCTCCCTCCATCGCCGCCATCCCGCTCCAAATCACCGGAAAGCCCCCTCCCAGTCCCTCTTGCAGTCCCCCTCCCTGTGTGGTATCATAGTCTCCATCCCCCCGCTTTGATTTCACATTCAGGGGGCCACGCCATGGGCATCATCCCCTGCGAGATACCGCTTCTGGAGTTCGATCCGGAGCAGACCGCCGTCATCGGCCCGGACTATGAGCAGCTGGACCTGCATCTGCCCCGGAAATGCGTGTTCGCCTTTCTCGGCGGCTACATCGACCGCTACGCCCACGCTGCGGGAGCCAGACAGGTCGCCGCCTTCAACAGCGCCACCAAGCTCTACCCCATCTATGTCACCACCTACCACGGGCAGGAGGTCGCCCTCTGTCAGGCCCCGGTGGGGGCCGCCGCAGCGGCCCAGCTGCTGGACTGGCTCATCAGCTACGGGGTCCGTGAGATCATCTCCGCCGGCAGCTGCGGCATGCTGACGCCCTTTGACGAGGGTACCTTCCTTGTCCCCTGCAAGGCGCTGCGGGACGAGGGGACCTCCTACCACTACGCCCCGCCCTCCCGCTATATGGAGATCAGCGAACCCGCCCGGCGGGCCATCGAGCAAACCATCCTCGCCCACCATATGCGCTATCAGGAGGTCGTCACATGGTCCACCGACGGCTTCTTCCGTGAGACGAAGGAGAAGGTCGCCTACCGCAAAAGCGAGGGCTGCTCCGTGGTGGAGATGGAGTGCTCTGCCCTTGCGGCCTGTGCCGCCTTCCGCAGCGCCACTTGGGGGATGCTTCTTTATACAGCGGACAGCCTTGCCGACGTCCAGCGCTACGACCAGCGGCACTGGGGCGGCAGCGCCTATGAATACGCCCTCACCCTGTGTCTCGACGCCGTTCTGGCCCTCTGACCCGAAATTTTCCCCCTCAGCAAATGCAAAGGAGGCCCTCTCATGAACCACACCGCTGACATCCGAAGCGTAAGACCCGGAGATGCCCCGCAGCTTGCCCACATCCAGACCGAAAGCTGGAAAGCCGCCTTTCGGGAGATCATCCCCGCCGACATCCTCTCCGAATATACGGACCCGGAGCCTGTGACCCGAATGTATGAGCATCTGCTGACCCATGGCAGCGCCCATGGATACATTTTGGAGCGGGACGGTGCGCCCCACGGCATCGCATGGTGGGACGCCGCCAGAGAGCCCGACATGGCCGGGACCGCCGAGCTGATCTGCATCCATTCCCTGCCGGCACACTGGCATCAGGGCTATGGCAAGCTGCTGCTGGAGAAGGTCCTGCGGGACGTGAAAAGCGCCGGATACCCCTCCATCCTGCTTTGGGTATTCGATGCCAATCTGCCTGCCATCCGGTTCTATCGATCCCTCGGCTTCACCGCCAGCGGCAGAAAGCGTCCCTCCTTCGGTTCCGTGGAGGAGATGTATACCAAGGCCCTCTGACCCCCGCAACCGCCCAAAAGGCCCGCCGCAGAAGTA
>UMHU01073330.1_pt1 | contig 19425 bp, 9 predicted proteins | sample 1965591 | NCBI WGS metagenome assembly UMHU01 (sample SAMEA4836101, study PRJEB28245) | human gut metagenome | biome: gut microbiome; material: fecal sample | place: Denmark | collected 2008
GGCACCTCTGCCACAGCGGTCAGGGTGTGGCCCTTGGCGGGGACAGGCTCCGTCTTGGTATCGGTGTACTCCTTGCCCTCAAAGGTGACCTTAGCGGTGTAGGTGCGGGTGCCGCCAACCTCGCAGCTACCCTCCGTAACCTCGCTGGTCACAGTGGCATCGACCTTCTCCACATGGGAATCATCATTGCCGCAAGTAAAGGTGGCAGAAGCGGTGAAGTCGTCGTTCCACTTCCACACCGGGGCGCCGTAGGCGTGGCCGGTGGCGGGGATGGTCAGCTTCTCCAACGTTGTCTCGGTCTTGCCCTCGGCATCGCTGAACAGCTTTCCGCAAACCTCACACTTCCAGTGAGCGGAGGTGCCGGCGGTCTCGCAGGTGGCAGGCACCTTCGCCACGGCGGTCAGGGTATGACCGGCGGCGGGAATGACCTCGGTCTTGCTGGAGGTATACTCCTTATCCTCGAAGGTGACCTTAGCGGTATAGGTGCGGACGCCGGTGGTCTCGCAAGCGGCGGGCGTGGTGACAGCGCTGGTCACCTCTGCCGTGACGTTTTCCACATGGGTGGCGTCGTTGGCGCAGGTGAAGGTGGCGGTGGCCTCGAAACCATCCGTCCAGCTCCACACAGGCTCACCGTAGGCGTGGCCGGTGGCCGCAATGGTCTCGGTCTTGGTGTCGCTGCACGTGGTGCAGGTGTAGGTCATGACGCCATTCTCGGTGCAGGTAGCCGCCGTGGTGACCTGACCGTCATCCCACGTGTGCTGGCCACTCTCCGTGGGGCAGGCCACGTAGTACATCCGCACTACATCGCCGTCCTTCAGCTGGTAAGTCCCCAGTGTGGCATAGATGGGCTGGCCGTTGTCGTAGCGCTCAATGGGCATCTCCCCATTGACGGTGAACATCCAGCCGGACCAACTGCCGAAGGCGCTGTCGCCGCCGGTAAGGCTCACGCTGTTGGGATCGGTGATACCGGAGAGATAGGTGCTGCTGCCGGTGTAGGTATACTGGTTCTCCGTCAGAGCCGCCATCACGGCATCCGCTGCCGTGCGGTGATCTCCGGTGGAGCAGGTGTAGGTGGCGCCCTCCAGATCGGTGAAGTCCTCCTTGAAGGTGCTTCCCTCCACATTCACGGTAACGGTCAGGGGCTGCAAATTGGGATCCTCGATGCCCTCGGTGCCGATGACGGTGACGGTGGTGGAAATGGGCTGCTTGTAGAACTGGGCAAACTGCTCATAGTCGGCATTGCCCTGGAACTTCTCGTAGTATTTGGCGTACTGGGTGTAGGTCAGAAGACTGTCCACGGTGATGCGGGTGTTGTACTTGGGCTGGGTCACCCGCAGCGTCTCGTGGGCCACCACAGCGCTGTTGCTGGAGCGGAAGCAGCGGTACTGCTGAGCTTCGTACCAGCCGGGAATTTCGTCCGCCTTGACGCCCACGGCATTGTAGCTGTCCATGTTGCGGATGAACTTATAGCCGGTGGTGGCGGGGACGATCTCGATGAAGGAGCGCATATCGCCGGTGACGTGGTCACGGTCGGCGTTGGCCTTGCGGATGCCCTCCCAGTACACATCCTCGGTGCATACCAGCTTCATGAAGGCGGCGGCAGTGTCCAGTTCCTCCTGGGTCAGAGGCTGAACGGTGAGGGTGATATCCTTGCTGGCCAGCACCGGCATGGAGGCGTAATCCGTACCCTCGCCGCTGGGGCGGGAGAGGATCTTCATGGTGATGGTGACGGTCTTGGCCTCCTGACCGGGCAGGGGGCGATAGGTCAGCATCCGGGCCACATTGGCCATGTTGGGGCCGGCGGACACCACCACATCGGCGTCGCTGGTATACAGCAGGATGGGGGTGTACTTGCCGTCGAACTCCTGCTGATAGTCTCTGGCGGAAATGACACTGAGCTGCTTGGTGGTGGGCAGCTGGATGTCGGAGACCACGTTTGCGGTGTCGAGCTTGGAATTGTCACGGGGATCCTTCAGGCCGATCTCACGCACCGCCGTCTCCAGCAGCGCCTGATAGTCCATGGCGGGAGGCGTATTGTCAGCCTTGACCACCACGGTATAGACCATGTTCAGGTTCAGATCCTCCCGGCCGTTATAGACCAGCTTCAGGGTCAGGGTCACGCTGGTGTCCTTCTTGGGCTGGGCCACCGTGACCGTATAAGGGGCAAAGTAGGGGTAAGAGACCTCCTTGAAGGAGATCACGCCGGTGTTGCTGGAGGTCCACGTGGCGGTGGTCCACAGCTCCAGATCCGTGCTGCTGCTGTAGTCCACCTTGCTCTCGTCCACGCCGGCCTTCAGGGGATACTTGGGCAGGCTGGTGAGGTCGGAGGCACTCTCCACCGTCTCAGGCACGCTGATGCGGGCCGCCACGGTACGCAGAGCCTCCATGGCCTTTTCCTCGTCCAGAGGAATGCTGAACAGGCACCCGGTGGACTCCTTGGTGTAGGTATTGCAGGTCAGCACCAGCGTAGGCCGCACGGTGCCGGAAGCCGCCGGGGTGCTGCCGTTTTCGTTCCACTTATACTGGATGGTGCCGTCGGCCGTGATGCCCACGTGGTTATAGCTGCTGTAAGACGCCTCCTTCATGCTGACGGTGACGTCCGTGATCCCGGCAGCCTCCAGCTTGGCCCGGAGCATGGTCAGTGCATTGGTGTCCTTGCCGTAGGTGACGTTGTAGGTACCGCCAATGGCCTTCTCGGCGGCCTCCAGCTTGGCCTCGGCCTCCGACTGCTCCGGAGACTTGCTCTCCGTCCAGACGGCATAGAGGTTGTATGTCTCGCCGTCCTCGCTGCCTTCGTCCCAAGAGTCACCCTCCTCGAAGGGGCGGTTGATGGTGGCGCCGTCGGCATACTTGACGGTGCTGCCGTAGCTGCTCTCCGCCCAACCGGCGAAGGTATAGCCCTCCCGACTGTAGCCGCAGGGCGTCAGCTGCACATCCTGACCGAAGGGTGCCGTCTGGTCGGCCATGGTGCCGGTGGTGGTGTTCTTGTCGCTGTACTTGACGTTATACTTGATGATGTACTGATAGTCACGCCACTTGGCGATGAGAGTCACCTCGTCGCCGCTGAACACGGTGTCCTTGGTGACGGCCTCACCGAAGGAGCCGTCGGCATTCTTGATGTACCAGCCGTCCAGCGCCTTGTTGGCGGGGTAGTAGTAGCTGCTCAGAGAGGGCAGGCTGGAGAATACCTTGTCCGGCGTCACGGTCTTATCCTTCAGCGTGTTCTTATAGCCGTTGCCGTCGAAGTGGACAGTGATGCCCTTGGTCCAGTGGGCGTACAGATGGAAGCCGTTTTCGGCGTCCACGGCGGTGAACTTGTAGGACGGGCCCACCGCATTGCCGCCCTCCGCCGCATCGAACCAGCCGTCAAAGATATAGCCGGTGCGGACGGGGTCCTCAATGGCGTCAAACTTGGTGCCGCCGCTCTCCTTAAGGATGTAGTTGTAGTTGCTGCCCACGATGCAGGTGCGGGTGCCGTTCTCTGCACCGTCATAGTTCGGGTGCAGGGTCACATTCACCGGCAGGCCGTACCAAGCGGCGTAAAGCGTGACCGTCTCCCCCTGCTTGGTGGTCAGGTTCTTCACCGGCTTCTCGTCGGCATAGCTGCCGCTGGAGGCGCCGGAGGATGCGCTCCAGCCGTTGAAGTAGTAGCCGGGGCGGGTAAAGGTGTTCTTGGGCAGCGTGACCTCCTGATCATAGGTAGCGGGGATGGAGTCCATGGCTCCCTGACCGCCCTCACCGCCGCTGAAGGCGATGGTGTAGGTAATGGGGCTCCACTGAGCGGTGTAGATGACGTCGCCGGAGATCACCGTCTCCGCCGTCAGCTTCTCCTCGCCGTTGAACCAGCCCTCGAAGGTATAGCCCTTCTTGGTGGGGTCTGCGGGAATACGGCTGCCGATGGCGCTGTTCTGGGGGACCAGAACGGTGGTGTCGGTGTCGCCGTTGCGGAGCGTGACGGTGTAAGCGTCCGACCACACGGCGTACAGATCCAGATCCGTCTCCGTGGTGATGGCGGCGCCGTCCTCATAGACCACAGCCCCGTCGGCGGAGGTAGCCCAACCGGCGAAGATCTTTCCCTCGCAGGTGAAGGAATTGGCCTTCAGGGTACCCTTGCCGCCGAAGATCTTCTGCGTGGCGGTGTCCTCCGTGCCGTTATTGGCGTGGAAGGTCACCACCAGCGCCTCACCGGCGGAGAAGTTCCGCAGATAGACGCAGTCGTCGAACTTGTCGCCGTTGCTGTCCTTCTCATACCGCACGGTCAGCTTGTCGCCCCGCTTGGCGTCCAGCTCCAGACCCTTCCAGTTCTGGTCGCCGCTCACGCCGTTGACGAGGGTGGTGCTGCCCAGTGTGATGGTGCACTTGTCGTATTTGGCCTCGGAGGAGACCTTATACTCGAAGGACAGGTGGGTATCTTCTGTAAAAGTCAGGGTCAGGGTGCTGGAGGAGTAGTTCTTTCCGGCATTGCCGGACATGAGGACCTCCTCGCCGTCCTTGGTACTGACCTTCCATGCGGTGGTGCCGGCGCCGGGATCAGCGGCGATGGGGAGCCCGTCGAGATAGTCGTCAACGGACTTCTTGGCCGCAAAGGCCGACGTGGGGATCAGGCTCACCAGCATGATCACCGTCAGCACCATGGAGAGCAGTCTCTTTTTCATGTTGCTTTCTTCCTTTCTCTGATACTCTCGTTGTCTCCCGCACGGAGACATTTCCGCCGCCGGAGGAGAAAATCGGACGGAACGGATGCAAAAAAGCGGGTCCGCACCGGCATACCGATGCGGACCCGCTTTGTTTTCAAGCGGCCCGGCGGATGTCCCAGTGTCGGCAGGCATCCGATCCAGCGGCCGGCGTATCTGACTTATCCGGCTCGGCCGGCTTCACAGTGACCCACTCGCAGGGCTTTGCACCCTATTCCGCCTGCCCCGCAGCATGGGGCAGACCGCTCGATCTTCTATTCTCTTTTCGGCGGGGTTCGTCCCCGTTCAGGATGTTTCGACGTTTATCAGTATACCACAAGCCTTTCCCCATTGCAAGGGAGACTTTGCCTCCCCCTCCAGAGTGTATTTACCCCGCTCCGCCCCACGCAAAAGCTCCCTGCGCCGGAGCCTTCCCCCCAGCGCAGGGAGCCTTCTTCACTTTTGCCCGGATACTTCCCGGCTTACTTGTTCACGCAGTACTCGCTGTTGGCAAGGCGCATGCTGTACCCCTCCACCGGCGCATCATAGCTGGAATCGCCATAGGAGACATAATAATCCGCATAACCGCCCCAATAGTAACCACCATTGACCCAGTATTTGCCGCTGACTTCCTTGATCACATCAGCACCATTCTTATCATTTTCCTTCAAAGTGGCCTTGCCCTGAACATCCACGCACTCTTCATAATAATCCACCGTGATGTTCTCCACCGTGCAGTTCTCCACGCTGGCGTTGTCCACGCCGTTGCCACGCTGGATCATGCCGGCCAGACCGCCCATGTCATAGGCGGCGTGGATGGTGTTGTTCTTGGAAACGCAGTCCTTGAAGGTGACCTTCACGCCGGGATCGGCGCCCATGCCCAGCAGGATGCCGATCTTGCCGAAGCCCCAAATGGAGCTGTTGGTGACGCTGACATTCTCGAACAGAGTCGTGCCATAGGTATAACCCAGCACGATACCGCCCACGTTGCCCGCAAACTGCGGTTTTGCATCATTCGCAAAGAACACATCCGCTCCATCAAAGGCGATATCCTTAACAGTGACTGCACCGTTGATATCACCGATGAAGCCTGCACCGTAAAGGCTGCTATTCGTGCAGCCACGTACCTTCATGTTCCGGATGGTATGGCCGTTACCGTTCACGACAATACCGGAAAGCCGCTTATAGCCGTTAATGGGCTTCCACAGGTACTCACCCAGATCTACATCATTGGCGAGATTCAGGGTATAACCGCTGTAATTCTTACCGTCGTCCGTGACTTCCTTGGCAAACAGGGCCAGCTCCTCGGCAGAGGACACCGTCACTACCTTGTTGGCGGTATCCACCGGCGTGGCATAGCCGTCCGCCGCATGGTCAGTCCAGTAATCTCTGGCAAACACAGCGGTGAAGGGAGAGAAGTGGCTGACCTTCATGGTGACATAGCCGGTGGCGGCGTCGTACACATAGTGATCCGCCGCATCCGTTAGGGTCCCAATGTCGTTTGTCATTTTCTCGCCATCATGATAGAGCTTCAGAGCGGTACGGTTCTTGCCGACGTTCATCTCCACCGTCATCAGCGTACCATTCGTGCTGACAGCGTTGCCGTTCTGGTCCCTCATCGTGACCTCATAGCTCTGGCTGCTCTCGGTGCTTGCAACCTGCACCCCAGCGGGCGTGGCGCTCTTCACCACCTCCAGCTTCAGGGACTGCACGCCCTCATCCAGAGCGCCCGCAGGCACCGTTACCTGAATGGTGTGATCCTCTTCCTTGTCCTTCAGCACGGTGTCGCCATTGGTGTTCACATTGGCCACGGCCACCACCGGATACTCCGCACCCGCATCATAGTCCTTGTCGAAGCTGTCGCTCTCCACGGTGTCCTGCGTGGCCACCACGGTGATGGCGATGCCGTCGATGGACTCGTTCATGTACTCGTTGCCGGCAGACTCCTTCATGTGGCCCTTGATGGTGAAGGCATTGCTCTCGCCGGCCGCCAGATGCTGCTCGGTGCCCATCGCCACATCCCCGATGGTCCACTCGATGGCCGTGTTCAGCTTAGCGCTGCCGTTGATACCGGTGATGGCCACCTTGTACTTCAGGGCCAGATTGCCGTTGTTGACCACACGCAGCTCCGGCAGGGTATAGGTGCATCCCGGCTCCCACAGAATAGCTTCGTTTTCAGCGCCAGCGGCCTTGACGAAGTCCAGCGTCTTGCCCTCGGCGGAAACCCACTTGCCGTCAGCGTTCTGCATCTCCAGCGCCACATCCAGATTACCGGCCTGAATTTTGTTGACGCCGGTAGATGCGGTGTCGGTGAACCATGCAAAGGTAGCGCCTATCAGCATAGCCAGGCACAGAACCATGGCTACGACGCTGCCCAGCAAGGCCCGTTTGGTACTCTTGCGGTTTGTCATCGTATCTTCCTCCTATTTTTTTGCGTGTGCGTCGGTGGCCGACGGCTTTGCGGGGGATGCGGGGAGTACGGATTGCCACGTCGGGGCTGCGCCCCTCCTCAGAACGCCACTCCCTTTGGCCCCCCCCTTATCGTTTCAGATGAAACGATAACCGCCCATGGGCGGTTCGGCGTACACATGGATGTGCGTATCATAGCACCGCAGCCGAAAAAGCACAAGGCGTTTTTTCACAGATTTTCGTCATTTTCTTCAAAAAAGCGCCCCAGACAGCAAAAAACACCGCAGGGTGGGGAAATTCCCCGTCCTGCGGTGTTTTATATGGCACCCCCGGCCAGATTCTAACTGGCGGCCTACCGCTTAGGAGGCGGTCGCTCTATACAGCTGAGCTACGGAGGCGGATACCCCGTTATTTTACCCCATAAGCAAGGCGCTGTCAATGCCTCACTCCGTCCGGAATACCTTCTCGAACTCCTCTGCCGTCATGGTCTCGTTGGCCAGCAGATACTCCGCCACCTCCACCAGCTGGGGCCGGTACTGCTCCAGAATGGCGGTGCAGCGGGCGTAGGCGTCGTCCATGATGCGGCGGATCTCGCCGTCCATCTCCGCCGCCGTTTTCTCGGAGTAGGGCCGGGTCTGGGCCATGGACTTGCCGATGAACACCTCGTCGTGTCCGGCGTCGAAGGCCACGTTGCCCAGCTGCTCCGACATTCCGTAGGTGCCCACCATCTTCCGGGCCAGCTGCGTGGCACGGCTGATGTCGTTGGAGGCCCCGGTGGAGATATCCCCCAGCACCAGCTGCTCCGCCGCCCGGCCGCCCAGCAGCCCGGCGATGCGGTCCAGCATATAGCTGCGGGAGAGGTACGACCGATCCTCGTCCGGCAGATAGATGGTCATGCCGCCCGCCTCGCCCCGGGGAACGATGGTGATCTGATGCACCGGGTCCAGATCGGGCAGTGCGTGCATCACCACGGCGTGTCCCGCCTCGTGATAGGCTGTCAGCCGCCGCTCCCTCTCCGGGATGACCCGGCTGTGCTTCTCCGGCCCGGCGATGACCTTGATGATGGACTCCTGCAGATCCTTCATGGTGATGAAGGACTCGCTGCGCCGTCCCGCCAGCAGGGCCGCCTCGTTGAGGAGGTTCTCCAGATCGGCGCCGGTAAAGCCTGCGGTGCCACGGGCGATCTGCTTCAGATCCACGTCCTCCGCCAGAGGCTTGTTCTTGGCGTGTACCTGCAAGATCTCCTCCCGGCCCTTGATGTCCGGCAGCCCCACATAGACCTGCCGGTCGAACCGTCCCGGACGCAGCAGCGCCGGGTCCAGAATATCCACACGGTTGGTGGCAGCCAGCACCACCACCCCCTCGTTGGAGCCGAAGCCGTCCATTTCCACCAGCAGCTGGTTCAGGGTCTGCTCCCGCTCGTCGTGTCCGCCGCCCAGGCCGCTGCCACGCTGGCGGCCCACAGCGTCGATCTCGTCGATGAAGATGATGGCCGGGGCGCTCTTCTTGGCCTGCTGGAACAGATCCCGCACACGGGAGGCGCCTACGCCCACATACATCTCCACAAAGTCCGAGCCGGAGATGGACAGAAACTGTACTCCCGCCTCACCGGCCACCGCCTTGGCCAGCAGCGTCTTACCGGTACCCGGAGGGCCTACCAGCAGCACGCCCTTGGGGATATGCGCCCCCAGGTCCAGATACTTCTGGGGCTCCCGGAGAAACTCCACGATCTCCCGCAGCTCCTCCTTCTCCTCGTCGGCCCCGGCCACATCCTGAAACGTGACCTTTTTCTCTCCCGGCGTACTGACCTTGGCCTCTCCAAACCGGGACAGCTTGTCCTGCGCCCCGGCTCCGCCGCCGGCCATGCGGTTCATGAGATTCATCAGCAAAATGAAGCCCAAAAACGCCAGCACATACGGCAGCAGCAGCTGCAGCCAGTTGGTGGAGTGGTCTGCGTGATAGTTATAGGCGGTGATAATGCCGCTGTCATACTGCTCCTGCACCAGCTCGTTGAGATCCTGATAGAACAGGTCGAAGTCGTACAGGTCGGAGGTAACGGTGCTGCCCCCCTTCAGCTTGGCCGTGATCCGGGTGTCGCTGATGGAGAACTCCTGCACCTTCTCCTCTAAAAAGTATTGCCGCAGCTCAGAGTAGGGGATGTCCCCGGCGGTCCGCATGGTGGACACCACATAAGCCACCACGCATACCGCCAAAATCACCATCAAAATGGTGCCGAAGCCGATCTTTTTTCGTTCTGCCAAATGCTTTCCTCCTCTCAGCCGATGGCCCGCACGCCCTGCCAGCTGCTGCCCCCGGTCAGGGAAATGGCCAGCAGCACACGGGCCTTCACATTGCCCACCGGGATATAGCTCTCCTCCCAGTACCGGGCATCATTCGAGCCGGAGCGGTTATCGCCCAGGAAGAACAGGCACCCCTCCGGCACGGTGAAGGAGGACTGGTCGGGGCTGATGGTACCGCCCTGCTGATCCAGATACTCCTCCTCCAGCCGCTGGCCGTTGATGTAGACATAGCCGCCAGAGAAGGACACCGTGTCCCCCGGCAGACCGATGACCCGCTTTACCAGCAGCTTATCCAGCTCGTCGCTCCAGAAAGTGACGATGTTCCCCCGCTCCGGCACCGGGTCGCCCATCACATAGGGCAGCTGCCACGAGATCAGCAGCGTCTTTTTGGGGATGGTGGTCTCCATGGAGCCGGAGGGTACCCAACTCAGCTGCAAAATTACCCGGAACACCAGCACCACCACCACCGCCGTGACGATGAGATAGCCGAAATCCGACCAAAAGGCGGCAAAGCCGCTCTTTTTCTTCTTGACCGCCGCCCTGCCGGAGCCGCTTCCCTCACCGGGCCCGGCCATCGCATCGGAGTCCACCGCACCGGCTGCAGAGTCGGCGCTCGTCCCATCGGCAGAACCGCTCATGCTGTCAAAGTCCGCCGCCGGTGCCGCTTTACCTCCGGCCACCGAAGCGGCTCTCCGGCCGGCCGAGACGGACTCGCCGTCTCCCGGCGTTATCGGAGCAGTCTCCTCCGGGGTCATCTCCCACGGATCCCGCTCCCGGCGGGCCTTATCCTCCACCTGCCGGACAGACTGCTCCTGCGGCTCTGCCTGAGCCGCCTCTGCCGACGTGGCCTCTACCGGAGATACCTTCTCCTCCGGGGTCATCTCCCACGGGTCCCGCCCCCGGCGGGCCTTATCCTCCGCCTGCCGGGTACGGCTGCCCCGGCGTTCCGGCTCCTGCCTGGGGGTCGCACCGGCCAGCCGCCGGCCCTGATAACCCCGCTTCCGTTCCTCCACAGACCATTCCTCCTTCCGACCGCCGGCCCTCTGCCGGCACAGCGCCGCTTCTCCTGCGCTGTCGCTTACTTACTGTATACCTCCGGCTTCAGCACGCCGATGTAGGGCATATTGCGATACTGCTGGCAGTAGTCCAGCCCGAAGCCCACCACAAACTCGTCCGGCACCTCAAAGCCCGCCAGATCGGGGTAAATGGGCTTTTCCCGGCGGGAGGGCTTGTCCAGCAGGGTGACGATGGTGATGCTATTGGCTCCCTTGGCCAGCATATAGTCCTTCAAAAAGTACAGGGTATTGCCGGAGTCCAGAATATCCTCCACCACGATGATGTCCCGGCCGGAGATATCCCGCTGCAGATCACGGGTGATCTGCACCACGCCGGAGGACTTGGTGGCGTTCTGATAGGAGGACAGGCCGATGAACTCCACCTCGCTCTTGCACTGGGTGGCCCGCACCAGATCCGCCATAAACAGGAAGCACCCGTTCAGAACCCCCACAAACAGCGGATTCCTGTCGTGGAACTTATCGTAGAGCTGATTGCCCATCTCCTGAATGCGGTCATGGATCTCCTGCTCACTGAACAGGACCTTCAGGATATCCTGATCCATATTGCTCTTAGCCATTACTTTCTTCCTCCTGATCTTTCTCGATCATCAAAATATTTATATTGCTGCCGTCTTTTCCCGGCAAAAATCTCTGATCCGTTCCCACGCCGTATACGGCGGCGGGTTCTCCGTTTATACACACCACCGGGGTGGTTCGCCGTCGCCGGGGCGGCATCCCCCGCTCCGTCAGCAGACGTTTGACGCTGCGGCGGCCTCTGGCCCCCGGCAGGGTCAGACCGTCTCCCCTTTGCGGACAGCGGAGTGTCCATTCGGACATTTTCCCGCCGTCCGAAAGCGTCAGGATATGGTCCGAAAACCGGCCCGTTTTGGACAGTCCTTCTCCGTCAGGGGGCGGGGTATTTTTTTCGCTTCTCCACACCCGGACGAGATAGTCTCCCCAGACCTGCTCCCCCTCCGACAGGGTCAGGGGCGGGGGCGAGGGTGGGGTCATCTCCAGATGCAGCACATCCTTCTCCCGCCATGCCGTGACGCCCTCCGGCAGATCCAGCATCCCGCCCTCCCGGAGGGACAGCAGGGCCTCTATGTGGGCGGCGGATACATCCTTCTTCCCGACGGGGAGCCGCTCCAGCAGCAGCCGGAGCATCCGGGGCCGCAGCTCCTCCGGTGCCGATCGCAGCACGGCTTCGGACACCGATACGGCGGTGGGTGCCGATGTGAAATCAGGTGAAATATCGCCCGCACATGCACATTCTGAGTGCTTATCCGACTTTGACGACTCCTCCGGCAACGTGCCGGGAGGCGGTGCAGGGCTGGGTGCAGCGGGGTCCCGACGGCCAAAGATCTCCGGGGCATTGGGCTCACCGGCTGACGGACAATCGGATACGGCTGTCTCCAGATAGGAGCGGGCCAGCCGATCCAGAAAAACATTCTCCCGCCGCAGGATGGCGGCAGCCCGCGCGATGCTCCGCTCCGGGGCAGGGTGGAGCATCACCAGCAGAGGCCACACCTCCTGTCGCAGGCGGTTGCGGGTGAAGTCCATACTGTCGTTAGTCTCGTCCTCCACATGGCCCAGACCGTGGGCCTTGAGATATGCCTCGATCTCCTGCCGAGGGGTCTGGAGCAGGGGGCGGATCAGCCGTCCCCGCACCGGGGGGATGCCCGCCAGCCCCTCCGGGCCGGTGCCACGCAGCAGGTTCAGCACCACCGTCTCCGCCTGATCCGACAGGTGGTGGGCGGTGGCGATGCGGGAGGCTCCGACGGCGTCGGCCGTGCGCTCCAGAAAGTCGTAGCGCAGGCGGCGGCCTGCCTCCTCCACGCCCCAGCCCTCCTGCCGGGCGATGGCCCGGACGTCGCCCCGCTCCACATAGAGCGGCACGCTCAACTCCCGGCAGAGCCCGGCCACGAAAGCCTCGTCCCGTCCCGCCGTGGGGCGCATCAGATGGTTATAGTGGGCGGCGGCCACGGCAAAGCCCCGGCGGCGACCCAGCGACGCCAGATAGTGCAGCAGGCACACGGAGTCCCGGCCCCCGGACACGGCGCACAGCACCGTCTCCCCGGCGGCGGGCAGCATCCCCTGCTGCTGCATCCACGGCATCAGATCCATGACTCGTTACTCCTCGTCGTAGCGGTTTTCCAAGGTGCCGAAGGTGGTATACTCCGGCATCCAGCGCAGCTCCACCTTGCCGGTCTCGCCGTGGCGGTTCTTGGCCACGATGCACTCGGCGATGTTGCGCTTTTCCGAATCCTCTTTATAGTAATCGTCACGATACAGGAACATGACGATATCGGCATCCTGCTCAATGGCGCCGGACTCACGCAGGTCCGACAGCATGGGGCGCTTGTCCTCACGCTTTTCGTTGGCACGGGACAGCTGGGACAGGCACAGCACCGGCACCTGCAGCTCCTTGGCCATGATCTTCAGCATACGGCTGATGTCCGACACCGCCTGTTGGCGGTTCTCGCCGCTATACCCCTTTCCGCCGGCGGAGGTCATCAGCTGGAGGTAGTCAATGACCACCAGCCCCAAGTTGTCGATGCGGCGGCACTTGGCGTTCATGTCCGCCACCGTCAGCAGGGGATTATCGTCGATGCGGATATCCAGACGGCTCAGGGAGGAGGCGCCCTCAGCGATCTTCACCCAGTCGCTCTCCCGGAGGTCGCCGCTGATCAGGCGGGTATTTTCGATGAGGCCCTCGCTGGCCAGCAGGCGGGTCACCAGCTGGTCACGGGACATCTCCAGCGAGAAGACGGCCACCGTCTGGCCGGACTCCTTGGCGGCGTTCAGGGCCACGTTCAGAGCCATACTGGTCTTGCCCATGCCGGGACGGGCGGCCAGCAACAGCAGGTCCGACTTGTTCAAGCCGTTGATCTTACCGTCCACCGCCGAAAAGCCGGTGGACAGACCCGGCAGGGTCTTGCCCCCCTGAGCGCTGAGCTCCGCCAGATGCTCCATGACCTCCTGCAGCACCACCTGAATGGTGGCCATGCTCTGGGCGCTGCGGCCCCGGCGGATGGCGTAGATCTTCTGCTCCGCCGCCTCCAGCACGTCGCCGGGGGCGCCGGTCCCCTCCTGCACCATGGCGGTGATCTCCGCCGCCGCTGCGGCCACCGACCGCAGCAGGGCCTTCTCACGCACCAGACGCACATACTCCAGCACATTGGCGGAAGTGGGTGTCACCTCCATCAGCTGAGCCAGATACGCCCGTGTGCCATCGTTGGCGAGGCCCGCCTTCTCCAGCTCCCCGGCCACGGTAAGTCCGTCGATGGGGCGGGAGTAGACGAACATGGTGTAGATGGTTTCGAAGATCTCCCGGTTCTGGCGGAGGTAGAAATCGTCCGGCTGAAGCTGGTCCATCACGTCCTTGACGCAGGCGGCGTCAATGAGCATGGAGCCCAGCACGGCCTGCTCTGCCTCTGTGGAGTGCGGCATTTGCCGCAGAAGCAATTCATCCATGAGGGAACTCCTTTCGGGGATTTTTCTGAAGGGGGGTGTGCTTTTTTGCCTCCGGCGGGGGCTTTTTGTTTGCCTCCGGCGGGTAACTTTCTGCCAATAGCGGCAGAAAGTTACCAAAGAACGCCAGCAGAAACCCATGGTTTCTGCACTTCCTTTGTGGTGTGTAAGAGCTGCTTCCTAAATCCTGCCGAAGCAGGGAATTGGTCTACTTCTACTCACGCTACCGCTTTATTGGGTGGTTGAAGAAGATTGCTGTTCTAATGTGGGGAGCGGATTGCCACGGGTGCTTCGCACCCTCGCAATGACAGGCGGGGCGGCGCTTCGGCGGTTTTCTCGGAATGACAGGCTATATTTATAAAGATAGCCTTCAGCGGTCCATGATACTCTTCACTTCTATTGCCTCCGGCGGGGGCTTTTTGTCAACAGCGACAAAAAGTATGCAAAAACGTCGTTTGAAACCGATGGTTTCAAAGCCTCCTTGACTCTCAAGAGCCTTGCTTGTTATGGGACGTAAAGGGAATCGACTCAGCAACAGATCCGCTGCCGCTCCCACTCAGAGGAAGGGGCGTGTGGGTCTGCCGCCGTGGAGGACGGATTGCCACAGCCAGTGTGCGCACTGGCTTCGCAATGACACTTCTTTTTCATGTCATTCCGAGGAAACCGTCGAAGCGCCGCCTGTGGCGGATGAAGCGAGGCGGTTTCGAGGAAGTGTCCCGGTTTTCACGCCACAACGTGGCTGGAAACCGGTTGACACGACGGTGAAAGCTTTTTGCTGCTGTTGGCAAAAAGTATGCCGTCGGAGACAAAAAGGCAGAAAGTCACCCGTCGGAGACAAACAGAAGGGACTGTCAAGCCCCAAAAGCGCCGGCAAGACCAAAGGGAAGTTACTTCTCCTCGCAGACCAGCACATAGACGGTTCCGGTGATCTCGAAGCCCAGCTTGGCCTTGACCTCGAAGCTGCCGAAGGTCTTGATGGGCTCCGCCAGCACCAGCTTCTTGCTGTCCAGCTCCATATCGTGCTGGGCCTTCAGCTGCTCGGAGATCTCCTTGGCGGTGACGGCACCGAAGAGCTTGCCGCCGGCGCCGCCCTTGGCGGCGATCTTCACCTGGCAGCCCTTCAGCTTCCCGGCAAGCTCCTGTGCGGCGGCCTTGGCCTCTGCGTCGGCCTTGGCCTTGGCCTTGGCCTGCAGCTTCATGGTGTTCATGGCATCGGCGGTAGCCAAAACCGCCAGATTCCTGGGAAGCAGAAAGTTGCGGGCGTAGCCCTCGGCTACCTCGATCATCTGGCCCTTCTTGCCCTTACCCCGGACATCCTGCTGCAAAATCACTTTCATGGAATTATTCCTCCTTATTCTTCAAAATACTTATCAATGGCACGCAGCAGCGTGGTCTTCGCCTCCGCCACCGTCATGCCGGAGCACTGGCCGCCGGCGGTGGTGGAGTTGCCTCCGCCCCCCAGCGTCTCTACCAGCACCTGTACGTTGATCTCGCCCAGAGAACGGGCGGAGATGTAAATGCCGTCGTCCTTGCGGTACAGCACGAAGGAAGCACGGACCCCCTGCAGGGTCAGCATCTCATCGGCGGCCTTGGCGGCAATGACCCGGTCGCACTCCTGATCCAGCGCCGCAATGGCGATGTCGCCGTGGTAGAGCTCCGCCCGGCGGATGATATCGTAGCGGGAGATCATGGACTGGAGGTCGCTCTGGAACATCCGCTGTACGTCCGCCGTATCCGCCCCGGCCCGGCGCAGGTACGCTGCCGCCTCGAAGGTGCGGCCGCCGGTGCGGTTGGTGAAATTCTTGGTGTCCAGCACGATGCCGGCCAGCAGCGCCTCGGACTCCGCCTTCAACAGGTCGCCCGGCTCGATGAGGTACTGGAGCAGCTCCGTCACCAGCTCCGACGCCGAGGAGGCGTAGGGTTCGTGGTAGTTCAGGGCCATCTTGTCGATGTAGCTGCTGCCCCGGCGGTGGTGGTCGATGACCGCCACCCGGTTGCAGGCGTCCAGCAGAGGTTCGGACTCCACGCTGCCGGGGCGGTTGGTATCCACCACCACCAGCAGCGTCTCCGGCTGGACCCGCAGGAAGGCATCATCGCCGCTGAGGAAGGCCCCCTGATACTCCGGCAGGGCCTGCAGGCGGCGCAGCATCGGATGGGCGGCGTTATTCTCCGTATCGATGACGATGCGGCACTTCTTGCCACGTTTGCGGACGATGGCGCACACGCCTGCGGCGGCGCCCAGTGCGTCCATATCCGCATAGCTGTGGCCCATGACGTAGACCTGCTTGGCCTCGTCGATGAGCTCCGCCAGCGCATTGGCCATGACCCGTGACTTCACCTTGGTGCGCTTCTCCGTAGCCTTGGAGCGGCCGCCGTAGAACTCGAAATTCAGCTTGTCCTTCACCACTGCCTGATCGCCGCCACGGCTCAGGGCCATTTCCAGCGCCACGGAGGCGTTTTTGAACAGGGCCTCGAAGCTGTCGGCATCCCGGCCCACGCCGATGGACAGGGTGGCTGCCACGCCCTCCCCGGCCACCACCTCACGGACGGCATCCAGCACGTCGAAGCGCTTGGCGGCAAAGTCGGAGAAGCTCTTCTCCTCGAACACAAAGAGGTAGCGGTCCCGGTCGTATCTCAGCATCATCCCCTCGCTGCCGGCGGACCACTGGCTCAGCTTTTCCTCCAGCATGGCCCGCACCGCAGAGCGCTTGCCCTCCGGGGTGGCCTTCATCAGGTCCTCGTAGTTATCCACCATGAGGATGGCCACCACCGGCCGGGTCAGCTCCAGCGTCCGGCGCATCTCCTCGGTGTCGGTGACGTCCATCCAGTAGGTGGTGGCCAGTGCGCTCCGGCCGCCCTCCGGGTGGCTGACGCCGCCGAACACTCGATAGGTGCGGTGGTTCCACACCACGGTCTCCGGGGCCTCGGTCTTGCCCTCCAGCAGCCAGTGGAAGGAGATATTGGGGAACACCGTCTCCAGATGGGCATCGAAGATGCCCTCCCGCTGCTCCGTCAACTGGAGGAAGCTCTCGCTGCTCCAGAGGATATCCTCCGTGGCCAGATCAAAGACCATCATGGGCAGGGGGGTGAAGAGCATATTGCTGGAGCGGGCGGAGTCCATGCCGCCGTAAAATCGCTGGATATACTGGCGCAGACTCTGCTGGGTAGCCTTGCTGCGGCGGCGGCCCAGCAGGAAGAAGGCCACGGCGGCCACGCCCTCGCCAATGGCGAGGCGCACGTCAAAGGGGATCGCTGCCAGGGCAAACAGCACCAGGCACAGCGAGAAGATCGTGATATTCGTCCGGAGAAGTCGGGCGATCCGTTTATTCAAGGCGCATCCCTCCCTGTTTTGGCGGAGTGCGCTGTTCCGCCATTTTGAATTATATTATTATAGCATAGTTTTTCCTCTGCTACAACGTCTTTCTTATCGGTTTGAAAAAAGTCTTTTCCGGGGTATTTTTTCGGCGGAGGGATCGGGGAAATGCGGGCTTTGCGAGGGGCGGCGAAAAAAGGGGGAAAGAAAGGCTGTACAAATGCGGAGAAATGTGATATACTTTGTGTAAATCGTTGAAAAGCGATTGTCTTTTTTGTATTTTTTGCGGAGGCGGCGGGCCTTCGTGATCAAATAAACGAGGGGATTCCCCTCACCACTTTTGCACAGGACAGTCGGGCGGGCCGCCGGACTTCTCCGGCGATACAGCGCCGCAGAGAAATGTCGGGAGCCGCCTCTATTTTGCCGTGTCCTTTTGCGGAGCAGCTGCGTCCGCCGACGGGCAGTCTGTCTGTGCGCTACTTATCTTGTAAAGGAGAATATACAACACATATGGCAGAAAAATTGAAGATCATTCCTCTGGGCGGTCTCAACGAGATCGGCAAGAACATGACCGCCTATGAGTACGGCGGGGAGATCATTGTGGTGGACTGCGGCATGGCATTCCCCGGCGATGATATGTACGGCATCGACTGCGTCATCCCCGACGTCACCTATCTTATCAAGAACAGATCCCGGCTGCGGGGCCTGTTCATCACCCATGGCCATGAGGATCATATCGGGGCCATCCCCTACGTCCTCAAGCAGGTAAATATGCCCATCTACTGCACCCGCTTTACCGCCGGACTCATCAAGCTGAAGCTGCAGGAGCACCGGCTGCTGGACAGCACCAAGCTGGTGACGGTGGAGGCGGGCCAGACGGTGAAGGCCGGGAAATTTCAAGTAGAATTTATCCACGTGAACCACTCCATTGCCGACTCCGTGGCCTTCGCCATCCACACCCGCATGGGCGTGGTGGTCCACACCGGCGACTTCAAGATCGACTCCACCCCCATTGACGGGGAGGTCATCGATCTGGCCCGGTTCGGCGCTCTGGGCAAGGAGGGGGTGCTGGCGCTGCTGGCGGACTCCACCAACGTGGAGCGCCCCGGCTACACCATGAGCGAGCGGATGGTGGGCAAGACCTTCCAGCGGCAGTTCACCGGCTGCAAGCAGCGCATCATCGTCACCACCTTCGCCAGCAACGTCCACCGCATCCAGCAGATCATTGACGCTGCCGCCGCCTGCGGGCGGAAGGTGGCCGTTACCGGCCGCAGCATGGAGAACATCATGAAGGTCTCCACGGAGCTGGGGTATATGAAGATCCCCAAGGGCGTGCTGATGGACATCAACCGCATCAAGGGCCTGCCGCCCCAGCAGCAGGTCATCATCACCACCGGCTCTCAGGGCGAGGAGATGAGCGCCCTGTACCGGATGGCGTTTTCCACCCACAAGCAGATCGACATCGGGCCGCAGGACAAGGTCATTATCTCCGCCTCCGCCATCCCCGGCAACGAGGTAACGGTGGGCCGGGTCATCAATGAGCTGTTCCGCAAGGGCGCCGACGTGGTGTACGACAAGGCGGATATGCTGCACGTGTCGGGCCACGCCTGCCAGGAGGAGCTGAAGATCATCCACGCCCTGACCAAGCCCAAGTTCTTCATTCCCCTGCACGGTGAGCAGCGGATGCTGCAGATCCACAAGCGGGTGGCGGAGGCCATGGGCATGGACCCCCGGAACATCTGCGTGGCCGAAAACGGCTCCGTCATCGAGCTGACCACCAAGCACATCAAGTGCGAGGCCTCCGTACCCGCCGGAGAGGTCTTTGTGGACGGCTCCGGCGTGGGTGAGGTGGGTGCTGTGGTGCTCAATGACCGGAAGCTGCTGGCCGAGGACGGCATGGTGGTGGTGGTACTGAGTATGTCCTCCCACGACCACCGGCTGCTGTGTGAGCCGGAGATCGTCACCCGTGGTTTCGTGTATGTGAAGGAATCCGAGGAGCTTTTGCAGGAGCTGCGGGAGCTGGCCATGTCCACGGTGGACGGAATGGCTGCCCGGCGGCGCAAGGACGACAACGAGGTGTGCCGTGCCGTGCGCTCGGCGGTGAGCAGCTACCTCTATAAGCACACCAAGCGCAGCCCCATGATCATCCCCATGGTCACAAAGCTGTAAGAGGGATATAGCATTATAACAAGGAGGGCCTCCGG